>JGI24138J36424_10000091_pt1 | contig 22317 bp, 19 predicted proteins | sample BarGraNGADG00312_2_FD_36424 | JGI IMG/M metagenome (IMG submission 36424) | reverse complement strand
CATCGCCCGCCTCGCGATCGGTTCCTACCTGGCCAAACGTCAAGACGTCATCCTGCAAGGACCCACCGGAGCCGGGAAGACCTACGTCGCCTGCGCGTTGGCCAACAAGGCCTGCCAGCAATACCGCAAGGTGCTCTACCTGTCGGCCGGCGAACTGCTCGACCGGATCACGATCGCCGAGCGCACCGGGGACAAGAGACGCTGCCTCGACGTCCTCGTCAAGGTGGAGTTGCTGATAATCGACGACTGGTTCCTCACCCCACCGACCCGGCCACAGGTCCAGCAGCTGCACACCCTGATCGACCGGCGCCACAAGAACGCCTCGACGATCTACTGCACCCAGTTGCCGCCCGGGCAATGGCACGACCGGATGGAGGAGAAGATCCTCGCCGACGCGATCGTTGACCGGATCACCACCAACGCGCACGCCACCGTCCTCACCTGCGAGGACTCCATGCGCAAACACTTCACCCAGCTCGACTGAGCCCAACCACGGGGGCGGGGCCAGCCCACCGGCGTCCCGCCCCCAACGGCGCCACGGCTCACCCCACACCGTCGCAGTGGCTCAGCGGTCACCGGAACACTGGCTCACCCCACAGCGGAACAGTGGCTCTCAACGAGCGCAATATCCATGAACGCAGTCGGCCACGTTGCAGCGTCCGCTACTCGGCATGAGCGGGCATGTGTCGACCAGTTCGGCGACCATCCGACTCTGGGCAGATCCGGACGGTCACGTGCGTCGGTGTGAGCGCGTGGGGTACAACGTCGGGCATGGCGTTGGGAAGCCCGGCACAACAAGCCGAGGTAGCGCAACCCCGCACCCGACAGCCCTACCCTTGCCGACGGCGCCGACGTCGGCCGATAGCGAGTGACAACACACGCTTCATGCAACTGCAACTGCAACCGCAACTGCAACCGCCTGTTGCAAGTCGTTACAAGCCACGACAGCCGAAGGGCCCGTCTCCTGCATCACCGCAGGTCACGGGCCCACATCCATGGCGGAGGATGGGGGATTCGAACCCCCGAGGGCTTGCACCCAACACGCTTTCCAAGCGTGCGCCATAGGCCACTAGGCGAATCCTCCAAGCCTGAAAAGCTTAGCCGAAACTCGGCCGGTTCCCGAATCNGGCCCTTCATGCCGACAGGAGGGCGAACACGAGCGGCATCATNACGATNGCGACCAGCACGGACGCCGTCGTCATGAACGTGGACAGCTCGACGTCGCCGCCGGCCTCCGACGTGAACCCGGCCGTCATCGCGGCCATCGGCGCGAAGAAGAGCATGCACAGGACGGTGCGAACGGTGTCGTCGAACGGGGTGAGGAACCACACCGTGAGGGCGGCCAGCGCCGAGAGCAGGTAGCGGATCCCGAGGAACTTCGCGGCGCTGCGGTACTTGGTGCGTGTGAGCCGCAGTTCGAGTCCGATGCCGATCATCAGCATCGCGAGGAACGTGTTGGCCGCGCCCACCGTGGAGGTGAACGTGATGACCTGCGGCGGCAGGGTGAGGTCGAGCAGCCGCATGATGAGCAGGGTGAGGTAGGTGACGAAGACCGGCGATTTGAACATCTGCCTCACGAAGGCCCCCACCCGCACCATGGCCTCCCCGCGGCTGAGGGACATGCCCCACCCGTAGCCGACGCCGGCGCCGGTCAGCGCNTTCCCGACGTCGAAGATCGAGGCGTGCACGATCGACGCGGGGCCGAGGAAACTCGAGACGTAGGGGATCGCGAACAGCCCGATGTTGTAGCTACCCACGTTGAGGACTCCGAAGGCCTGCGCCTGCGTGCCGCGCCGCCGTTCCACCACGAAGCCCGCGAGCTGCTGCACCAGGTTGATCACGACGCCAACCAGCGCGAGGACCAGCAGGTCCGGGGAGATGTCGAAGGTGTTGAAGCTGGTGATGAGCGCGCATGGAAGGGTCACCGAGAGCACGATGCGCGAGAACATCGGGAAGTCCGCGGCGGAGACCCAGCTGATCCGCTTGACCACGTACCCCAGGGCGATGATGAGCACGAGCACCAGTGCGGTGACGAGGACCTCCGCCATCCTGCCCTCCTCCAACGCCCGCCGTGCGGTCCAACCGTACGCCCCATCCGCGCTTCGTCGCGAAGGCCGGGTGGCCCATGAGACCCATACCACCCGGGTTCGCGTCCGGGGCGGGCGCGGGTATCATGGTGGGCGGACCTCTCGCGTGGCGCTACCCCACCGAACCCCCCCAGGGCAGGAATGCAGCAAGGGTAGGCGGGCTCTGGCGGGTGCGCGGGAGGTTCCTTTTGTGCCCGGAAGGAGTGCGCCCGTGCCGCACCTGTCCTCCCGGTGGAAGCGACATGCGGTTTGTCAGCGGGGGCGCATACGATCGTTCCCGTGACCACCGCGCTGTACCGCCGCTACCGGCCTGACACCTTTGCCGAGGTGATCGGGCAGGAGCACGTNACCGAACCGCTGATGGCGGCATTGCGCACCGGTCGGGTCACCCACGCCTACCTCTTCTCCGGGCCGCGTGGGTGCGGCAAGACGACGTCGGCGCGCATCTTCGCGCGCTGTCTCAACTGCGCGCAGGGACCAACTGACACCCCGTGCGGGACCTGCGACTCCTGCGTCGAACTGGCGCGCGGCGGGACGGGCTCGCTGGACGTCGTCGAGATCGACGCCGCCTCCCACAACGGCGTCGACGACGCCCGCGAGTTGCGGGAGCGCGCCGCGTTCGCGCCGGCCCGCGACCGGTTCAAGATCTTCATCCTCGACGAGGCCCACATGGTCACCCCGCAGGGCTTCAACGCGCTGCTGAAACTCGTGGAGGAGCCCCCGGACCACGTGAAGTTCATCTTCGCGACCACCGAGCCGGAGAAGGTGATCGGCACCATCCGTTCGCGGACCCACCACTACCCCTTCCGTCTGGTGCCGCCGCGCACCCTCACCGGGTACCTGGAGCACCTGTGCCGCGAGGAGGGCGTGGAGGTGGGTGCGGGCGTGCTGCCGATGGTGGTGCGCGCCGGCGCGGGCTCCGTCAGGGACTCGCTCTCCGTCCTGGACCAGCTGATGGCGGGCACGCCCGACGGCGAGCTCAACTACGAGCGCGCGGCGGCCCTGCTGGGCTTCACCTCCGCCAGCCTGCTCGACGACGCCGTGGAGGCGCTCGCCGGCCGCGACGGCGCGGCGTTGTTCAGGGTCATCGACCAGATGGTCCAGTCCGGGCACGACCCGCGCCGGTTCGTCGAGGACCTGCTGCAGCGGCTTCGCGACCTCGTCATCCTCGCGCTCGCCGGTGAGGCGGGAGAGGCCGCACTCGCCTCCACCCCCGAGGACCAGCTCGATCGCATGCGGGTGCAGGCGCAGCACCTCGGTGCCGCCGCGTCCTCGCGGGCGGCGGACCTCACGAACGCCGCGCTGACGGAGATGAGCGGCGCGACCTCGCCTCGGCTCCAGCTCGAACTGTTGTGCGCGCGGCTGCTGCTGCCCGCGGCCGACGCCGACGGTGGCCTCGGCGTCAGGGTCGAACACCTGGAGCGCGTCCTGGCCGACGGCGGAGGTGCCCGCGCCCACGCCGGCGCGACGCCGCCGCCACGGGGGGCCGCGGAGCCTCCCGGTCCCGAGGGACGCCGGGCCGTGGTTGATCCGCGGGCCCCGAGTGTGCCCTCGCCCGCCGGCGCGTTGCCGCCGGCTGCGCCCACGCCCGGTGGTGCCGCCGCCGGGGAGAGCGCGGCAGGCGAATCCCCGGAGGACCGCTGGACACGGGAGAACGAGCGTCGGGCCGCCGCGGCCGCCCGTCAGTCCGCCGCTGCCGCACGCCAGACCACCGCGTCGCAGCGCCAGCGGGAAGGAGCCCGGAAGGCGGCCACGCCGCCGCCGCGAGGTGAAGCGCCCGCCGGCCCCGAAACCCGGCCCACGACCCCGCCCGCCACGACTCCGCCCGCCGCGCCGCCTCCGCCGACTGGTGCGTCCCAGGACGTGGACACGGCCATGGTGCGCCGCCGCTGGGGCGAGGTGCTCGAGACGCTGGGACGCATCCGCCGGACGTCGTGGGCGCTCGTGGCACGCAGCGCGACCGTGGGGGAGATCCGCGGCGGCGCGATGAACCTGATCTTCGAGACGGAGGGCCTGTGCAACGCCTTCCGGTCGGGGCGCCATGACGAGAACGTGGCCCTCGCCCTGTCGCAGACGCTGGGCGTCGAGGTGCGGGTGCTGGGCATCACTGCGGCCGAGGCGGCGGCCGCCGCGCCGGCGACGGACCCAGGACGGCGATCGGACCCGGGACCGGCAACGGATTCGGGCCACGTCGCGGCGCTGACGGGGCGGGCCGTGGACCCCGATCCCGCGCCCGAACCCCCGGAGGAGGACGACGCGCCGTCGCCGGACGACCAGGACGTGGAGGAGTCGGGAATGCTCGGGATCCCCGTGATCGAGCGCCTCCTCGGCGGCCGGGTCATTGACGAGGAGCCGTCATGAGCGTCTACGAGGGTGCCCTCCAGGACCTCATCGACGAACTCGGCCAGCTCCCGGGCATCGGGCCGCGCAGCGCCCAGCGCATCGCGTTCCACGTGCTCGCGGCGCCACGGGACGACATCCAGCGCCTTGCGAACGCCCTCGAAGCGGTCAAGGAGCGCTCCAGGTCCTGCGAGGTGTGCGGCAACGTGTCCGAGAGCGAACTGTGCCGTATCTGCGCGGACCCGCGCCGCGCGCAGAACGTCATCTGCGTGGTCGAGGACGCCAAGGATGTCCCNGCGATCGAGCGCACCCGCGAGTACCGCGGGCTCTACCACGTGCTCGGCGGGGCGATCAACCCGATCCGCGGGGTGGGGCCGGACCAGCTGCGGGTGCGGGAGCTGCTCACGCGGTTGTCGAGCGGGACGGTGGAGGAGATCATCCTCGCCACCAACCCCAACATCGAGGGCGAGGCCACGGCCAGTTACCTCGCCCGGATGCTCGGTTCCATGGAGATCCCGGTCTCCCGCCTCGCCTCCGGCCTGCCGGTGGGTGGGGACCTGGAGTACGCCGACGAGATCACGCTGGGTCGTGCCTTCGAGGGCCGCCGCCGGATGAACGCGCCCCGGCAGGATGCCTGAACTCGACGCCGTAACCTGGGTACTGATCCTTGCGGCGGGCTTCACCGCGGGGCTGGGTGGACGCCGTGGGCTGATCGTCCGGCTGGTGGTGGACATCGTCGGCTGACCGATTGCGTCACGGTTCACCGTCCGGGAAGCGAGAACCAGCGCGACCGGGATACGGGACGGCTCTAGGATTGGGCCAACGCGGCGGGCGCCGTCGCGCGCCCCGCACCCGAGGAGACACGGCGTGGCACTGATCGTGCAGAAGTTCGGCGGGTCCTCCGTCTCGGACGCCGCCGCCATGAAGCGAGTGGCGCGCCGGATCGCGGACACGCACCGCGCCGGGAACGACGTCGTCGTGGTGGTCTCGGCGATGGGCGACACCACCGACGAACTCCTCGACCTCGCCGCCCAGGTCACCGACCAGCCATCCGCCCGCGAGCTGGACATCCTGCTGACGGCGGGCGAGCGCATCTCGATGTCCGTCCTCGCGATGGCGATCCATGCCGAGGGGGTCGATGCACGCTCGTACACGGGCCAGCAGGCCGGCGTCATGACGGACTCGAAGTACGGCAAGGCCTCGATCATCGGGGTGGTGCCGGACCGTATCACGCGCACGCTCGAATCCGGGCGGGTGGCCATCGTCGCCGGGTTCCAGGGGGTCAACGAACGCAACGACGTGACCACGCTGGGCCGCGGGGGCTCCGACACCACCGCCGTCGCGCTCGCGGCCGCGCTGGGGGCGGACGTCTGCGAGATCTACACCGACGTCGACGGCGTGTACACCGCGGACCCGCGGGTGGTACGCACCGCGCGCCGGATCCCGAAGCTGAGTACCGAGGAGACGCTGGAACTCGCATCGCACGGCGCGAAGATCCTGCACCTGCGCGCCGTGGAGTTCGCGCGGCGCTACAACGTCCCCCTGCACGTGCGGTCCAGCTTCTCCGATCTTGACGGAACCTGGGTCGTCAACCCCACCGAGGAGGAACCGTTGGAAGAGCCCATCATCGCCGGAGTGGCGCACGACCGCACCCAGGGCAAGATCACCGTCGTGGGGGTGCGGGACGAGCCCGGCTCCGCCGCGCGCCTGTTCACCGCCGTCGCGAAGGCGGAGGCGAACATCGACATGATCGTCCAGAACGTCTCGCACGAGAGCGGCAAGACNGACATCTCCTTCACGCTGCCCGAGGCCGACGTGCCTTCCACCGTCCTCGAGCTCAAGGCGCACCAGGCCGAACTGGGCTTCGACGACATCGTCTACAACGCGAACATCGGGATCGTCTCGCTGGTGGGTGCGGGCATGCGCACCAACACGGGCGTCTCGGCCACNCTGTTCGGGGCGCTGGCCGACGCCTGCGTCAACATCCAGATGATCTCCACCTCGGAGATCCGCATCTCGGTGGTCACCGACGCCGACCGGGTGGACGACGCCGTGCGCGCCATCCACACGGCGTTCGGTCTGGACTCGCAGGACACCGAGGCGATCGTGTACGGAGGGACCGGACGATGACCAAGCCGCTGAACGTCGCCGTCGTGGGTGCGACCGGGCAGGTGGGTGGCGTGATGCGCCGCCTCCTCGCCGAGCGGGACTTCCCCGTCGCCACCATGCGCTACTTCTCCTCCGCCCGCTCCGCCGGCAGCACGCTGGACTGGAAGGGCGCCGACGTGACCGTGGAGGACGTGGCCACCGCCGACCTCTCCGGTATCGACATAGCCGTGTTCTCCGCAGGGGCGACGGCGTCCCGAGAGTTCGCGCCGAAGTTCGCCGCCGCGGGCGCCGTGGTGGTGGACAACTCCTCCGCGTGGCGAATGGACCCCGAGGTGCCCCTTGTGGTCTCCGAGGTGAACCCCAANGCCGCGCTGGACCGCCCCAAGGGCATCATCGCCAACCCCAACTGCACCACCATGGCGGCCATGCCGGTGCTCAAGGTGCTGCACGACGCCGCCGGGCTGCGCCGTCTCGTGGTGACCACCTTCCAGGCGGTGTCCGGCTCCGGACTCGCCGGGGTGCGGGAGCTGGAGANCCAGGTGCGCGCCGCCGTCGAGCAGGACTTCGCCCAGCTCGCCTTCGACGGCGCGGCGGTGGAGTTCCCCGCGCCNGTCAAGTACGTGGCGCCAATCGCGTTCGACGTCGTGGCGCTCGCCGGGTCGCTCGTGGACGACGGCGAGGGCGAGACCGACGAGGAGAAGAAGCTCCGCAACGAGTCCCGCAAGATCCTCGACATCCCCGACCTGGCCGTGAGCGGTACGTGCGTGCGCGTGCCGGTGTTCACCGGGCACTCGCTCTCGGTCAACGCCGAGTTCGAGCAGCCCCTCAGCGCCGCGCGGGCCCTGGAACTGCTCGCCGAGGCGCCCGGGGTTGCGGTGGTGGACCTCCCGACGCCNCTCCAGGCGGCCGGGGCCGACCCGTCCTTCGTGGGGCGCGTCCGTGCCGACCAGTCGGTGGCCGCGGGCCACGGGCTGGCCATGTTCATCTCGAACGACAACCTGCGCAAGGGCGCGGCGCTCAACGCCGTGCAGATCGCGGAACTGGTGGCCGANGAGCTCTCCTGAGAGCCGTCACCCCCAGCCTTCCGAGTTCCCGATCGCGATCTCACCGCAGATCGGGGTGAGCGCGTCCACGGCGCACCGCCGGTACGTCGAGTTCATGGGTGGCGCCGACGCCGTCGTCGAGAAGGCGCGCGGGTCCTTCGCCGCGGGTGACTTCCGGTGGGTGGCCGAGGTCGTCAGCCACGTCGTCTTCGCCGAGCCGGGCCATGCGGCCGCGCGCGAACTGCTGGCGGACACCCTCGAGCAGCTGGGCTACGGGTCGGAGAAACGCTCACGAGACCGAGTGCCGCGCCGGCACCCACATCCTTGCCCGCGGTCTTCATGGAGAAGCCCTCCGGAAGGCGACGCTCATGCGCCCAGCGCTTGAGGAGTGCGGCTCTGCTCAGGGTGACCTTCCTGGGCGACATGCATGCGGTTGAACACAGGGCCTCCGGCATGAATGCCGGAGGCCCTGGTGTTCCGTCGGGGTGGCGGGATTCGAACCCACGACCTCTTCGTCCCGAACGAAGCGCGCTACCAAGCTGCGCCACACCCCGTGGCCCGTCAAGCATAGCCGGTAATGGGCCCCTCCCAGAAATTGCCGCGACCGGGGTGGGAGCGGTCAGGCGCGCTCGCGGAGCGTGAGGAGGCTGACCTCCGGCGGGCACGCGAAACGCACCGGCGCGAACGGTGAGGTCCCCACCCCTGCCGAGATGTTGAGCCACATGCCCGGCTCGCCGGGAGCGGCCGCTCGGAGTTCACGGGGGATGGGGGCGAACGCACGCCGGGGGGCGATCGCGACGCCGTCGGGCCGGAGCGCGGGCCATCCCTGCAGTCCGCTGGCGCGCCAGCGGGGTATGTCGCAGTTGGTCACGAGGGCGCCGTACCCGGGGACGCACACCTGGCCGCCATGGGTGTGTCCCGAGAAGGCGATCTGGCAGCCCTCGAGGAGGAACTCGTCGAGGATTCGCGCATAGGGGGCGTGGGCGACCCCGACGTGCAGGGTGGCGCGCACGCCGTCGTCGGCCGGGAGGTCGTCGAAGTGCCGGTGGGGGTCGTCGACGCCGACGACGCTCAGGTGGACGCCACCCGCGGTCAGTGTGCCGCGCGCATTGTTGAGGTTGAGCCAGCCGCGCGCCGTCAGCGCCTCCGCGAGGTCGCTGGCCGGGAGGTGGGCCGGCGCCTGCTTCGGCCCACCCGAGGTGGGGGAGCGGAAGTACGTGAACGGGTTGCGCGGCCGCGGCCCGTAGTAGTCGTTGGACCCGAAGACGAACACGCCGGGGAAGTCGAGGAGTGGGTCGAGGGCCTCGAGGACGGTGGGCAGTGCCCCGACCGAACCCATTGCGTCGCCGGTGAACACCACGAGGTCCGGTTCGAGTTCAGCGAGGCTCCGGAGCACCCCCACACGGGCGTCCTGACCGGGCACCAGATGGAAGTCCGACACGTGCAGGACCCGCAACTCCCCGCTCCCGGCGGGCAGGAGGGGCACATCGTGCTCGCGGACCCGGAACTGCCCGGCGGCCTCATGCAGCCCCCAGGCGAGCGCGCCCGCACCCGCCGCGACCACGCCTGCGGCGATGCGGTGATACAGGGTCACCCGTTGTTCCCCTGGCCGGGGTTCCCGTCCTGGCCCGGCGGCAGCTGCTCCGTGGGGGGCGGCTCGGGCGCCGGCGCGGGGGCCGAGCCGGCGCTGGGATTGATGACCACCATCGAACCCGGGGTGAGCGTCGAGCCCGCACCGGGCGACTGGGCCGCGACCGTGCCCGGGGCGCGGCCGGAGTAGATCGCATCGCCGACCCGCACGGAGAAGCCCGCGTCCTGAAGGATCTGGGTGGCGGAGCTGACGCTGCGACCGACCACGCTCGGCACCTCACGCCGCTCACCCAGGATGGTGCGCTCGGTCGGTGAGGCGAAGCCCTCCGCCGGCAGGCCCGCCATCGCGACCGTCATGTACTTCTTCCACGTGGGTGCCGGCACCAGCCCGCCGTAGATCCGGCGGTAGTAGGTGCCGTTGATGCGCACTGGGGCCATCGAGATGTCGGCATCGCTGTGGCCGATCCACACCGCGGCGGCGAGTTGGGGGGTGTAGCCCACGAACCAGGCGTGGTAGTTGTTGTTCGCGGTGCCGGTCTTGCCGGCTACCGGGCGGTCACCGAGTGCGGCCGCGGCACCGGTGCCACCGGTCTTGGTGACCTCCTGGAGCGCGTAGTTCACGCCGTTGGCGATCTCCGGGTCGATCGCCTGGGTGCACGTGCTCTGCGGGACCGCGAGTTCGGCGCCGTCCCGCGTGGTCACACGGGAGATCGACACGGGGGTGCAGTAGACGCCGTTGTTCGCGAACGTGGAGAAGGCGCTCGCCATGTCCAGCGGGGTGATCGTGTTCGCGCCCAGCGCCATCGAGGGGATGATCTGGAGCGGCTCGCCGTTGCCCCTCTTCAGTCCCATGGCCTCGCCCACCTGGGCGATGCCGCACAGGTCCATCTGGCTGGCCATCTCGACGAACGCCAGGTTGATGGATTTCCGGGTGGCCTCCAGGACGGAGACGCGATCGCCGCCGACGCCCTCGAGGTTCTTCGGCTCGTACGCGGAGGTGGGGACGTTCTCGGGGGCGCAGGAGATGTTCCAGACGTCACGCGGGTAGCTGCGCTTGTTGCCGTCCACGATGTCCGAGAGCGAGTGCCCGGTCCGGAGCCACTGGGTCAGCACGANGGGTTTGAAGGCTGAGCCCGTCTGGAAACCCTCGCCACCGCCGTGGGCGCGGTCGGCCGTGAGGTTGACCGACGTCATCGTCGGATCCTCCGCCGTGGCGTTGTTGCCGTAGTTGGTGTTCTGTGCCATCGCCTGGATGCGGCCGGTCCCCGGCTCGACCGACGCCAGGGCCATCTTCACACCGGACGGGTCGTTGACCGGGACCGAGGAGGTGACGGCGTCGTAGGCCGCCTGCTGGCGGGTGGGGTCGAGGTCGTCTGGATGACCAGGCCGCCGCGGAGGAGCAGGGCGCGGCGGTCGTCGATCGTCTCGCCGAACGCGGCGTTGTTCAGCAGGTCCTTGACCACGTACTCGCAGAAGTAGGCCGCCGTCCCGGCGGAGCCGCAGCCACTGGAGGTGGTCTGGGGGTGGAGCATGGCCTCGATGGGGGTGGCGAGCGCCTCGTCGTACTGCGCCTGGTCGATGTACCCGAGTTCCAGCATGTCCGCCAGCACCGTGTTGCGGCGGCCCATTGAGTTCTCGGGGTTGCGCAGCGGGTCGAACTTCCCGGGGGCCTGCGGGATCCCTGCCAGCAGGGCGGACTCCGAGAGGGTGAGCTCGGCGGCGCTCTTCGAGAAGTAGTGCCGCGACGCGGCCTCGACGCCGTACACGGACGCCCCGAACTGGGCGATGTTCAGGTATCCGGCCAGGATTTCCTGCTTGCTGCTCCGCTGCTCCAGCGCGATGGCGTAACGCGCTTCCTGCAACTTGCGCCCATAGCTCCGTTCGGTGGCCGCCGACACCTGCTCGGTGTCGTCCGAGACCCTGCCCCGCTCGATGAGGATGTTCTTGATGTACTGCTGGGTGAGGGTGGAGGCGCCCTCCGTGGAGTCGTTGAGGAGGTTGTTCACGAAGGCGCGTGCCATGCCCTCGGGGTCCACTCCCTTGTGCTCGTAGAAGCGCCGGTCCTCGATGGCGACGATGGCGTCCTGCATCGTGACGGCGACCTGGTCGAGCGGGACGACGATGCGGTTCTCGTAGAAGAAGGTGGCCAGCACCGAGCCGTCACCGGCAAGCATCACGCTCTGCTCGGAGGGCTTGTCGATCTCGAGCTCGCCCGGCAGTTCGTTGAAGATGCCGGTGGTGGCGTTCGCCACAGCTCCGGCGCCGGTGACGAACGGAACGGCCAGGCCCGCGAGCATCACGCCGCCGGTCAGACTGACGAGGAGGAACGCAAGCAGCATCGCGAGCACCTGCGGGGGGCGCAGCACACGACTGCTCGACCGGGAAGACATGGTACAAGGGTACGTGCCCGGAGGTGACCCGGCCAGCAGGGGATCTGCGAGTCGGAACACGGTCAGTGCCGGCCATGGGTCTCCGAGCCCCTGACCTCGGCATGTTGCCACAAAATTGCCACGAGCATTGCTTTTTCAAAAGGCTATTGGGTACGGTCAGCTGAGGCTCTATTCCGGAGGAACCATGAGTGTCAATGATGACCAGACGTGGGCAGCTCGAGCAGCGTGCGCAACTGCGCCACCTGACTCGCTTTTCGTGCGCGGTGCCGCACAGCGAGAGGCGCGCGGGCGCTGTTTCGGCTGTGAGGTCCGCATGCAGTGCCTGGCCGATGCGCTCAATTCGCGAACCACGTTCGGTGTCTGGGGGGGATTGACGGAGCGCGAGCGTCGCGCACTCCTGCGGCAGTACCCGCACGTCGAGGACTGGACCACCTGGCTCGCCGGTGACGACGCCGCCGCCGCCGAGCTCCGCAGCCCGGTCGCGCCGCGCATCATCACGCGCCTTCGGCAGCAGCAGGCGGGCCTCCGTAGCTGCTGACCTATGATGGGCGCCATGACCACATGGGAATACGCCACCATTCCGCTCCTGATCCACAACACGAAGGCGATCCTCGACCAGTGGGGCGCTGACGGCTGGGAGCTCGTGCAGGTGGTCCCCGGGCCGTCCGGTCCACCAACCTCGTCGCCTACCTGAAGCGGCCCAAGGCGTGAGCGTCGCCGCCCGGCTCGCCCTGCTCGGCATCGAACTGCCGGCGGTGGCGGCGCCGGTTGCGGCCTACGTGCCGGCCCTCCGCTGGGGGGACCTCGTCCACACGTCCGGTCAGCTGCCGTTCGTCGGCGGTGTCCTCGTGGCGACCGGCCGTGTCGGTGCCGAGGTCAGTGTGCCGCAGGCCGCCGACGCCGCCCGCACCGCCACCCTGAACGCCTTGGCGGCCGTCGCGTCCGTGTCCGGGGGGCTCGACGCCGTCGCGCGCGTGGTCAAGGTGGTGGTCTACGTGGCCTCGACGCCCGACTTCCACGCCCAGCCGGCCGTTGCCAACGGCGCCTCCGTACTCCTCGGCGAGATCTTCGGCGACAGGGGTGCCCACGTCCGCAGCGCCATCGGTGTTGCGGCGCTCCCGTTGGGTTCGCCGGTCGAGGTGGAGCTCACGGTGGCGCTGGCCTGGCGCGGCGCTCGCCTGGCGCGGCGCTCGCCTGGCGCGGCCGTCGTCCCAACCGGGCGGCAGGCTACCGGGCGCGGCGGCGCAGGCGGTCGACGTCGAGCAGGTGGACTCCCCGGCCCTCGAGCCGGATCCAGCCGCGCGAGACGAACTCGGCGAGGGACTTGTTGACGGTCTCGCGGGAGGCCCCCACCAGCTGGGCGAGCTCCTCCTGGGTGAGCTCGTGCGGCACGTGGATGGTGGCGTCGTCGGCCCGGGTGCCGAAGCGGTCCGCGAGGTCCAGCAGCGCCTTGGCGACACGCCCGGGCACGTCGGAGAAGACGAGGTCCGCGAGGGCGGTGTTGGTGCGACGCAGGCGCTGGGAGAGCGCCTTGAGCATGTGTTTCGCGAGTTCGGGCCGGGAGTCGATGAAGGTCATCATCGCCTCGTGGTCCAGCTGCATCATGCGGGTGGGCGCCACCGCGGTGGCGGTGGTGGAGCGGGGGCCCGGATCGAACAGGGTGAGCTCGCCGATCATCTCCCCTGGGCCGAGGACGGCGAGCAGGTTCTCGCGCCCGTCCGAGGAGGCGTGACCGAGCTTCACCTTGCCCTCGACGAGCAGGTAGAGGCGGTCGCCGGGGTCGCCCTCGTTGAACAGCTTCTCGCCACGGCGGAACACCACTTCGCTCATCATCGCCGCGAGCTGGTGTTGGTCGTCCTGGTCGAGTGCCGAGAACAACGGTACGGAGGCGATCAGGTTCTCATCCACGTTCGTTTCCAATCTGTCGACTGGGTCAATACTGCCACCCCGTGTGACGTACAGCACCAAGAACGCCGCGTGTTGCCGAACGTAGGCTGGGGGTATGAGGGAGAGCCGGAGGGCGTTGCGCGCCCGCGCGCACGAGATGGACCAACGCCTCGGCGAGATCCACCCCGAGGCGCGCTGCGAACTGGACTTCGTGAGCCCCTTCCAGCTGCTCGTCGCGACCGTGCTGTCCGCGCAGACCACGGATGTGCGCGTCAACCAGGTGACCCCGGAGCTGTTCGGGCGCTACCCCGACGCCGATGCCCTCGCCGCCGCCCGCCTCGAGGACTTGGAGGCGATCCTGCACCCCCTCGGCTTCTTCCGCGCGAAGGCGAAGGCCGTGCAGGGGATCGGGGTGGCGCTCGTGGAACGGTTCGACGGCGTCGTGCCGGGGACGCTCGCCGAGCTGGTGACGCTGCCGGGGGTGGGGCGCAAGACGGCCAACGTGGTGCTGGGCAACGCGTTCGGCGTCCCGGGGATCGCGGTGGACACGCACGTGGGGCGCCTCGCTCGGCGCTTCGGCTGGACGAGAAACACGGATCCCGTCAAGGTTGAGGCGGACATCGCCGCGATCCTCCCGCCGGAGGATTGGACCATGGCGTGCCACCGGATCATCTTCCACGGCCGGCGGGTCTGCACGGCGCGCAAGCCGGCGTGCGAGGCGTGCGGCATCGCGGACCTCTGCCCCCGCATCGGGGTGGTCGCCACGACGAGGGGACGAGCACGGTGATCGAGTTCAGGAACGTCACGAAGCGGTTCCCCGACGGGACGCTGGCCGTCGACGGCGTCTCCCTCGTCGTCCCGCCCCGCCGCACCACGGTGCTGGTCGGGACGTCCGGGAGCGGCAAGACCACCCTGTTGCGCATGGTGAATCGCATGGTGGAACCGACGTCCGGCGCCGTCGAGATCGACGGGCAGGACGTCTCCACGAGGGACGCCGTCGAACTGCGGCGCTCCATCGGGTACGTCATGCAGAACGCCGGACTGATGCCGCACCGCACCGTCGCGGACAACATCGCCACCGTCCCGCGGCTGCGCGGGGTGGCCCGGCGCGAGGCGCACGGGCGGGCGCTGGAACTGATGGACCTCGTGGGGCTGGACCGCGCGCTCGCGCGGCGCTACCCGCGGCAGCTGTCGGGCGGGCAGCAGCAGCGCGTCGGGGTGGCGCGGGGACTCGCCGCGGATCCCAACATCCTCCTGATGGACGAGCCCTTCGGGGCGGTGGACCCGATCGTGCGTGCGGACCTGCAGCACGAACTCCGCCACCTCCAGGACACCCTCGGGAAGACGATCATCTTCGTGACCCACGACATCGACGAGGCCTTCATCCTCGGCCACCAGGTGGTGGTGCTGCGGACCGGCGGCACGATCGCGCAGCACGGCACCCCCGCCGAGATCCTCGCGGACCCCGCGGACCAGTTCGTGGCGGACTTCGTGGGCCTGGGCCGCGCCCGGCGCTCCTTCCGGCTCGAGACCACGCCACGCGGCGTCATGGTGATCGACGGCGACGACCGCCCGGCCGGGTACCTCCGCGACGGCGGCGACGCCGGGACCGCGAACACGGCACCGTGACCTGGGTGCTGGCCAACCTGGGCCTTATCGGGGAGCGTACCCTCGCGCACCTCCTGCTGGCGGTCCCCGCGATCGCGCTGGCCCTCGTGGCCTCGCTCCTCATCGGGTGGGCCGCGCACCGCTACCAAGCCACGCGTGGGGCGATCCTCACCGGGTCGGGGTTGTTGTACGCGATCCCGTCGTTGCCGCTGTTCGTGGCGTTGCCGACGCTCATCGGCACCGGCGTGCGGGACCGCGCCAACGTGATCGTGGTGCTCACGCTGTACGGGATCGCGCTGCTGACCCGCTCCATCGCGGACGCCCTCGGCGCCGTCCTCCCGGACACGCGGCAGGCGGCCACNGCGGTCGGGTACTCCGGCNTGGGCCGGTTCTGGCAGGTCGAGCTCCCGCTGGCCGGGCCGGCGATCCTCGCGGGGCTGCGGGTGGTGACCGTCAGCACGGTCAGCCTCGTGACCGTGAGCGCCGTGCTCGGGGTTCCCAGCCTCGGGCTGCTCTTCACGGACGGGTTCCAGCGGGGGATCGTGGCGGAGGTGGTGGCCGGGCTGGTGGCGACGATCGCCGTCGCGCTCCTGCTCGATGCCGTCGTGGTGGCGGCCGGGCGGCTGCTGATGCCGTGGACGCGGGAGGGGGCCCGATGAACCAGCTGGCGGCTGCGTGGGGGTGGATCATCGACCCCGCGCACTGGGCGGGACCGGACGGCATCCCCGTCCGGCTCGGCGAACACCTGCTCTACACCTTCGCGGCGGTCACGCTGGCGGCGCTCGTCGCGATCCCGCTCGGGCTGCTGATCGGCCACACGGGCCGGGGGCGGGCGCTCGCCGTCGGCAGTTCCAGCGCGGCGCGCGCGGTGCCGACCCTCGGCCTCATCACCCTGCTGGCGCTGGTGTGGGGGGTGGGGATCAAGGCCCCCATGGTGGCGTTCGTGGTGTTGGCGATCCCCTCGATCCTCGCCGCCACGTACGCGGGCGTCGACGCCGTCGACCCCCAGGTGCGCGACGCCGCCCGCGCGGTGGGGATGACCGGCCGGCAGGTGCTCGCGCGCGTCGAGGTGCCGCTCGCGCTGCCGATGATGTGGGGCGGGATCCGCTCGGGGACGCTGCAGGTGGTGGCGACGGCGACGCTCGCGGCGTACGTGGGCGCCGGCGGTCTCGGGCGCTACCTGTTCCGCGGNCTGAAGACGCAGGACTACCCGCAGATGCTCGCCGCGGCCCTGCTCGTGGTGGCGTTGGCCATCGTGCTCGAACTCCTGCTGGGCCTCGCCCAGCGCCTCGGCGTGCCCCGCGGCGTGCGCGAGCAGTTCAACGGCTGACATGATGAAGGCTGACCAGGACACGAGGAAGGGATGACCATGACACTCACCACCAGGAGGCGGTGGACTGCGGCAGTCCTCGCGGCCGCCGCCCTTGCCCTCGCCGGCTGCGGCACCTCCGACCCGCTCAAGGAGGGGTCGGCCACCGGGACGGCGCCCGCCGCGACCATCGTCGTGGGCTCGCAGCAGTACTACTCCAACGAGATCATCGCGGAAATCTACGCCCAGGCGCTCGAGGCCAACGGGTACGAGGTGGAGCGCCAGTTCCAGATCGGGCAGCGCGAGGTCTACCTCCCCGAGCTGGAGTCCGGCGCCATCGACATCCTGCCCGAGTACACCGGGAACCTGCTGCAGTACTACGACAAGGAGACCACCGCGGCAACCCCCGAGGAGATCCTCGCCGCGCTCGGCCAGGTGCTGCCCGATGGCCTGCGGGTCCTCACGCCCGCGACCGCCGCGGACCAGGACTCCTTCAACGTCACCGCGGAATTCGCGGCCGAATGGGGCCTCGAGTCCATCGGGGACCTCGCGAACGTGACCGTCCCGCTGGTGGTGGGCGCGAACTCGGAGTTCGAGACCCGGCCCTACGGGCCTGCGGGGCTGCGCGCGGTGTACGGCGTCGAGGTCACCGTGCTCCCGATCGAGGACTCGGGCGGCCCGCTGACGGTGAAGGCCCTGCAGGACGGCACGGTGAACGTCGCGGACATCTACTCCGCCGACCCGTCCATCGGGACCAACAACCTCGTGACGCTCGCGGACCCGCTGAGCCTCGTCCTGCCGCAGCAGGTGGTCCCGCTGGTCTCGGACGCGGTGGACGACGCCATCGCGGGCATCCTCGACGCGGTCAACGCGGAACTCACCACCGCTGAGCTGGTGGCCCTCAATGCGCGCAGCGTCTCCGAGCAGGTGGCGTCCGACGTCATCGCCGCCGACTGGCTGGCCGCGAAGGGCCTGGCCTAGCCGGCCTGGCCGGGAGCCTGCTCGCGCAGGAAGCCGGCCACCGCGTCGGTCACGGCGCCGGGGGCCTCCTCGGGGAGGAAGTGCCCGGCGCCGGGGACCTGGATCCGCGTCGCGTGGGGTGCCACCTCGGCGTCGAAGCGGTACATCGAACCGGGGAAGACCCGGTCGTGCTCGCCGTACAGCGTGAGCGTGGGCACCGCCGGGGCCTCGCGCAGCCGTTTGGCGTAGGCGCGGCCGTCGTTGCGGATCGAGGACCGCACCTGCCAGCGGAAGTGCTCCATCGCGCAGTGCGCCGCGAAGGGGAGCCGCATCACCTCGGTGTACAGGTCCGCCTGCGAGACCACCGGCTCCTGGTTGTGGGAGCAGCTCCGCAGGAAGTCGCGCACGGCGTCCCCGTGGGTGATCGAGCGCTCCGGGAACCAGGGAGTCTGCATCCACTGCATCCACGCCCACGTGCCCACCGGGAGGCGATGGCGGTGCAGTGTGCGGGGGTGCGGCGTCGACAGCGCCACCACCGCCGTCGTCACCTCGGGCGTGAAGGCGGGCATGGACCATGCCACCTGCGCCCCGAGGCCGTGGCCCACGATCGCGCCACCGGAGTACCCGAGCGAGGAGATCACGCCCGCGACATCGAAGCAGGAGCGCGGCGTGGCGATGTTGCGCGGGGACTTGTCCGAGGCGCCGAAACCGCGCAGGTCCATGGCCACGACGCTGAAGCCCGCCTCCGCCAGCGCCGGCACCTGGTGGCGCCACGCCCACCAGAACTGCGGGAAGCTGTGGAGCAGCACCACGAGGGGCGCACCGGGCTCCCCCGCGAGGACCGTGTGGAATCGCGAACCGTTGGCCGTGACCATCCGGTGTTCCCACGGGCCCGGCTGGAGCACGCAACTCGAATCGGAGACCACGGTTGTGAGGCTACCCCACGGGCGCCGGCGGTCGCGCCGTCGCGCGGCCGGCCGGGCGACGGACGGCCGCGCGGGGCGGTCTACTTCCCGGCGAGACCCCGCTGGATCAGCGACATCACCGACGAGTCCGCGAGCGTTGTGACATCGCCCACCGTGCGGTGGTCGGCGACGTCCTTCAGCAGCCGGCGCATGATCTTGCCGGACCGCGTCTTGGGCAGCTCGTTCACGATGAGGATGTCGCGCGGCTTGGCGATCGGCCCGATCTCGTGCGCCACGTGCGCCCGCAGCTGGGCGACGACGTCGCGCCCCTCACCCACCTCGTCGGCGAGCTCGGTGAACTCGCCCCGCAGGATCACGAACGCCACGACGGCCTGGCCGGTGGTGTCGTCGGCCGCCCCGACGACCGCCGCCTCGGCCACGTAGGGGTGCGAGACCAGGGCCGACTCGATCTCGGTGGTGGACAGTCGGTGGCCGGAGATGTTCATCACGTCGTCCACGCGACCGAGCAGCCAGATGTCGCCGTCGTCGTCCTTCTTGGCGCCGTCGCCGGCGAAGTACATGCCGGGGAAGCGGGACCAGTAGGTCTCGCGGTAGCGCTCCTGGTCGCCCCAGATGCCGCGCAGCATCGCGGGCCACGGTTCGGTGAGGACCAGGTACCCGCCGCCGCCGTTGGGGACCGGCTCGCCCAGGTCGTTGACGACGTCCATCCCGATCCCGGGCAGCGCGCGCTGGGCCGAACCGGGCTTGGTGGCGGTGACGCCCGGCAGCGGCGAGATCATGATCGCGCCGGTCTCGGTCTGCCACCAGGTGTCCACGATGGGGCAGCGGTCGTGGCCGATGACGCGGCGGTACCACATCCACGCCTCGGGGTTGATGGGCTCGCCGACCGAGCCGAGGAGGCGCAGCGAGGACAGGTCGAAGCCGTTCGGGAGTTCCTCGCCCCACTTCATGCAGGCGCGGATCGCGGTGGGCGCGGTGTAGAGGATCGTGACGCCGTACTTCTGGACGATCTCCCACCAGCGGCCGCGGTGCGGGGTGTCCGGGGTGCCCTCGTAGATCACCTGGGTGGCGCCGTTCACGAGCGGCGCGTACGCCACGTAGGAGTGGCCGGTGATCCAGCCGACGTCCGCCGTGCACCAGTAGACGTCCGTCTCCGGCTTCAGGTCGAAGACGTTGCGGTGGGTGTACGCGGTCTGGGTGAGGTAGCCGCCGGTGGTGTGCAGGATGCCCTTCGGCTTCCCGGTGGTACCCGACGTGTACAGGATGAACAGCGGGTGCTCGGCCGGCACGGGGACCGGGGTGTGCTCGGTGGACTGCCGGGGGACGACGTCGTGCCACCACACGTCCCGGCTCTCGTCCCAAGCGACCTCCCCGCCGGTGCGGCGGTACACGAGCACGTGCTCGATCGGCGTGTCACCGTGGGCGATCGCCTCGTCGACGGCGCCCTTCAGCGGCATCGTCGTGCCGCGCCGGAACTGGCCGTCCGTGGTGATCACCATGCGCGCCGAGGCGTCGAGGATGCGGGAGTGCAGCGCCTCGGCGGAGAAGCCGCCGAACACCACCGAGTGGGGTGCGCCGATGCGCGCGCAGGCGAGCATCGCGACGACGGCCTGCGGGATCATCGGCATGTAGACGGCCACGCGGTCGCCGAGGCCGACGCCCAGCNCGGTGAGCGCGTTGGCGGTGCGCGCCACCTCGTCGCGCAGGCGGGCGTAGGTCCAGGTCTCGCCGGTGCCGTCCTCCGCCTCGAAGTGGATGGCCACGCGCTCGCCCAGCCCGTTGTCCACATGCCGGTCCAGGGCGTTGTACGCGGCGTTGAGGGTGCCGTCCGCGAACCACCGGGCGAATGGCGCGTCCGAGAAGTCAAGTACCTGTGTGAACGCGGTGTCCCAGGTGAGCAGGTCGCGGGCCTGGGCGGTCCAGAACGCCTCGCGGTCCACGGCCTCCTCGAAGAGGCCGGCCGACGCGTTCGCCTGGGCGGCGAACTCGGGGCTGGGCGGGAAGGAGCGCTCCTCGTGGAGCAGGTTCTCGAGATCGTCGGACACGGTCACCTCACTGGTCGGTCGCGCGGGGGCGCGGGGTGCGCCAGGGCACGATTGTAGGGCCCTGATTGTTCCAGCGTGGCGGGGGAGGTGTCCACGGGCTCGCCCCGCCCGGCCTGGTCAGGAGCCGGTGGCCTTCCGGCGCTCGATGGCCTCGCGGATCTTCTGCTCCGTGCGGCCGCGGCGGCGCGCGCTGTGCGAGACGAAACCGACGAGGACCAGCGCGAACCCGGCGATGAGGATGCGCCCGGAGGAGCCGTCCCCCACGAGGTGGTGTGCGACGTTGCCGCCCAGGTCGTTGTAGTTCCGGAGGTTCGCGAGGTAGGGCTCGAGGAAGTCCTGCACCTGCGACGGGAAGAGGATGAACGCCCCGCCGCCGAGCACCAGGAGCCCGCCGACGATGAAGGCGCCCAGTGAGGAGGCCCGCGCCGCCAGCAGGATCACCGCGAGCAGCACGAGCCCGGCGACGAACTCGCCGAGTGCCGCGAGGTTCAGCGTGCCGGTCTCCCACTGGTTGTCGGCGGGCAGGGTCATGCGGGCCCCGGCGTCGGACAGCAGGTACCAGGCCAGGGGGGTGAGGAGCAGGGTGGAGAGGATGCCCCACCAGTGGGCGCCGGCGCGGGAGGGCACCTTGTCGTAGATGGCGCCCGCGAACAGGTCCCCGTCCGTCGACGGCGAGTATCGCTCGGCCCGCGGGTCGGCCTCGGTGTCGGTCATCAGCCGCCGGGGCTCATTGGACTGTGGCTGCGGTTGCATCAGGCGGGTGCGCCGCACGGCCGTGTCCGAGAGTTCCGACGGCGCGGCGGCGCCCGGCGCACCTGCCGCGAGGCCGGCGCCGGCCGCCGCGCCGGCGGCCGCTGGCCACGTGAGGGTCGGGTCGTCGGCGCGCCGCGGGGTGACGACGGTCGCCTCCGCGGGCGCCTCGGCGACCGGCTCGGCCACGGCCACCGGCTCCGCCACGGGCTCGGGCGTCACCCCGGGCGTGGGGGCGGCCGCGATCCGGGTCACGTCGTCGGCAGGCACGGGCTCGGGTTCCGCGGGGACGACGTCGGCCGGCTCGCCGTACCCGGCGGAGCTGTCGAGGGTGTACGGCTCGGGCTCGGCATCCTGCGTGGGGGCCTCGAGGTCAGAGTCGTAGGGGCTGAGGGCGACGCCGTCGCCGGCGGCCTCGTGAGCCTCGGGCGGCCCCTCGGCGGTGGCCTCCGTGGGGGTGGTCTCGTCGTACTCGCGCATGATTCCTCCTGGAAGTTCCCCACCACGGTATCGACCGGAAGGGGAGGCAACCGTGTGGCGCGCCGAAGCCGGGGTGGAAACGGGCCGTGCGGCGGGATTCCTCAGCGCCGCCGGGCCCGGCGCACCACCCACACCGTGAGCGCGACCGCCGCAACCACCAGGACTGTCACCAGGGCGGAGGAGCCGGATCGGGTGCCCAGCGGCACGGGCCGCCGGAAGATGCGGATCTCCCAGCCCTCCTCCCGGGCGATGCGGGCAAGTGCGCGGTCAGGGTTCACGGTGACGGGGTGGCCGACCGCGCGCAGCAGCGGCTCGTCGGTGACGGAGTCCGAGTACGCCCAGCACTGGGCGAGGTCCCAGCCGCGCCGCTCGGCCATCTCGGCCATGGCGAGCGGCTTCGCGGGCCCGTAGTTGTACTCGGAGATCTCCCCGGTGTAGCGGCCGTCCTCGATCGCGAGCCGGGAGGCGATCATCCCGTCCGCGCCGAGCAGGTGCATGATGGGGCGCACGATCGCCTCGGCGCTCGCGGANACGATCACGACGTCGTGGCCCGCGGCGTGGTGGGCGCTCATGGCGTCCAGCGCCTCNNGGAAGACCACGGGTTCGATCTCGGTGGCGAGGGCGTCAGCGACGACGGCGTCGAACTCGGCCACCGACCAGCCCGTCACCATCTCGGCCAGGGCCTCCTTCATTCGCTCGCTGCGTTCGTGGGAGGCGTCCAGCAGGTGGTAGGCGAGCTGCGCCTGGGCGGATCGGGCGATGTCCATGCGCGAGATCAGGCCGGAGCGCACCA
>JGI24138J36424_10000085_pt1 | contig 22690 bp, 21 predicted proteins | sample BarGraNGADG00312_2_FD_36424 | JGI IMG/M metagenome (IMG submission 36424) | reverse complement strand
GGTGGCGGCTGCACGGGCGGCTGCGCGGGAGCGGCAACGACTGCCGGGATCACTGTGGTGGGCCGTGCCCCGGGAGACGTTCGCGCGGCGTCAGCTCCCGGTAGACGATTTCCGCATTTCAGGCAGAACTTGCTGCCTTCCCGTAACTCGGACCCGCAGTTGTCACAGAACATCGTAACTCCCTTGTTCCGGTGCCGCTAATGCCGGGTCAGGGCCTTTGCGAGGCAGTTTCGACGTGCTTCCGCCCCGACCTCCGTCCACGCAGAATGACCGTGAGACAACAGTATCTTATCAAGCTTTACTGTTGTTGAACGGTTGATATAAGTTCAACGGGTGACAGCCTTCAGCGCCGCGGAACGCCATCACTTCATCAGCTCTTTTCCTACGCTCCAGGCGTCCGCGAATCGCTCCCCCAGCTTGAAGTAGCTCTTGTCATACATCGCGAAAAGTATGGGGTGCACCTTGCTGAAGTCGATCCTGTCCCCCACCGCGCATGACTCGTCGACGTGGGTCTCGACGACCTCGCCCAGGAACAGGTCGTGGCTTGGCATGTCCACCGTCTTGACCAGGCGACACTCCATGCTTATGGGGCACCCGACGATCATCGGCGCCTTTTCCAGCGTCCCGTAGAACGTCTCGAACAGCTTCGACTTGTCAGCCTGCCGGCCCGACACGAGGCCGCAGTAGTCAGTCTCCTTCACCAGGTCCACGCCGGGCAGGTTCACGCTGAAGCACCCGTTCTCGACGATCCCCGCGTTGGTGTGATGGGACTTGCCCATGGACAGCGAGATAGTGTTGAGATCCGCTATCCCCACGTGCGCGATAGTGATGTAGTTCGGCCTGCCTCCGACGTTCGCGCCCACCAGGACCACCGGCATCGGGTAGAGCGCGACCTTGCTCCCTATCTTCTTCTTCATGTTGCCCCCCTGTTTCGTCTCTTCTCACGATTCTACGCTGTGCCTCAGTCACACGCGAGTGCGGGACGCCGCGCGCTGGCAGTGACGGGTGCTATCCTTGAATCATGCGACCTGACATCGGAGAAACATGAAGCTTCTCTTCCTGGGCACTAGAGGATACCTGAAGGTGCGAAGCGAGCGGCACTACATGCACGCTTCGCTCCAGGTCTCCTTTCGCGGGCGGCGCCTGATCCTGGACCTCGGCGAGGACTGGCTGGGCAGGGCAGTCGAGCTCGCGCCCGACGCTTTCTTCGTCACACACGCTCACCCGGACCACGCGTGGGGCCTGAAGCAGGGGGCACCCTGCCCGGTCTACGCCACCGCCGACTCCTGGGAGTCGATGTCGTCGTTCGCGATTCCGGACCGCCGCGTCGTCACGCCCCGCGAGCCGGTGAACGTCTCCGGCTTCACAGTGGAGGCGTTCAAGCTCGAGCATTCCATCCGCGCGCCGGCGGTGGGCTACCGCGTGACGGCGGGGAGCGCCACCATCTTCTACGCGCCGGACCTCGTCTACATCGACGAGCGCGCCGAGGCGCTCGGCGGCGCGGACCTCTACATCGGGGACGGGGCCACGCTCGAGCGGTCCATGGTCAGGAAGAAAGGAGAGGTGCTGTTCGGCCACACGCCGATGCGCACGCAGCTCACCTGGTGCGAGAAGGAAGGCGTTCGCTCGTCCATCTTCACCCACTGCGGAGCGCACATCGTATCGGGAGACGAAGAGGCGGTGGCGTCCAGGCTCGAGGTGATGGCCAGGGAGCGCGGGGTCGCCACTGCCATCGCGTACGACGGGCTCGACCTTGAGGTCAGGGGCTTAAAAGGCCGCCGGCGACCTGGTGGGTAGCGCCACCGGCTCGATCTGCAGGAACGAGAGCGTCCAGGTCGTGCTGGCCGCCAGCGCGAACGCGCCGATGACGAGCGAGACCAGCCCCCACAGCACGAAGAACGCAAGGATCGCGAGAGCCGCGAGCGGCACGCTGTGGTGGTCGTAGGAGAGCTTGAAGAGCCAGGTGAACGGCCAGCTGATTATCCCGAGGACGATCATGGTTACGAGCAGGCTCACCAGGTTCACGCCCAGCACCATGGCCCATGTCGCGAGGACGTCGCGCCAGTAAACCCTGAACGCGTTCAGAGCCTGTTTTATCGAATGGAAGACGCCGGAGCCCTCCAGCACTATGAACCTCTCCGCGAGCTGGACGATGATGCCTGCGAACAGCACCACCACGATGAACCCCACCCCGAGCACGATGCCGCCCAGACAAGGGATGACGAACTGCTTGCTGCCCTTGAAGGCGTTCAGGTACAGGACTGAAGGCACAGCGAGCGCGGCCGACAGTATCGCGTACAGCACCACGATCGCGACGAACCTGAAGAAGGCCGCCCAGCCGTGTCGCGCGGCGGAGCGGATGCCGGAGGGGCGCTCTGCCTCGAGGTCGGCCACCCCGCCGATCGCCGAGCCCTCAGAGAAGGCGCGCAGCGCGAGCATCGCGAGGCCTATCACCACGGCGACGACGATCAGGAACACCTTCAACGGCATGTGCAGGCTGGCGAAGCTGGTCAGCTTCTCGCCGGCCTTGTGCCATGGGCTGAACGCGGTGAAGCCGCGAGGGATCGGGCTTGAGAAGGAGAGGCTGTACGACTGCGAGGCCGCGCCGGAGAAGGCGATGAAAAAGGCGAAGAGCCACAGGAACCGGTCCTTGCGGATGATCTCGAGCATCCGCCTGAATATGTAGCCGATCTCGATCGTCAAGGCGCGCACTCCTCGACGCCGCAGGAGAGCCTTCCCACTCCTTCTATCTCCAGGTCTATGATGTCGCCGGCCTTGACCGGGCCGACCCCCGATGGCGTGCCGGTCATGATCACGTCGCCGGGGAAGAGGGTCATCACCGAGCTGATGTATTCGACCAGCTCCGGCACGGAGAATATCAGGTTGGAAGTGCGCGACGACTGCTTCTTATCGCCGTTGACTTTCAGCTCAACGGACAGGTCGTCCCCGGAGTCCAGGTCCGTCTCGACCCACGGGCCCAGCGGGCAGAAGGTGTCGAACGACTTCGCGCGGGTCCACTGCCCGTCCTTGTACTGGAGATCGCGGGCAGTCATGTCCAGCCCGCAGGTGTAGCCGAGCACGTAATCGTCGGCTTCCGCGAGCGAGACCCGGCACGCCTCTTTGCCGATCACCACCGCGAGCTCGCCCTCGTATTCGACCTGCTCCGACTGCCGGGGGATGATGACGCTGCCGAGGTGCCCGATCACCGAGCTCGGCGGCTTGAGGAACAGGATCGGCTCCTCGGGGATGTCGAGGCCCATCTCCTCGGCGTGGTCGCGGTAGTTGAGGCCCACCGCCACTATCTTCGTGGGGGCGACCGGCGCCATCGGCTCGGCCTCCTCCATCGGGATCCTTTCGGGCCCGGTCACGCTTCCGTCGTAAGGCTCCCAGGCGAGCGCCTGGAACTCGTTGCCCTCCTGGTAACCGTACGCGACCTTGCCCTCGTAGCAGAACATCGCGAGCCGCACGTGGATCCCCCTTTGCCACCGAAAGCCAATCCGTTTATCGGGGCGCGGTTTCCACCGCACACCCGCGACTGAAGTCGCGGCCCGATACCCTAAACATTGGGGCGCGGTTTTAACCGCGCATCCGCACCGCGGCTGAAGCCGCGGCTCAATTTCTATTCGTTGGGCTGCTGTCTCTTGTGTATCAGGCCGAACTCGATGGAGTCCACGAGCGCCTCCCAGCTGGCCTGGATTATGTTCTCGCTGACGCCGATGGTCCCCCAGGACTTCTCGCCGTCGCTCGCGTCGATGAGGACGCGCGTCACCGCCGCCGTGCCCTTCTTCTCGTCGAGGACGCGGACCTTGTAGTCGGTGAGCTCGATGTTTTTCAGCGCCGGGAAGCTGCGGCCTATCGCGAGCCTTATCGCGCGGTCGAGCGCGTTGACCGGGCCGTTTCCCTCGGCAGTCGCGATCAGCCTGCGCCCGCCGACGTGTATCTTCACGGTGGCCTCGGTCATCACCTTGCCGTCCTCGCGCTTCTCCATGATGACCCGGAAGGACTCGAGCCTGAAGAAGCTCTTGTAAGTGCCGAGCTCCTTCCTGACCAGTATCTCGAAGGAGCCGTCCGCGGCCTCGAACTGGTAGCCGACGTGCTCGAGCTCCTTGATCCGCTTCAGCAGGTCGGCGAGCGTCTCCGGCTTGTCGTCCAGGTCGATACCCATCTCGCGCGCCTTCATGGTCAGCGTCGAGCGCCCCGACAGCTCTGACACCACTATCCGCTGGATGTTGCCGACCAGGTCGGGCCTGATATGCTCGTAGGTGCTGGACTCCCGGTTCACCGCGCTGGCGTGGATGCCGCCCTTGTGGGCGAAAGCCGACAGCCCGACGAAGGGCTGGTGTGCGGCGGGGGTCAGGTTGGCGACCTCGCTGACGTAGTGGGCCAGGTCGGTGAGCCCCGCGAGAGAGTCCCGGCTGACGCAGTCGACGTTCATCTTCAGCGCCAGGTCGGGGATGACCGAGCACATGTTCGCGTTCCCGCACCTCTCACCGTAACCGTTGATAGTGCCGTGTACCATCGTCGCACCCTCGCGGACAGCCTCGAGCGTGCTGGCGACCGCGCAGTCGCTGTCGTTGTGGGCGTGGATGCCCAGCCCGACGTCGGTCTTGCCCCTGACGTCGCGTACTATCGACGCCACCTCGTGCGGCAGCGTCCCGCCGTTCGTGTCGCAGAGGGCCACCCAGTCCACGCCGGCCTCGGCCGCGCCCAGAAGGCACTTGAGCGCGTACTTGGGGTTCTCCTTGTATCCGTCGAAGAAATGCTCGGCGTCGAATATGACCTCGAGGCCCTTTTTCTTAAGGTACTTCACCGACTCGGAGATCATGAAGACGTTCTCGTCCAGCGAGATGCGAAGGGCCGTCTCGACGTGGAAATCCCACGACTTGCCGACGATGCACACGGCCTTCGCGCCGGAGGCCACGAGCGCCTTCATCTCCTTGTCCCTGGACGCGGACACGAGGGCCTTGCGGGTCGAGCCGAACGCCACGAGCTTCGAGTTCTTGAGCTCCAGCTTCGCGGCCGCCTCGAAGAACTCGTGGTCCTTGGGGTTCGAGCCGGGGTAGCCTCCCTCGACGTAATGCATGCCGAAAGAGTCGAGGTGCCTCAGGATCTTCAGCTTGTCCTCGATCGAGAAGGCGACGCCCTCGCGGGCCGCCCCGTCCCTCAGCGTCGTGTCGTACAGGTATACGTCTGGCAACTTACCTACCTGCCTTCGCCCTCGTCAGTCCTCTTGTCATTAAAGGTGCGACACTCTTGTCGCACGTCGGCGGAATAAGAGTCCGCTCTTTAATCATTACGTCCTTCGGTCTCGTCACGTCCTTCGGTCTCGTCAGTCTATCGGCGTGCCGTAGTTCTCCCGGAACTCCTTGAACGTCTCCATCAGCTTCCTTGTCACGGGCCCGGGGTGTCCGTCCCCTATCGGGCGCTCGTCTATGTAGGTGATAGGGGCTATCTCGGCCGCAGTCCCGGTGAGGAAACACTCGTCGGATGTGTAAGCCTCCACCAGGCTCAGGTTCTGCTCCTCTATTTCGATTCCCACCTGCGGGCATTGCCTGAAGACCACCTCGCGTGTTATACCGTTCAGCGCCCCGACGTTCGTGGGCGGCGTTATGACCACGCCGTCGCGGACGACGAAGAAGTTGTCCACCACGCACTCGGTGATGTAGCCGGCGTCGTTCAGCATCAGCCCTTCGTCGGCCCCGGCGTGCACGACCTCGAAGTGGGCCATTATATGGTTCAGGTAGTTGAGCGACTTTATCTGCGGCGAGAGCGCGTCGGGGTTGTTGCGCCGGGTCGCCACGGTGACCACCTTCAGCCCTCGCTCGTAGACCTCGTCCGGGTAGATCTTTATCGTCGAGGCTATGACTATGACGCTCGCGCCCGAGCACTTGAACGGGCTCAGGCCGAGGTCGCCGACGCCGCGGGTGACTATCAGCCGGACGTAGCCCTCGGTGATGTCGTTCGTTCGCGCGGTCTCGCGCACCGCGTCGATGAGCTCGGCGGGAGACATCGGTATCTCGAGCCTCAGAACTTTTGCGCCGTTGAACATCCTCTTCACATGTTCGTCCATCATGAAGAGCCGGCGCTTGTATATCCGGATCCCCTCGAACACGCCGTCCCCGTACAGGAGGCCGTGGTCGAAGACGGATATCTTCGCGTCCTCTTCCGGGTAGAACTTGCCGTCGATGTACACCTGGAGGCTCAAAGCAAACTCCTTCTGACGCGTCTCCTCAACTCTATCAACTCTATCCCACGAGGCCGGCGACCAGGTCGCCGACAGCATCGGTCCCCATTCCCATCTTACCCGCCGACATGCTCTTTATCTTTCCCGAGGTGAGCGCCTCGACGATCGCGCCCTCCACGGCCGCGCCCGCCTCTTTCTCCCCGAGGAACTCGAGCATCATCTGGACGGCGCTTATCGCCGCCAGCGGGTTGATCACGTTCTGGCCCGTGTACTTCGGCGCCGAGCCGCCTATCGGCTCGAACATCGATGTCCCCTGCGGGTTGATGTTCCCGCCCGCGGCGATCCCCATGCCGCCCTGTATCATCGCGCCCAGGTCGGTGATGATGTCGCCGAACATGTTGTCGGTGACTATCACATCGAACCACTCCGGGTTCTTCACGAACCACATGCATATCGCGTCCACGTGCGCGTAGTTCGTCTCGATGTCGGGATACTCCAGCGCCACCTCGTTGAACGTCCTCTCCCAGAGGTCGTGAGCAAAGGTCAGCACGTTCGTCTTCCCGCAGAGCGTGAGCTTGTTGTCTTTCCCACGCTCCCTGGTCAGGTCGAAGGCGTACCGGACGCACCGCTCGATCCCCATGCGCGTGTTCACCGACTCCTGGACCGCGACCTCGTCGGCCGTCCCCTTGCGGAGGAAGCCGCCGGTCCCGACGTACAGGCCCTCGGTGTTCTCGCGGACCACGACGAAGTCGATGTCCTCCGGGCCTTTGTCCTTAATAGGAGTCTCTACGTTCGGGTAGAGCTTCACAGGCCTCAGGTTTATGTACTGGTCCAGGGCGAAGCGCAGTTTCAGCAGCACGCCGTGCTCGAGGATGCCCGGCTTCACGTCGGGGTGCCCGACCGCGCCCAGGTATATCGCGTCGAACGTCCGCAACTCCTCGACCTGTTCTTCAGAGACCGTCTCGCCGGTGCGCAGGTAATGCTCCCCACTGAAGTCGAACTCGACCGTCTCGTAGTCGAAGCCGGTGACCTTCGCCGCTCTCTCCAGCACCTTCAGGCCCTCCGCGACGACCTCGGGCCCCGTGCCGTCACCCGGCAGCACCGCTATCCTGTGTCTTCCCATCAGCAATCCTTTCGATGCGGCTCGGCCGCTACCGTCCGGGCTCCCTGTCCTTCAGGTAGCCGATCAGACCGCCGGCGTCAATTATACGGCTCATGAACTCCGGGTACGGCGGGACGTCGAAGGTCAGGGAGGCTGTCACGTTCTCGATCTTTCCNGCCTCGAGGTCGACCCTTATCACGTCGCCTTCCGCGGTGGACGCCACGGCCTCCGGGGACTCCACTATCGGCAGACCCACGTTCACGGAGTTACGGAAGAATATGCGCGCGAACGAGCTCGCGATGACGCACGAGATACCGGCGCCCTTTATCGCCACAGGCGCGTGCTCCCTGCTTGAGCCCGACCCGAAGTTCTCCCCCGCTACGATGATGTCTCCAGGCTTGACCCGNGNCGCGAAGCCCGGGTCCAGCCCCTCCATCAGGTGCGACCCCAGCTCGGCCGGGTCGGTGGAGACGAGGTACGTGGCCGGAATTATCGCGTCGGTGTTGATGTTGTCGCCGAGGACGTGCGCCCTGCCCTCCATGACCTTCGAGCTCATACTATCTCCCCCGGGTCGGTTATCGTCCCGGTGACCGCCGAGGCCGCCGCGACGGCGGGATTGCACAGGTAGACCTCGCTCTCCCGGTGCCCCATCCGCCCGATGAAGTTCCTGTTCGTGGTGGACAGCGCCTTCTCGCCAGCCGCCAGCACTCCCATATGCCCGCCGAGGCACGGCCCGCAGGTGGGCGGGGATATCACGGCGTTGGCGTCCAGGAACACGTCGAACAACCCTTCCTCCATCGACTTCCTGTAGATCCTCTTGCTCCCCGGCACCACCAGCAGCCTCACCCCGTCGGCGGCTCTCTTGCCCTTCAGGACCTCGGCCGCCAGGCGCATGTCCTCCATCCGGCCGTTAGTGCACGAGCCGATGACCACCTGGTCGAGCCTGACGCTCGGCGCCTGGTCCACGTCCACTACGTTGCTCGGCAGCGAAGGCAGCGCCACCTGCGGAGCGAGCTCCCTCAGATCCATGTCCACCTCGCCCGAGTAACCGAACTCGTCCGCGATTATCGGGTCCTCCTCGGCGGAGACTCCCGCTGAGGCAAGATACTCGACAGCCTGCCGGTCGATGCCGAAGAGCCCGTTCTTCGCGCCGGCCTCTATCGCCATGTTCGCGATGGTGAGCCTGCCGTCGACAGAGAGGTCCTCGAGGCCGTCCCCGGTGAACTCAAGGGAGCGGTAGGTCGCGCCGTCGACGCCGAGCCTGCCGATCAGGTTCAGTATCACGTCCTTGCCCCCGACCCAGCGGTTGAACCTGCCGGTCAGGACCACGTTTATCGCCTCCGGCACCCGCAGCCAGACCATCCCGGTCGCCATCGCGGCGCCGGCGTCGGTCGAGCCCATGCCGGTAGCGAAGCATCCGAGGGCGCCGTAGGTGCAGGTGTGGCTGTCGGCGCCGATGACTATCGTGCCGGGTTTTATCAGGCCTTCCTCCGGCAGCAGGACGTGTTCGATGCCCACGTCGCCGCCGTCGTAGAAGCTCTCTATCTCCTGCTCTCTCGCGAAGCGCCTGATCCCGGCACACTGCTCGGCAGATGCTATGTCGCGGTTCGGCGTGAAGTGGTCGAGCACAAGGACGACCTTGCTCTTGTCGAAGACTTTGCCGGCCGAGAGTCGCTGGAACTCCTTCACCGCCAGCGGCGCGGTGATGTCGTTCGCCAGCACCAGGTCAACGTCCACCTCGATGAACTCGCCGGGCTTTACGCTTCCCTTCTCGAGGTGCCTCGCCAGTATCCGCCTGGTGCCGCTCATTTCGACGCCCCGGATGCCGCCTGCTGGCGCAGGTACTTGTTGACCGCGTTCAGGTAGGCCCGCGCGCTGGCCTCGACGATGTCCGTCGAGACCCCCCTGCCGACCCACCTCCTGCCTCCGATGTCGAGCTGTATCGTCACGTCGCCGAGGGCGTCGAGCCCTCCCGTGATGGCCTCGACAGTGAAGGCGAAAAGTTTCGCGTCCAGGAGCAGCGCCTCGCGGATGGCCTTGCAGCACGCGTCCACCATCCCNTCGCCGATCGACCGCTCCGTTATCTTCTCCCCNTCGCGCTCNAGCGTTATCGTCGCGCTCGGCGGGGCTTCGCTTCCGCCGGAGTGGACCTCGTAGGCCTTCAGCTTCCACTCCCTNACCTCGGTCCGCAGGTTCTCGAGAGCTATCGCCTCGAGGTCTTTGCCNGAGAGGGAGCCCTTCTTGTCTGCAAGCTCCTTGAACCTGGTGAACGCGGCGTTCAGCTCGTCNTCGTTGAGGTCGTAGCCCAGCCTGTCCAGNTGCTCCTTCAGAGCGTGCCTTCCNGAGTGCTTCCCGAGGACTATGTCGCTCTCGATGAGCCCGACGCTCGCGGCGTCCATGATCTCGTAGGTGGCGCGCTCCTTGAGGACGCCGTCCTGGTGGATGCCGGACTCGTGCGCGAACGCGTTGCGCCCGACGATCGCCTTGTTGGGCTGAACCGAGTAGCCGGTGAGCAGGCTGACCAGCCTGCTGGTGCGGCTGATCTCCTTGGAGTTTATGGCCGTCTCCATGTCGAGGAGCGACTGCCTCACCTTGAGGGTCATCACGATCTCCTCGAGCGACGCGTTGCCGGCGCGCTCGCCGAGCCCGTTGATCGCGCACTCCACCTGCCGCGCACCGGTCTCGAGCGCGGAGAGCGAGTTTGCGACAGCGAGGCCGAGGTCGTTGTGGCAGTGGACGCTGATGATGACCCCGTCGGCACCACGGACGTTCGCGATGATGTCCTTGATGAGCATCCCGAACTCCTCGGGTATCGCGTACCCGACCGTGTCCGGTATGTTCAGCACCCCGGCGCCCTCGTTTATCGCTGTCTCGAGGACGGCGTAGAGGTACTCGGGGTCGCTGCGAGTGGCGTCCATCGGGGAGAACTCCACGTCCTCGCAATAGTCACGTGCCCGCGCGACAGCGGCACGCGCCATCTCCAGCACCTGCTCGCGCGTCTTTCGCAGCTGGTGCTCCAGGTGAATGTCCGACGTGCTGACGAAGGTGTGGATGCGCGGTTTCGCGGCGTCCTTGACGGCCTCCCAGGCCCGGTCTATGTCATCCTTGCGCGCGCGCGCCAGCGCGCAGACCACGGAACCTGATATCTTCGCCGATATCTGCCGAACGGCCTCGAAGTCACCGTCGCTGGTGGCCGGGAATCCCGCCTCGATCACGTCGACGCCAAGCCTCTGGAGCTGCTCGGCGACCTCCAGCTTCTCGCGCACCCCCAGGCTAATGCCCGGAGACTGCTCTCCGTCCCGGAGCGTCGTGTCGAAGACGTAGATCCTCTCAGCCATGTCACTCACCTCGCCGGGATAGCCGGCTGTCGATCGCCATCAGGGCCGCCGACTGAATCGGCGGTCAAAACTCCTGCCGTTCTATGTTACAGGTAGACTCCTCTGCCGGACAGCGGATTGACTTGCACTTGATGGGCGTCCCCGGCCGGCACCGGGCCTCAGAGGACGATGAACTTCGCCTTCTCGATGCCCTCTTCGGCGGTGAGCACGTCGAGGATCTTCGGCGTCAGCGGGCTGTCGAGGCAGAGCCCCATCCCCGCGAAGTCGCCGACCTTGCTCCTGCCAACCTGCAGGCTCGCGATGTTGATGTCGTGCGCGCCCATGACCGTCCCGACCTTCCCGATCATGCCGGGCTTGTCGCTGTAAGTGATGAAAGCCATGTAGGGACACGGCTCGATCTCTATCTGGAAGTCGAGGACGTTGACGAACATCTCCTGGCTCTTGCCGACTATGGTGGCGCCGGCCCTGACCTTCTCGCCGCGGTCGCAGGCGGTGGCCACGATCTGGTTCAGGTAGTCGCGCGACTGGCGGCTCTTGCTCTCGCGGACGCTGATCCCCCGCTCCCGCGCCAGCAGCGGCGCGTTCACGTAGGTGACCGGCGCAGTCGATATGTTCTCGAGGAAACCCTTGAGGAACGCCATGGTGAGAAGGGAGGTGTCCTGCTCGCTTATCTCCCCTACGATCTCCACCTCGATCTCGTCTACCGCCCCGGGGACCAGGTTCACCACCAGGGCGCCGAGCTTTTCGCACAGGGGCATGTATGGCCTCAGCGCCTCGACCACCTCGCGGTGCGGCATCCTTATGTTTACAGCCCCGGTCACCACCCCGCCCGTCAGGCCGGCGATTACCTGGTCTGCGATCGCGACGCCCGCCTTGTACTGCGCCTCACTCGTGCTGGCGCCCAGGTGCGGTGTCGCCACCACGCCTTCCATCTGGCACAGCCGGCTGTCGCAAGGCGGCTCGCACTCGAAGACGTCCAGCGCCGCTCCCGCAACGATCTTTTTGTCCAGGGCTTCGATGAGTGCGTCCTCGTCCACGATGCCGCCCCGGGACACGTTCACCAGCCGCGCCGATTTCTTCATCTTCGTGAGCTCGGGCATGCCGATGAGGTGGTAAGTGTCCTTCGTCTTGGGAACGTGCAGCGTCACGAAGTCGGCCTCCGAGAGCACCTCGTCGAGGCTGGGCTTCATCTCGACCCCGAGCTGCTTCGCCTTGGCGGGCGCGACGAGCGGGTCGTAGCCGATGACCTTCATGCCGAACGCGTCGGCCCTCTCCGCCACAAGCGCTCCGATGCGCCCCAGGCCGAGGATGCCGAGCGTCTTTCCGTAGAGCTCGACGCCCTGGTACTCGGAGCGCTTCCACTCGCCCTTCGCGAGAGAGTTGTTGGCGGCCGGGATGTTGCGGGCGAGCGCCATCATCATCGCTATCGTATGCTCGGCGGCGGAGATGATGTTGCTCTCCGGTACGTTGGCGACCATGATGCCTTTCTTGCTGGCCGCGTCGACGTCGATGTTGTCGACCCCGATCCCGGCGCGCCCGATGATCATCATCCGGTCTGCTCGCTCGATCACCTCGGCATCCACGTTCGTCCCGCTGCGGACCACGAGAGCGTCGTAGCTCCCGATGTCCTTGAGGAGCTGGTCGCGCTCCATGCGGTCGTACGCGTCGACGTAGAACAGCGACTTCAGCTTGTCCACGCCTTCTTTCGAAATCTTCTCGGCGACCAGCACCCTGTAATCGTATTCAGGCATCCTTTATCCAGCCGATCCTTCGCTTAGCACTTTGAGCGCGGCGGTAACGCCTGCGCCGATCTCCACTTTGAAGCCGAGCTTCGCGAGCCCCAGTTCGAGCGCCGCGATCTCAGTTGTGATATCGAACTGGTCGAAGTAGCCCACGTGGCCCAGCCTGAATATCTTTCCCTTGAGCTTTCCCTGCCCTCCCGCGATGAACACGCCGAACTCGTTTCGCAGCGTCCGGACGATGTCGCCGGAGTCGATTCCCTGCGGCGCTACGACCGAAGTGGTGACGAAAGCTTTCGAGCGGTCGGCGGCGAACAACTCCAGGCCCAACGCCTCGACGGCGGCCTGGGTGGCTTTCGCGAAGAGCTCGTGCCGCGCCTGAATGGCCTCCAGGCCTTCGTCCCTCATCATCTCGATGGCCTTATTGAGAGCCTGCACCAGCGTGATGGCCGGGGTGAACGGCGTCTCGGGCGTCTTCTTGTCCTGGGTCTTTCGGGCCGCCTTGAAGTCGAAGTAGAAGCGCGGCAGCGTCGACTCCTCGACCGCCGCCCACGCCTTCTCGCTGACGGCGGCGAACGCCAGGCCGGGCGGGGTCATGAGGCCCTTCTGCGAGCCGCTTATCGCTACGTCCACGCTCCAGCCGTCCGTCCTGAACTCGAGAGCCCCGAGGCTCGAGATGGCGTCCACTATGAAGAGGGCGTCGGTCTCCGCCACGATGCGCCCGAAGGCCTCGACGTCGTTCACGACACCTGTCGAGGTCTCGCTGTGCGTCAGCATGACGCCCTTGAGGTCGGGGTTCTCTTTGATGGTCTTTTCGAGCTCGCGCGGGTCCGCCGCGACNTTCCACTCGTAAGAGCGGTTTAGNACCTCGAGCCCGAAGTACCGGCTTATCTCGACGAACCTCTCGCCGAACTTGCCGCCGTTGAAGACGGCCACCTTGTCGCCCGGAGAGAAGCAGTTCGAGACCGCGCCTTCCATCGCGCCGGTGCCGCTCGAAGTGAACACCAGGACGTCGTTCTCGGTCTGGAACACGTACTTCAGCCCGTCGAGCGCCTCGGAGAGCATGCGGCCGAAGTCGGCCGAACGGTGGTGGACCATGTGGACCTGCGCGAGCCCCACCTCGAGCGGGACCGGCGTCGGGCCGGGGGTGAAGATGTAGTCTTTCTTCAACTCTCCTCCGTTACTCGCTCATCCACGGCATCATGCCGCGGAGCTTGCTGCCGACCTCCTCGATGAGGTGCTTCGACTCGGCCCGCTGGAGCGAGTAGAACATCGCCCTGTTGGCCGTGTTCTCGAGCACCCACTCGGTGGCGAACTCGCCGCTCTGGATCTCGGCGAGGATCTCCTCCATCTCTTCGCGGGCCGAGTCGTCGACGACCCTCGGGCCGCGCGTCATATCCCCGTATTCAGCGGTGTCGCTGACCCTTTCGCGCATGCCGCTGATACCGTGGTAGTGTATCAGGTCGACTATCAGTTTCAACTCGTGACAGCACTCGAAATAGGCCACCTCGGGCTGGTATCCGGCGTTCACGAGGGTGTCGAAGCCGGCCTTGATAAGCTCGGACACGCCGCCGCACAGGACGGCCTGCTCGCCGAACAGGTCGGTCTCCGTCTCCTCCGCAAAAGTGGTCATGAGGACGCCCGCCCTGGTGGCGCCGATCCCCTGGGCGTACGCGAGGCCGACATCGAAGGCGTTTCCTGTGAAGTCCTGCTCGACGGCGATCAGCGAAGGGACGCCCTGCCCGTCGACGTACGTCTTCCTGACCATCGGGCCGGGGCCCTTCGGGGCCACCATCATCACGTCGACTTCCTTCGGCGGCACTATCTGGAAGTAGTGGATGTTGAAGCCGTGCGCGAACATCAGCGCGTTGCCCTTCTCGAGCCCCGGCTTTATGTCCGCCTCGTAGACCGCGGCCTGCCGGTCGTCGGGGACCAGCACCATGATGACGTCGGCNCCCTTCGCGGCGTCCGCGACCGGCGCGACCTTCAGCCCCTGCCCCTCGGCCTTCTCCGCGCTGGGGCTCCCCGGCCTCAGGCCTACCGTTACGTCATGCCCGCTCTCCATCAGGTTGAGCGAGTGGGCGTGCCCCTGGCTGCCATAGCCGATCACCGCTATCTTCTTGCCGGCGAGTGCCTCCGGCTTGACGTCCGAGTCGTAAAATATCTTCGCCATGTCTCCTCCCTTTGAGCGCGCGCCTTGCCCGGGGCCCTATTAAAGCTACTGTGTAGACTTTTAGCCCCGCGCGAGCGCTACCACGCCGGTGCGCACCAGCTCGGCTATCCCGTACGGTTTGAGCAGGTCCTCGAACGCCTCGAGCTTCCCGCCGGTGCCGGTCAGCTCGATGGTCAGGGTGCCCCTGCCAATGTCAACTATCTTCGCGCGAAAGATGTTCGCGATCTCGACGACCTCAGCCCGCTGGCTGCCGGCCGCCTTCACCTTGATGAGCGCCAGCTCCCTGTGCACGCTCTCCTCTTCGGCGAGATCGACGACCTTGATCACGTTTATCAGCTTGTTCAGCTGCTTGTACACCTGCTCCAGCACCTGGTCCTCGACGTCCGCGACGACCGTGATCCTCGATATGTCCTCGCGCTCGGTTATGCCGACCGCGAGCGAGTCGATGTTGAACCCGCGCCTGGAGAAGAGGCCCGCGACCCGCGCCAGCACGCCCGGCTTGTTCTCCACCAGTACCGACAGCGTGTGTTTCATCTAGCCTCCTATCATGTCGTCCAGTGACGCGCCGGGCGCCACCATCGGGAAGACGTTCTCTTCCTTCTCGACTATGAAGTCCATCATCACGGGGCCGTCGTACGCGATCGCTTCCTCGATCGAGCGCGACACCTCGTCCTCGGTGGTTATCCTCATCCCCATCGCCCCGTAGGCCTCGGCGAGCTTCACGAAGTCAGGCGAGTTGCCCCGGAGCAGGTCCGTGTGCGAGTAGCGCCTGTCGAAGAACAGCTCCTGCCACTGGCGCACCATCCCCAGGTACCCGTTGTCGAGGATGGCCACCTTCACCGGCAGCTTCTCGATGACGGCTGTGGCCAGCTCCTGCGAGCACATCTGAATCGAGCCGTCGCCCGCTATGTCGATGACCAGCTCTCCCGGGCGGCCGATCTGCGCGCCTATGGCGGCTGGCAGTCCGAAGCCCATGGTCCCCAGCCCCCCTGAGGAGATGAAGTTCCTCGGTATGCTGGTCTTGTAGAACTGCGACGCCCACATCTGGTGCTGGCCCACCTCGGTCACGATTATGGCCTTGCCTTTCGTGATCCGGTAGAGCTCGTCGATGACGAACTGCGGCTTCAGCTCGCCGGCGTCCGGCTCCGGGACCAGAAGCGGGTAATCTTTCTTCCATATCTTTATCTGCTTGTGCCAGGCGGACAGCTCCTGTGCCTTTCCGTCCTGGACCATCGGCTTCAGTACCTTGACGAGCTCGCGAAGCACCTCGCGCGCGTCGCCCACGATCGGGACGTCCACGCTGACGTTCTTCCCGATCTCGGCCGGGTCGATGTCGATGTGGATTATCTTCGCGTGCGGCGCGAAGGTGTCGATCCGCCCGGTGATGCGGTCGTCGAAGCGGGCGCCCACGGCCACGATCAGGTCCGACTCCATCATCACGTAGTTGGCGTACGAGGTCCCGTGCATCCCGAGCATGCCGAGCGAGAGCGCCTCGGTCTCCGGGAAGGTCCCCTTGGCCATGAGCGTCGTCGTGACCGGGAACTTCATCAGCTTCGCCAGCTCGCGCAGCTCTTTCGAGCCGTTGGCGGCTATGACGCCGCCGCCCACGTAGAGCACGGGCCTCTTCTTCGAGACGATCATCCTCGCGGCCTCTTTTATCTGCCGCGTGTGCCCCGCTTTCGTCGGCTTGTAGCCCGGCAGGCTGGATGTCCTTTCCGCCTGCCTGTAGTCGACCTCCGCCCTCTGTACGTCCGACGGGAAGTCGATGACCACCGCGCCGGGCCTCCCGGTGCTCGCGATCAGGAACGCGTCGCGGACCGTGGCGGCGATATCGTTCGCGTCTTTTATGAGGTAGTTGTGCTTCACTATCGGCAGCGTGATGCCGGTGGTGTCGGCCTCCTGGAAGGCGTCAGTGCCGATCACGTGCGTGCCGACCTGTCCCGCGATCGCGACCATCGGCACCGAGTCCATGTTGGCCGTCGCTATGCCGGTCACCAGGTTGCACGCGCCGGGGCCGCTCGTGGACATGCAGACGCCAACCTTGCCGGTCGCCCTCGCGTANCCGTCGGCCGCGTGCGCGGCTCCCTGCTCGTGGCGCGTTAAGACGTGCCTTATCTTCGAGTCGAGGAGCGCGTCNTAGGTGGGCATGATCTGGCCGCCCGGGTATCCGAACATGACCTTGACGCCCTCGGCCTCGAGGCTCCTCATCATCGCTTTCGCACCGGACATCCTCATCGGCGCATCACTCTTCCTCTTCGCCCGTTTCCATCACCGCTCCGCGAGCGGCGCTGCCGACCAGCTTCGAGTAGACCCCGAGCACTCCCTCGTCGTACTTCAGCTTTGGCGGCACGAACGCGGCGCGGCGCGTATCTAGCTCCGCTTCGTCGACCAGCAGGTCGACCCTTCGCGCGTCGATGTCGACCTCGATCTCGTCGCCNTCTTGCACCAGCGCNATCGGGCCGCCCCTCGCGGCCTCGGGCGAGACATGGCCGATCGCTCCACCACGAGTGCCTCCGCTGAACCGCCCGTCCGTTATCAGCATGACCTCGTCGGCCATGCCCATCCCGGCCAGCGTCGCCGTGGGCAGGAGCATCTCCCGCATCCCCGGCCCGCCGCGCGGCCCCTCGTACCTGATGACTACGACGTCGCCGGGCCCTATCGCCCGCGACCGTATCGCGCGAATGGCGTCTTCCTCGCCGTCGAAGACCTTCGCTGCCCCGCGGTGCTTGCGCATCTTCGGCCCGACCGCGGCCTCCTTGACGACGGCAGCCTCAGGCGCCAGGCTTCCCTTCAGTATGGCAAGTCCGCCGCTCTTCGCGTACGGCTCGGCGGCTGTCCTGATCACCTCGGTGTTCCCGCTGCGCGCGCCGCCGACGTTCTCGCCGATCGTCCTGCCGGTCACGGTCTCTGCCCCGGTCTCGACCAGGCCGGCGACGATAAGTTCGCCGAGCACCGCTGTGATGCCGCCCGCCATGTGCAGGTCCTCCATGTGGAACGGTCCTGACGGGGCGATGCGGCAGAGGTTGGGCGTCTTCGAGCAGATCTCATCGGCAACGTCCAGGTCGGGGACCATCCCGAGCTGTGACTGTATGGCCGGCAGGTGGAGCATCGAGTTGGTCGACCCGCCGATCGCCATGTCGACCGTGAAGGCGTTCCGGAAAGCCTCCCGGGTCATTATCCTGTCAGGTGTGATGTCTTCGTCTATCAGGCGCATCACCGCGGCGCCCGTGTCCTTCGCGAGCCTGATCCGCGCCGAGTCCACTGCCGGTATGGTGCCGTTGCCCGGCAAGGCCATGCCCAGTGCCTCTGAAAGGCAGTTCATGCTGTTGGCCGTGAACAGCCCTGAGCAGCAGCCCGCCCCGGGGCACGCGCACATCTCGTACTCCAGCAGGGTCTCGTCGGAGACCTCGTCCGAGGCGGCGGCCTCCATCACCTGGATGAGGTCCAGGCCGAGGTCGCTATCGGCGTGGCTGCCCATCAGCATCGGGCCGCCGCTGACCATTGCTGCGGGCACTCCCATGCGGGCCGCTGCCATCAGCATGCCCGGGATCACCTTGTCGCAGTTCGGGACAAGCACCACGCCGTCGAGGGCGTGCGCCTTGACCATTATCTCCACCGTGAAGCTTATGACCTCTCGCGAAGGAAGCGAGTAATACATCCCCTCGTGGCCCATCGACAGCCCGTCGCAGACCGCGATGGTGTTGAACAGCATCGGAGTGCCGCCGGCGTTGCGGATGCCGTCGCAGACGGCCTGGTTGACGTCGCCCAGGTGGATGTGGCCGGGAACGAGAGAGTTGGCGGAGCCGGCGACCCCGACCAGCGGCCGGGAGATCTCTTCATCCGTCAGCCCGAGCGCGCGCAGGAGAGCGCGGTGGCCCGCTTTTTCCCTCCCCTTCTTCACTATGTCGCTGCGCACGGCGCTGTCCCTTCGCTAGGCGGCCTCTATCGCTTTCACTATGGCTGCCGCCATCTCGCTCGTCTTCGCTTCCCCGCCTATGTCATATGTAACGTACTTTCCTTCTCCGATGACTTTCCTGACGCCCGCCAGCACCCGCTCTGCGACCTCCTCCTGCCTGATGTGCTTCAGCATCAAGTAGCCGGACAGTATCTGGGCCGTCGGGTCGACCTTGTCGAGCCCGGTGTACTTCGGCGCGCTGCCGTGGGCAGGCTCGAAGACGGCGAGATCGTGGTCACCGAGGTTGGAGCTGGGGGCGATGCCCAGCCCTCCGACGAGCCCGGCGCAAAGGTCGCTCAGTATGTCGCCGTAGAGGTTCTCCATGACCATCACGTCGTAGATCTGCGGCTTCTGCACGAGCTGCATGGCCATGTTGTCGACTATGCGCTCCTCGAACTCCACGTCGGGATACTCCTTCGACATCTCCCTCCCGATGTCCAGGAACAGGCCGTCGGTCATCTTCATGATGTTGGCCTTATGCACGATCGTCAGCTTCTTGCGCCCGTTCGCCCTCATGTACTCGAACGCGAACCGGATGATGCGCTCCGAGCCCCGGCGCGTGATGACCTTTATGGACTCGGCCACGTCCGGCGTGACCATATGCTCTATGCCCGCGTACAGGTCCTCCATGTTCTCGCGTACGACCACCAGGTCGATGTCGCGGTACGGGGTCTTCACGCCGTCGATGAAGAACGCCGGCCTGACGCACGCGTACAGGTCCAGCTCCTTTCGAAGCGCCACGTTCACGCTGCGGAAGCCGCTGCCCACCGGCGTGGTTATCGGGCCCTTGTAGGCAACCCCGTTCTCGCGGATGTTCATCAGCACGCTCTCGGGAAGCGGCGTCCCGTACTTGTCCATCACGTCTGCGCCGGCTTCCTGCCGGTCCCACTCTATCTCTGCGCCCGCGGCCTCGAGGACCGACAGCGCGGCCTCGACCAGCGACGGCCCTACGCCGTCGCCCGGTATCAGTGTCACTCTTCTCCTTGCCATCCTCGCCCTTCCCAGTTTAATAACTTACAACCAAATGCGACATTGGTGACAGGCACCAATGCGAAAATCAGACGGTAAGCCCGCCGTGTTTCTTCACGTAGTCGATCAGCCCGCCCTCGGAGAGTATGTCCAGCATCACCTTCGGGAGAGGCTTGGTCTCCAGCTCCAGGCCTCTTGTCAGGTCCTTGACCGTGCCGCCCTCGAGGTCGACCTCGAGCTCGTCGCCTTCCTCGATCTGAGATGTGTCGACGACCAGCGCCGGCACTCCGTTGTTTATCGAGTTGCGGAAATATATGCGGGCGAACGAGTCGGCCAGCACCGCGTTGATGCCCGCGTGCTTCAACGCCAGCGGGGCCTGCTCGCGCGACGACCCGCAGCCGAAGTTGCTACCCGCCACGAGGAAGTCGCCCTGATCCACCTTCGAGTAGAAGTCGGGGTCCAGGTCCTCCATGGCGTGCTTCGCGAGCTCGTCCATGTCCAGCGTCTTGAACTTGTATCGGCCCGAGATTATGTAGTCGGTGTTCACGTCGTCACCGAACCGGTGGGCCTTTCCTTTCATTGTCATTCTTCTTCCCGCCTTACAGGTATCGCCTGGGGTCGGCGATCATTCCCTCGATGCAACTCGCCGCGACGGACGCGGGAGAAGCCAGGTAGATGAAAGCCTCCGGGTTCCCCATGCGGCCCTTGAAGTTCCTGTTCGCGGTCGAGATCACGTTCTCGCCGTCGCCCGGTATACCCTGGTGCGTGCCGACACACGACGCGCAGCCCGGGCACATCACGCTCGCTCCGGCCTCCACGAACACCTCGATAAGGCCTTCGCGCAGCGCCGCCAGCAGTATCTCCCGCGACGCGGGCGCGATTATCAGCCTTACGCCCTTGTGTACTTCGTGACCGTCCAGCACGGCGGCAGCGGTCCTCAGGTCCTCCAGCCTGCCGTTGGTGCAGGTCCCGATCAGGCCCTCCGCTATCGGTGTGCCCTCGACCTCCGCCAGCAGGCCCACGTTGTCCACCCTGTGCGGCTTCGCGACCTGCGGCTCGAGCGTCGTGACGTCATAATCGACCGAGAACTTGTAGTCGGCGTCCGGGTCGGAGGTCACCGGGTGGAAGTCAGGCTTCACCCGGCCGGCCAGGAACTCGAGCGTCTTGTGATCGCACTCCATCAGCCCGGCCTTGGCTCCCATCTCGACCGCCAGGTTGCTGATCGTGCAGCGCCCGTCCAGGTCCATCTCATCGATGACCGGCCCGCCGATCTCCAGCGCCTCGTACGTGGCGCCGTCGGCGGTGATGTTGCCTACCATCATCAGGGCCAGGTCCTTGGCGTAGACGCCCTTGGCGAGGCTTCCGTTCACGGTCACCTTGACGCTCTCCGGCACCCTGAACCAGAGCTTGCCGGTGAGCATCCCGGTCGCCATGTCGGTAGAGCCCACGCCTGTCGCGAAAGCGTTCAGTGCGCCGTACGTGCATGTGTGCGAATCGGCGCCGATGACCAGGCTGCCCGGGGTCACGTGTCCCCTGTCCATCATCACCTGGTGGCAGACGCCCGCTCCGACGTCGTTCAGCTCGACGCCGTGCTCGTCCGCGAACTCCCGCATCACGTCGTGCAGCTCCGAGACCGCGCGAAGCGGGCTGGGAGCGCTGTGGTCTATGCAGAGCGCCACCTTCTCCGGTGCCGCGACCTCTTTGCCGTCCATCCCCCTGAAGGAGCGGATGGCGAGAGGCGCGGTGCCGTCCTGGGCCATCATGTAGTCGAGGTCGGCAACCACGATCTCCCCGGCGACCGCGTCAAGCCCCGAGTGCGCGCTCAGTATCTTCTCGGATATGGTCTTTCCCAACTGCGCCTTCCTTGCCCGAAAGGCCTTATTTCAGGCCTAAATAGCCGTCATCCCCTCCGAGCGCCTGTACCGCTTCGGCGGGGAACTGTGTGAGGTTTTATTCTATTGCTCTTGGCCGATTTTGGAAAGTTGACCGCCCGGCGCGGCGTGGCGACCGCACGCGTCCGCCTCGGTTGTTCGCTTGACACCCTTCGGATATACTGCCGACTTGTGGACGATGACAAAGGAGGGCTGTGCGATGGAAGAATTCCCTGAGGATCTCAAGTATCACAAAGAGCACATGTGGGTGCGCGGCGACGGCACCATTGGCATTACTTTCTTTGCTCAGGACCAGCTGGGCGAGATAGTCTTCATAGAGGTCCCGGACGCCGGGGCTTCGATCGAGGCCGGCGAGGCCTTCGGCGAGATCGAGTCCCGCAAGTCGGTCTCGGATCTGTACGCGCCGGTGACAGGCACCATCAAGGAGGTCAACTCCGAGGTGCTGGACGCGCCGGAGACAATCAACGAGGACCCGTTCGGCAAGGGCTGGGTCGCGATGATCGACATCAAGGACAAGGCCGAGGTCGACAACCTTATGTCAGCCGCCGAGTACAAAGAGCTGGTGGCAGGCGAAGAGAGCTAACGCCAGCGAGCACGAAAAAACAGCGGGGCCATCGAGGCCCCGCTTTTCTTATTGGAAAGAGAGTGAAGTTCCTGACTTAATTCTCATACTTCTCAACTTCGAATGATGTGACCGAGGCGTAAACGATTTCCCCTTCGAAGTGAATCTTTTCCCTGATGCGAATTCGTCTTCCTTTTGGTACTCTCACAGGCCCGATCAGAAGCCTCTTGTTCCCCTTTTCGGCGCCTTCAACCGTCAGAACCAGCCCAAGCCAAATCGGCTCCACGAGACTCTGAGCCACACAGGTAAAGATATAGCCGTTGCGGAAACTCGTCAGGTACATGTTGGCCGTCGGATACACAGGAGCGTGATATGGACTCTCGTCGATCACTTCGATTCTTGGATAATCCTTGCGCTTGATCCCGAGCAGGCCCAGTATCAGGTAGCCCAACACTTCTGCCAGTCTCATCCTGCCCCCGCCTGCTGATCTCCGGGATTGTTGCCGGCTCCGATTCTACCATTACGTTATTTGTAGCAATCAATGGAGGCGAGGTTTCAACCTCGCCTCCATCTCCGTTGGGGATGGGCGACAGAAGTGTCGCGCCTTTAATACCTTGGGATAAGCGATTGAGGTCGCGTTATATCGATGGAGACGTTTGAGGAGGCGCGGTGTTAAACGCGTGTCCATGTGAAATCGGAGGACTAGCGTTTGATACCGCGCCTCCATGTCTTGAAGTAGACCCTTCCGGGTCCCGGTGACCCAAGCGGGCGACAGG
>JGI24138J36424_10000080_pt1 | contig 23609 bp, 19 predicted proteins | sample BarGraNGADG00312_2_FD_36424 | JGI IMG/M metagenome (IMG submission 36424) | reverse complement strand
ATCAGGTTGGAAAACGAATCGTCACTGGCGACCAGCAGCAGGGCAAGCGCAAGACCGCAGTCCGATTCTATAAAATTTCTATTTACTCGATATTGGCACTGATAACCGAAGCGAGTTGCATCATATCAATGGTTTGTCCGACTTGCAGGCCGGTAAAGTTGGTTACTTTGCCACTGGACTTGCTGGTAACATTGGTGTTAGTAAAGAGCTTTATAAGTTTTTCATCAGCAACGATGAATTTTCCTGCGCCTTCCGATTTGCCATTGACTGTTTTTGCTTGAAGCTTTTTCGCCTTAATGTAGTCCCAAAGTTTTTTTGTGATTTCTAAACGGGGTAGTTCACGGGCACCGCAAAATGCAGCCAAGTCAGCTTTCAATTTAACTGGTTTGTTCAAGCCTTTTTCTGTCATTTGATTTTCCTCCTCAAATAATTTAATTTAAAGTATAGCATAGAACACAGTGTAAATCAGGTTGATTGCCAAATAATTTTTATAGCGAACACTTATTTACCTTTTATTTCTTCATATATTTCTTTTATATTGCGGTAGTTGGAATCCTTATTCATGATTTCAGCTGCCAGTTTTTTAGCGTAAAGATAATCTTCCTTGAGTTTGGCTGTCAGAATCAGTTCATATTTGACGGCTTTGTAATCATCTTCTTTTCGATCCGTGGTTTCCAATGCCTTCTCGAACCAGTTGATGGATTCTTCGAACATGCCTTGGTCCCGGAAACAAATGCCCAGCAGGCCGGCCGCATCAAAGAACTTCAAGGGGTGTTTGGCAGCAATCATAAATTCGTGAATGGCCTCTTCGATAAGCCCCATTTCTTTATAGGCAATCCCCAAATTGTAGCGGGTATCATAGTCTTCTTGGCCGATTTTTTCATCGACGCCCTTCTTGAATGCCTGGAAAATCTCCATCATGTTCTTTTCAACGGTCGAAGTCCGTTGCTTTTGCAATTCATCTAGCCAATATTTAAGGGCACTCAATTCGTCGCTGATGGCTTTCTCAGTTTCATAATATTCTTCTTCTTCAAGAAAAACGTTCTCGCTTTTAAAAATGTCCACTTCATTTTCAGCCAATTCGTTTTCATCGATGTCTTTAAATGGGGATTCGCTGCTGGGTTGGCCTTCATCGCTGGAAAAAATGTTGTCGATGTCTAAAAAATCGGCACTGGAACCGAGAAAATTTTTGTCAGCGGCGCCGCTTTTCTCCCTGCGCGAGGATTCTTGCAGAAGTTCGCTTATGTCCATTGCATTTGTTGGGTCGGGTTCATTTTTTGTCCCTTTTTCAATTTCAATTTCAAATGGGACACTGTCTATTTCGGAAAAGTCAGCGGCGGTATTTTTTATTTCCGGTTTCATCAGTAAATTGTCCAGTTCGATGCCAATTTTGGAATCTTCAAACTTCTGCAAAACATCACTTTCCTTGGCGATTGAGGATGTAATTTCGATTTGTCCTGTTTTGCCGGTCTTAAGTTTGATGGAGTCGGTTTTTTCCGGCTGAATTTCTTTGGATTTTTTTATCCGCCCGAGCCGGGAGACAATTTCCCTGCTTTCCGGGAATTCCTTTTGCAGCCGATCCAGGATTTTTTCGGCNTTGGCAAAGTACCCTTCGCTGATATAAAAATCGAGTTCCGCCAAGTGGGATGACAATCCTTTTTTTAACTCGCTATCGGTTTTAATCTTGACGTTGTCTTCACCTTTGAGAAGAAATATATCTTCTTCTTCCGCTTTTAATTCAGTGTTTTCCATCTCCCCCATACCGCCGGGATGCTTAAGTTCATTGATCTGTTCGATCATTTCGGCATGATCAAAATCGATTTCGATATTAGTCCTTTCGTGACCGCTTAAATCCAGCAGGCGCTCATCGCTCGGTTTGAGTTTGGTCAGTTTGTCCGAAAGCACTTTGTAAGCCTCATCATTATTCTCTTTTTTGTAAATCTGGAGCAACTCGATTCCCTCATTGAGCAGCGCTTCAATGTCGTTGCTCATCTGGTAAACATCGAACAGCTTGATCCTGATATCGGTATTTTGGGGGAAAGCATTCTGGGCCGTTTTTAAAAGATCAATCGCTTTTTTGAAGTCATTTTTTTCCAAAGCCTTATCGGCGCTACTTAATTGAAAATAAATAAATTCCCGTTCCTGCTTGTTTTCCGCATCTTCGTCTGAAGATTCCCCGGTCAATTTAGCCAGTTGTTCCTGATAGGCAAATGGTGAATCGGATAATTCAATCAGTTCCTTAAGCACAGCAATCAGTTCTGATTGCATTTTTTTTTGTTCATAAATCGGCAACAGGGATTCATACATAGCGATTAAACTGCTGGTTTTTTTTGTGGCCTTGAAGATGGATNCCAGTTTATTCAGCGCCGGCAGATAGGTGTTATTTGAGGTTATAATAAAACGCAGCAACGAATTGGCTTCATCATATTTTTCTTTTTCAATGAACNTGTCAATGGTGGGCAGAAAAAGCTGGTAGGCCTTTTCGAATTCTTCTCTTTGCAAATATACCTTTCCCAATTTCATAATCACTTCGGTTTCGTTGGGATCGATTTCGGCGATTTTTTTGTAGATTTGTTCAGCTTCTTCAATGAAATTGTTTTTAAAATAAAGTTCACCGAGAATTTTCAGCAGACTTAAGTGTTTGAATATCTCCTCGCCCATGTTTTTGAGCATTTGAATCGCTTTGTTGGCGTTGCCCTGGCTGATATAGCAGGATATCAGTTTTTCAAATATTTTCAGATGCTTCACCTTGTTGTAGGTTTGCAACAGGAGTTCTTCGGCCGGAACAAATTCTCTTTTCTTGATCAGGATGTCGCTAGCGATGAGGTATTCGCTGATCGCCTCATCTTTCATATCTTCGCGTAAATAATTGTCAGCCAATAGAATGCGCATCTTGGTATTGCTGCGGTCGAATTCAAGGATTTTTTTATATATGCCCAAGGCTTTTTTCTGGTTGTTCTGCCNCTTGTATTCTTCAGCCATTTCCAGATAGATCTGTTTGGCCTCGATGACCAACCCTTGCTTGGTGTATAAGTCGGCAAGTTTAAATGAAATCGCCTCGTTCTGGGGCTCAATGCGGGTAATTCGCCTGTACATGGCGATGGCCTTGGTGAAAAAACCCTCTTTGAGATAAAAATCGGAAATCCATTCAAATTGTTTGATCGCTTCGGGGAGCTTGTTTAATTTTAAATATAAGTCGCCAATAATCCTGCGTACTTCGAGGTCATCGGGTTTAAGCTCAATTATTTTCTGGTATTCTTTAATTGCCGTGTCAATTTTTCCCTGTTTGAACAGTTTCTCGGCTTGCTGCAAAATTTTTAATCGGTTTTCAATAGGCATCTTTTATTCAAAAACTTTTTTATGAAAAAAAGTTATCCTGTGTAATAATAACACATTTTTATGTTTTTGGGTAAGCTTCTCTTTGTATTGCTCCAATCTGTAACCGGGGAAGAACAAATGAATATTCACTCCGCATATATAGTGGAAATTTTTTTTGAGTAATTCCTCTTCTATTTCAAAATCACTCATTACCTGAGTTCTTTTAACCGCGACGCTTTGCCTTTTAGTTTACGCAGATAATATAGTTTGGCTCTGCGGACTTTAGTGTGTTTTTTGACTTCAATTTTTTGAACCAGTTTGGAATTCAGCGGGAATATTCTTTCCACGGCGATGCCGAACGAGTTTTTACGGACGGTAATGGTCTTGGAAATGCCCAAATTCTTTATGGAGATTACCGTGCCTTCGTAAATCTGTATCCTTTCCTTGCCAGCTTCGATGACCCGGTAGTAGATCTTTAATTCGTCTCCCGGTCTTATTTCGGGGATATCGCTGCGCAATTCCTGGAATTGGCGCTGATTCTTTTTTTCTGCTGGTTTTGCTTGGTTGACTTCCTGGATTTGCTTATCGGCAGCGGCGGCATCCGGTTGTTTCTCGGTTTTGGATTTTTCGGCTGGCGGCATTTTGGCCGGTGGCACCTTGCTTTTTTTCTTTTCTTTTGACATGTTTGATCTCCTAAATGGCAGTGACTTGAATAATTGTGTATTGTACTATTTTTTTAGGTATTTTTCAATAAAATTTAATCCTGGTCGCAAATTTTGTATTTTTAATGAGTGAAAAAAGGCAGAGACGCCAGCATAGGCACCTCTGCCTTGATCAAATCAATTTCAATTAATTAAAAGCGGTACGTGAAGGCGATGTTGGGCACCAGGATGCTCATACCATGGGTGCCGGGCATTTTTCCGGTCATTGGAGATTCCTGATCCTTGCCCAGCAAAGTTTCCAGACAGAAATCGATACTCATCTTTTCGGTCTTGTAACCGAAGCCCACGGTGATGACGTTGTAGGCGATTTCAGGCAGCAAGATATTGAGCGTTTCAGCAGGGGTGGGAGACGGGTCGATGTAATAACCGGCGCGCAGGGCCAGTTTTTCGGAAATGGCGTATTCCAGGCCGAAGCGCCACTGAATGACGTCTTCCCAGTTCAGGACAAAATCATTGTTGAAGGCGGCGCCCAGCAGCGGGTGGGCTTTGGAGGCCTGCCAGACGGCATCGTCATAGGTGATGCCGATGGTGTCGATTTTTTTCCAGTTGGTGTACTGGGCGTCGGCGTTCAGGGTAAGTTTGTCGGTGGCCTTGAAGGAAACCCCCACGCCGAGCCATAGCGGCCAGGTTGCTTCCCGGTTGGCGCCAGAAGTGGTTGAAATGCCGTAAGCTGAAGCTTTGGCCATTTCGGCATCTCCGCTGAACTTGACTTTGGTGGGGGTGCGCAGGGTTAGGCCGATGCCCAAACGGTCGGTCGGCTTGATCAGGGCGCCGACGGTGGCCCCGAAAGCGAAACCGCTGAGGTCCTCGGTGTATTGTCCGACGCCGGGCCGCTTGATCTTCATCATGCCGTAGTTCAAATTCAGGGTAGCGCCCAGGGAAAACATGTCGTTGATCTTGTAGGCAATGACCGGTGAAACCGTGATTACGGCCATGAAGCTTTCCCATTCGTAAGCGACATTTTTGCTCAGGATTTTCAGGTCTTCGCCGTTCCACTTGGCGCCGGTTCCCGANGGCACGTAAGCGGCGATGCCGATCAGCAGTTTCTCATTTATGGGTTTGAAATAGCCTACGGCTCCGGATGGATACATGGCCGATTTGGTTTTGGCATCGATGCCGTAAGCGGGGAAAGTATAGGTGCCGCTGGGGATCAGGTCGGTGATAAAGAAAGAGATGCTTGTGTTTTTCATCTGGCTCAGTCCGGCCGGGTTCCAGAAAATGGCGCTGTAATCATCGGCCAGGCCGATAAAGGCGCCGCCCATGGCGATGGCCTTGCTGCCGACGCCATTCAGGTTCAGGCCGTTGGCCGACAGAGAGATACCTGTAAACATGATCAGGGCTACGGTCAAAAAAAACCGCATAATTTTTCCCGTTTGTTTCATTTTTCCTCCAAAAAATTAATTTACAAAGAACAATAATGCATAACAAAAAAAAAGTCAAATTTTAATTATTTCTTGGAATCAAACCTCCCCTGCCAGGGGAGATAAGAACCTTTAATAGCAAATTCAAAATTTGTTCTAAAAAGCTAACAAATTTTAGAATTTGCTATAAGGTTCTAAAATAATCCGGCCGTAGACTCCGTCGTAACCTGGNATACGGCGGACGCGATTTTCTCGCATGGCCTGAATGGCCGCGGCCAGCGGTTCATCGCTTTTGGAAATTTCCTCGACCGGCAGGCGCTGCAAAAGATGAAATTCAGGGCCGAAACGATCGATCAGTGAAAAGTAATGCTGCCCAACCTTTTTTGAGGCTTCTCCGCATTTTAAAATTTGGGACAGAATCTGTTTCAAGGGGATTTGGTAGACAAAAGGAATGGGAGCTTTTCCTTCCTGGTTGGCAAGCTCCTGTACGCGGTGCAGTACCCCCAAGGTCAACGGTTTAGCGCATACCGGGCATAAATTATCTAATTTTCTGGCTGCGGCAGGCGATAGAGAAACCGCACAATTGCGGTGGCCGTCGTGGTGATATTTGCCTGCTTCCGGGAAAAATTCGATGGTTCTGACCATATCCCCGGTGCGAATGGCTTGGGCAATGCCATCGTAACTAAAGTTACAATCGAGTTCATTGGCTTCCCGACCGATATTCTGGGCCGAATGGGCATCGGAATTGGACAAGAAGGTCAGCCGTCGCAGCGACGACACCGAGGCCAGCATGGGCGGATCAGCCGATAATCCGGTTTCCACGGCATAAATATGGGGAGAATAGTCTTCGAAACATTCTTCCACACTGTCAAACCCTGACTTTGATCCCAGTAGCGAAAACCAGGGAGTCCAGATATGAGCTGGGATGATCAAGACTTGGTCATCAATATCCAAAATTTGAGCGCTCAGGTCACGGGCCGAAATACCCAATATGGGGCGGCCGTCTGCTTTCAGGTTGAAGCGTTGATTCAGGCGGAAATTAATTTTTTCAACCGCGGTCAGTGAGGGAGCCAGAATGAGTAGGTGAACTTTCCGGACTTTATTGTTTTTTTTGTAAATCAGGGATATTTCCGAACTTAAAATAAAAAAGACTCCTGCATGAGCAGTTTTTAGAGAGAACAGTCCCTGGGCGCTTTCCGCAAGTTCGCTTTTAAGGCAGTCGAACCAGAGGGGATGGGTAAAATCGCCACTGCCTAAAACCGTAATACCTTTGATCTCAGCCCAGGCGGCCAGTTGGAGTAAATCCAGTGTCTTTGAAGTGCCGCGCGAATAGCGCGAATGGATATGAAAATCGGCGTAAAAACCCATCTAAAGGATTTTTTTCAAGGTCAAAATATCATCTTTCAGATAATATTCCAGTAAGTCGCGCAGCGGCGTTTGACCGATCATGGCCAAATTTTTTTCGAGCAGCGCGGCCAGGGGACCGATTGACGTATCATTGTATTCATTTTTCAAAATTCCGGCCAGAGCCGCGATTTTGCAAAAAATAGTTTCGGGCAATAGTTGGTTTAAATTTACCCCGCTGTTTTCATCCGTTATTTTTAGTGCTTGCTGCAATACCTCCCTGCCTAAATTGAAGAGCCGGGAATCGGCAAGGGCGATTTTTAAAAATTCCTGGTTCAACTTATAATAAATATTCACCGCTTTTTGAGCGCTGGCTGAATAACCGCGCAGATAATCCCGCGTGTTTCGCAACTTCCGCAGGGATTGGATCTTGCCGCTGTTTGGAGTGGCGATCATGGTCTGCTCGGCATAGCATTTTTTGTTATTATTGCCGTCGTCGGGATTGAGCGGGTCGGGGTAGAGACCGGCGATATAGTCCCTATATACATTATAGGCTGGTTTGGCTTCGCTGTTGTCGCGCAGAATTCCGAAGGGGCCTTTGCTTGAATTGGGGTCATCGATGATTTCATAAAAAAATACTTTTTGCGGGTAATCCTTGCGGGCCATGGTCTGCAACATGTCCAAGTAGTGGAGGGACTGCATGGGTTCCGAAAATTTACTGGTGTTCCAACCAGTTTCGGTGATCCAGAAAGGTTTGTTTCCCTGGCCAGATTCCTGAATGATTTGTTTTACTGCCGGGATGAGTTTATCGCCATCTTCCAGCAGTTCATACATTAAGTAAACTCCCAAATCTTCGTAAATATGATGGGAAATAATATCAAAATATCCACCTGCGTTATCCAGGATGTATTTCAGCCAAAAATACCATTCCATCCCGACTTCGGTTTTGTGGCTCAATTCGGGTCCGACGAGAAATGCGGTCGGGTCGGCGGCGCGGATGGTTTGGGCCGCCGGCAGCAAAACCTGCTGGACGAATATGTCCTTTCCAGGGGCAAAGAAGTCTCTGAGGTTGGGTTCATTCCAGATACTCCAATATTTAATCGAATTTTTATAACGATCGATGACGCGTTTGACGAAATCCTTCCAATCATTGACATCGGTGGCGGGATAGGTGATCCACTTTTCTTTTTCGCCGTTGGCCCAGGCCGGGGTGTAGCCAATGCTGGCTAAAATAGAGAGGTCGTTGGCGGTTGCGTAGTTGACCACGCGGTCCACTTCGCTGAAGTTGACGTTGCCCTTGCTGGTTTCAATAAGATACCAGTTGATATCGATGCGGATCCAGCTAATCCCTGCTTCTTTGACTTTTGCCAGAATGTTGTTTTTGGCCATGTGAACATTGATGCCGTATGGGTTGGGAGAAATGGTGATGGCGGTCAGTTGAATCGCTGCCAGCCAGATGAGGCTTGCGGATAGCTTCAACTTTTTCATGCCTATATTATAGGTTAAATAAAAAAGATTGCAACTGCTTCACGGTCCGGTTGGCCTGGAGATGATCATTAGCTCTCGCTTTCTACAGCCCGGATGTTGTTAGGCGCTTTTTTTTATTAAGGCGATGATATCTGTTTTGCAGGCCACAGCAGTGAAAATAGCAGCAACCAGGCCAGCAGGAAATTGCAGAAAAAATTTTTGCGTAAAAGGCCATGATTTTTGATTCGGGGCCGTTTGAATTTTTTTTAATCGTCAGGCTCCCAAGTATGAATCCAATTATTTTCGTCTGGCGGACATGAACATCCAAACTGAAGTATAAAAGACAATTCCGCAAACCATCCACTTGAGAACGGTCAACGGTAATGATTTGACAACAAAGGCGGCCAAAAACACACCCACGACGCCGGCAATCGTCAGCGCGGTCGCTGCCTTCCGATCGTAGGCGTTTTCCTTGACGAACCTGGTACTGCCGGCGGCCATCAGCATGGCCGTAGCCGTCATCATGATCGGAAAGGCTGTCAGAGGGTGCATCCCCAGGGCGTAGACCATGGCCATGCATGGGGCATAAAATCCGATGCCGATGGTTTGCAGGGCGCCGAAAATAAAGCTCATGATAATGACGCACGCCAGTTTCCAGCCCGTCAGACCGATCGCCTCGCCGCCCAACGGCATGAGTTTAAGCAATCCGGCCAAAATGATCAGGGCTACCGCCAAGAGGCCGATACCCATTCCGAGTTGAATCTTGGGACGTGACATCCTGGCCACCATACCGGCGCCCAGCACAGCCCCGATCGGTGCCGCGAGCGACATCGAGACCAGGGTGAGCGTTTCGACTTTGACCGCGGTCATGAAAATGAACGCCTGGGTGACCGTGGGGATGGTGTTGCCGACATTCATCGTCCCTGGGATGATTCGGTCGTCGACCAGATGGAAAAACTTGAAAAGGGCGGTCTGCTGGGCAAAACTTCCGATCCCCAAGGTATCGAAAAAGTTGGTGCTGAACCCGGTGCCCAAAAGTCCGGGCCAGGGTTTATCGGAAAACAATTTTTTATTCTTGACGATATCCGTCAGGTAAAAATACCCAAAGCCGGCTGTCATAAGACCGAGGGCGGTTTTCAGAATAATAACCATGGCTTAATGGCTCATGAAAAAACACTGCGGGAATCAAATCCACCCGAGGTGCGTCTTTTATTTTCAAAAATTTTATTTTTGGCCATTGGGGAATTCTAGGCAGTTTCAAAATAAAAGTCAAACAAGCAGCAGCACAAACTATCCACCGACCCTGGTGGATCTGATTTGTCTACCATCACTATGTTTTCAGCCAATTCGGGTAGTAGTCACACTATGGTTTCAGCAAGTTCAACGAGCCGCTGAAACCATCTAGTGAAAGTATGTCCCACCTAGGGGGACGCACAAATCATCCGCCCCCGCAGTGAGGTATATCTGATTTGTCCCTACTTCAAAAAAATCAGTGAATGGATCACTTGATTTTGAAAGTGGAAACAGGTACAGTTGTTTTTTCGGAAAACTATCCCATGGTAAAAGAAAAAAAAACATCGCGGGCATATATGCCCCATGATCTGGAAATCATTGCCAGGCGGGTTATGCGGGAGAAAGGCCTGATCGTTGATTTTCCGGCTGCAGCTTTGCAGCAGGCAACGCGCTGCCGGGACATGGATCCAGTTTCAAAAAAGCCCGACCGCCTGGCCGATTTGCGCGACTTGCCCTGGACTTCCATCGACAATGATGATTCTATGGATTTGGACCAGCTGGAAGTTGTGTATCTGGAGGATAATGAATACCGGCTGCTGGTGGCCGTGGCTGATGTTGATATTTATGTCGCCAGCAATTCTCCGATCGATGAGGCTGCCAAAACCAATACCACATCCGTGTATACCGGCGTTAAAAATTTCCCCATGCTTCCCGAACGCCTTTCTTTTGACCTGACTTCATTATTGGCTGGGAAAGACCGCCGGGCCATGGTGGTCGAGGTTCGCATCTCATTGAATGGCCATATTGCCGGCAGCCGGATTTTCCCGGCTCTGGTTAAAAACAAGGCCAAGCTTTGCTATGATGCCGTTGCGAACTGGCTGGAGGGAAAGGCTAAAGTTCCCGAGCCGCTGGCCCAGAAAAAAAATCTGCGCCTGCAGTTGGAAATGCAGGATCGTTTGGCCCAGATTCTGCGCCGGGTGCGCATGGCTGCCGGGGCATTGGAATTCGCAACTCTGGAAACCCGGGTCGAAATGGCAGCCAATGGCCGGGTGCAACAGATAGTCACCCGCCGGCAGAACCGGGCTGAAAGGATTATAGAAGAATTGATGGTGGCTTGCAATCAGTCAGTGGCTGTTTTTTTGGCTGACAAGGGTTTTCCGGTTTTAAGCCGGGTAGTCCGGGAACCTGAGCGTTGGCCAAGGATCGTTGAGTTGGCCGCAGCGTATCACTTGCGACTGCCGGCGGATCCCGATGCCAGAGCATTGGCCGGGTTTTTACGAAAAGCGCGCCAAGCCAAGCCGGACGCTTTTGCTGATTTGTCTTTGGCCATAATCAAATCGATCGGCCGCGGCGAATATCATGTCCTGGCTGCCGGTAAAATACCCGAGGGTCATTTTGGTCTGGCCCTGAAAAATTATGCCCACTCCACCGCTCCCAACCGGCGCTATCCCGATTTGCTTACCCAGCGTCTGCTTAAAGCCGCGGTGGCCGGAATTGCGAAAAACGTTTATTCTTTGCCGAAATTGCAGTCCCTGGCCCTTCATTGCACCCAGCAGGAAGACGCGGCCAACAAAGTGGAACGCCAGATGAAAAAATGCGCAGGCGCCGAGCTTCTGGAAGACAAAGTCGGTTGCCTTTTTTCCGCCCTGGTCACGGGAAGCTCTGACAAGGGAACCTGGGTGCGGATTAAAAACCCTCCGGTGGAAGGCAAACTGGTGCGCGGCAACCAGCGAGTTAATATCGGTGACCGCTTGCGCGTCAGACTGCTCTCCACCAACGTGGATAAAGGCTTCATCGATTTTGCCCGGGCCTGAGTCTGATTTTAGTATTTAGCGATGCAAATTTTCAAGTGGTTTGGGGCTGCTGCGGGGCCTGAACATTGGCCTCAGTTTCTCTGTTGAAGGTGAAAGAAAAGGCAAAGAGCAACAATCCCACCACGCACACGGCTCCGGCCACGGCAATGACCGGGGCTACCAAATGGCGGGTAAAAACAAGGACAATGCCTCCCAGATGATCGCCAATCACATCGTTCCAATGCAGCCAGTGAGAAGAGAATTGGCTTGGATTGAAGCGCAATGACCAGGGGATGATCTGCTTGACCAGCGTGGCCAAAGCCAGGGCCAGGCCGCCGCCGATCATGGTAACGGCGCCGCTCCAGCGGAAGAAATGGGATTTACAGCGGGCGGCAATAAGGGCTCCCAAAAAAATGAATAGCGCCGGAATCAGGAACAAAAGATAGGAAAATGACATCACGGTTTTGGCGATATTGACTCTACGGAAAGGGAAATGGCTGTTTTCAAAAAAGTTGATTTCGTCGGGAATGTCGCGAGTAAAACTGCTGCGGATGGAGGCGGCAGTGTTTATGCTCAGAGAGGCTTCAGGCCGGCAGGGGGGTAATGAATCATAATGGTCCTGGTCTTGAATGATTCTCTCCCAGGTTTTGGCTTGTTCAGGACTGCAGACAGGGAGTTTTTCCATGACTTGAGTGATGTAGAGTTCCATGGCCGGGTGATTTAAAGCCTGTTTTAGGGGGCGCAGGTTAAGCCAGACATTTCTGGCCTCTGTTTTACCATTCAAGATATCGCCAACCGTGCGCAGGGATTCGGAAAGCTCCTTTTCCAGCCAGTTATTCAAACCGGTTTCTGTGAGTAATTCTTTGGGAGTCGTAGCCACTCCGGCAACAGCCGTCAGCCAGGTCCGGGTGTCGGGGTCCATTTGGATGTTTTGATCTTTGGCTGCCAGTAAAACTTCGTCCACGAGATCGGGAATTTCGGCGATGATTTCCCGGGGAAGCTCGCTCAGCATTTTTGAAGAAACCACAGCTTGGGTCAAGCCCACAGCCCAAATAATGCCAAACAAAAGCGGAATGGCAAAAAAGATCATGATCAACAAACCGAGAACGGTTCGTGTTTGATTCATAATGATGCTCCTTTCATACTACTTATTATAACGAAAAAAAACAGACAAAGTTCTTGGGCCGCCGAATTCTGGCCCGGTATGATTAACGTTCCTGGCCGGCATTTTCAAGCCATTATCAGTCAAGATAAAATCCTGCCGAAAAAAATCCCACCCAGTGTTTAAGGGAAAAAGGGGCGGTGATACCGAATCCCGCTTTTTTCAGCGGCATGACCCCTTCGCTGTAAGTGTCTGAATAACGAAAAATTTTTCCTTTAAGTCCACGGCTGACTGCTTTTTGCATGGTTTTGCTGATGGTCAGCAGTCCGAAGGGAATATCGTATTTCCCGCACCAGTAGGTGTTGCGGTAGTCCTTGTAGGTGGCTCCCCAGAACTCTTTGGTCAAGTCTTGAATTTTTTTATTGCTCAGCGGCCCTGAAAAAGCGGCCTGGGCAATACGCCGGTCCTGCTCCGTGCCCTGGTGGTGGGCTTTTTCATCCTCGCCGAAGGGAATGTTGCTGAAATCCCGGCCGTAGTGGTTGGCATCGGCTGAAATCAGAAAAAAAATATCCTTGCCTGGCTGCAGTTTGTTTTCTTTCATGTAAGCGGCCAGAACTGTGGAAAGACGTTCGGCAATTTCGTTCATTTTTTCCCAGGGCATGGCTGTGACCATGATTGGCGTGATTTTTATGTCAGGGTTATTATACTGCAGGAAGGGTATCATAGCTTCTATTGAATGTTCCAGGGCGTGGGCCTGGTTGTTGACCGCATAATCTTCTTTGGGCAGATGCTTTTTGAGCCATTCGCGCAAAGGAGAAATTTTAACCTCCTGACCCAAGCCTGACCAGGAAGGATATTCATCCAGAAGTAGAATATTTTGCGGGTCATTGATTTCCTTGCGCACTGTGCCGTGGGTGACGCCGAAAATCACCGCTTCCCGGGTGCGTAGCTTTTTAAATAAAGGATAGTAGATACGCCCGGCATACAAGTAGTCATCGTGCGGCGAAATACCGGCCACCAGGTTGCGGACAGTTATCGGTTCGTGGTCGTTCGCGGCCAGATAATTCATCAAGCGCTGCATCTGCGGGAGCTGCCAGCAGAAACCCACATCATCCCTGACCGGACGCACGTCTTGCCCGCATAGGATGAAAGTACCAGCCAATAAAGTGAGCATTAGTTTTTTCATGCCAGTATTTTAACATTTCACAAAAAAATGGGAAACACCAGGCTGGAAATTGTAAAAATTTTTATGGAATGGTGCGCCGAGTACCATAAAAAATCTTTTTTCACTAAATTTCCAAAAATAATTCATATCTGTCTATTGACATTTCAGATAATTATCCTCAAAATGCAAGCATGGATAGCATCTGCTGAAATTCAGCTTGTGGCCGTAAACTGCATTAATTTATTTTTTTTTGGCAAGATCGCATGCAGGAGGAATTAAGCATGAAAAAACATTCCATTGGCTGTATTTTATTATTTTTGCCGTTTCTATTGAGTGCGACCATCGGGCGTGTTGTTGAAGAATATGCCCTGCCGATTGATCAACCATACGGACTGGCGCTGGAGGGAAACAAATTGTTGATTTCCGACCGGGCTTCAGGACAACTGTTCTTTTTTTCTCTGCAAGAGAAGAAGATTACCGGTTCTCAGCCTTTGCCTTGTGAGCATCCACTGGGCATCGTTTCTGACGGTAAGGGGTTGTGGGTCAGCGACTCGCAAAACCAGAGAATTTTTCATTTCCTGCCAAAAGAGCAGCGGGTCGATTTAGTGCTGATGGATCTGGAAACGAATCCGACCGGATTGGGCTGGGACGGTGCCAATCTATGGGCGACATCGGGAAAAAAATTCATTAAACTTGATCCAAGTGATGGTACAGAGGTGCAAACTTTCGAAGGCCCTGGCACCGATACAACGGCTGTTTTCTGCGATGGTAAATATCTGTGGCTTACGGAACGGATAAAAGATAGACTTGTCTGCGCCACGAAGGAGGGCGAAATTTTTGCCGTGTTGCCGTCGCCGGGTCCATATCCCACCGGGATTTGCCGCCAGGGTGATTTGCTATGGGTCCTTGATTTTGAAAAAAGGAAGCTTTATGCCTTGGATATCGCCTTTAATACTCAGCCTATTTATCTGGGTGAAGCACACCGGCGCGAAGTTTGTTTTACGCATGCACTTTTCAATCGTGGTCCGTCTTCTGATGTGCAGGGAAAACTTTATTTCTGCGTGGGCGAGGATGATATTCATCAGAAGATAATCAAGCCGCTTGTTTTCGATAGGACGGACATTGTTTTCGAAAACGACAACTGGGGGCAGAAATTCGCTGTTTTAGAGGGTAACATTCCGGCTCAAAAATCATTAGTGCTGGGTTATACCGTGCAGGTCGAGACCAGGAATTCAAATTATTTCATTATGCCGGAATGGGTACAGCCGCTGGAAAAGATTCCGGCCGAAATCAGAAGCAAATACCTGGTAGACGGCCATAAGTTGCAAATCAAGGATCCTTACATTCGTCAGTTGTTGAAAACCATTATCGGTGACGAAAAAAGTCCTTTCTGGATCGCTTATAAGATTCACCGCTGGCTGCACTTGAATATCGAATACCAAAGGACCGGCGGTTGGAATGCCGCGCCCACGGTTTTAAAGCGCGGTACCGGTTCGTGTTCCGAGTTCACTTTTTCTTTTATCGCACTGGCCAGGGCAGCCGGAATACCGGCCAGATATGAAGCCGGTTTGGTGGTACGCGGTGATGAAGGATCCATCGATGATGTTTATCATCGCTGGGTCCAAATATATCTGCCGCCATTCGGCTGGGTCGCCGTTGATCCGAGCAAGGGCAAGCCGGCTTCGGCCATGGATGTGGCCTTGAGCTTCGGTTCGCTTTCAGAACGATTTTTCATTACCACCCATTCAGGTGGTGATTCGCCCCTTTTGGGTTGGACTTATAATTCCAATGCTTTTTATGAATTTTCCGGAAAAGCCGTGATCGAAAATCGTACCGAAGCAAAGTGGAACCCGCTGCCAAAGCAGTGACCTGTCGCATTACCGATTCAAACAGGCGTGATGCACTGGTTTGCAGCGAAAATTAATTAATCTACTATTACGAATAGGGAAAAGTTGAGGTTACAATGAAAAAACAGAGTAAGGAAAACCAGACAGATGACTTTAGCAGCATCAGGAAGTCAATTATGAAAAAAACATTATCCGTGTTTCCCATGCTGGTGCTTTTCGTTTGCCTCCTGGCCGTTGGTTGCGGTCGGCAGCCTGCGGAGAGTAAGGCGGTTCAGCCAAAAGTAATTCTGGGTATTTTCGGTGGCATGGGTCCCGAAGCCACCGCCAACATGTACCAGCTAATTGTACAATTAACCCCAGCCAAAAAGGACCAGGAGCATATTCCCACCGTCATCTACAGTTTTCCCCAGGTACCTGATCGTACCACTGCCATTCAGAACGGAGATGCTTCGATTATTCCCTATCTGATCGAGGGCGTAACCCGACTTCAAAATGCCGGTGCCTCCTTCATTATCATTCCCTGCAATACCGCCCACTATTATTATGACCAGATGCAGGCAGCAATTTCCATCCCCATCTTGCACATGATCCGGGAGACGGTCCGCCATGTTGTCGAGNGCTACCCNGAATGCCNGCNCATTGGACTGCTGGCCACCAGTGGAACCATCCGCAGTGGTCTTTACGAAAAGGAATTCGCCGTCAGCGGCCGCCAGACAATCATTCCCGACGAATCCGTTGAGACGGAATATGTGATGAAGGCCATTAGCAAGATCAAGGCGGGAATCAGTAAAAAAGAAAGCGAAGATCTGCTGGCGGTGGCCGGAGCGCACTTGGAAGCAAAGGGCGCGCAGGTGCTGGTCCTCGGCTGCACCGAGATTCCATTGGCTTTCAATCCCAACCGGGCGCGGGTGCCGGTGGTCAATGCCACGCGTGTACTCGCCGAAGTGGCCATCCGAACTTTCCAGGAAATGAGTCAAAGGAGAAAAAAGCAATGATAGCCAGAATAATCATACTTGCCCTGTTTCTGTCTATGCTTCTGGCTGGTCAGCCGCCTACTCCCAGGGATTTGGGCCTGGTTATCGGCATCCTGAAACCGGGCCCCAATAACGCCATCACCGATGTGGTCGGCGTGCGCGTGGGCCATTGCACCTTGATCCGCGGCGACCATATCCGCACCGGAGTGACGGCTATTCTCCCCCATGGCGGCAACCTATTCCAGGAGAAAGTTCCGGCAGCCGTTTTCATCGGCAACGGCTTCGGCAAGCTGACCGGCTATTCTCAGGTGGAAGAGCTGGGCAATCTTGAAACTCCCATTGTTCTGACCAACACCCTCAATGTGGCCGAGGCGGTGGCGGCACTGCTGGAATACACCTTGGGGTTGCCGGGAAATGAAGGCGTGCAATCGGTCAACGCCCTGGTGGGAGAAACGAACGACGGCCTGCTGAATGACATCCGCGGCCGGTACATTCGGCCGGAGCACGTGCTTGAGGCTATCCGTAATGCCGCTGCCGGCCCGGTGGCGCAGGGGAACGTTGGTGCCGGTACCGGTACCGTGTGCTTTGGTTTCAAGGGCGGCATCGGTACAGCATCGCGCGTGCTGCCGCCCGTTTTGGGCGGCTATACCGTGGGCGTTTTGGTGCAGAGCAATTTCAATGGTTTCCTGACCATTGCCGGCGTGCCGGTGGGCGTAGAATTGGGCCAATATCCATTTGCCGACACCATTGCCAAGAATGAGCCTGGCTCATGTATGATCGTGGTGGCCACCGATGCCCCGCTCACCTCCCGGAATCTGAAGCGCTTGGCGCTGCGTGCCCTTTTCGGCTTGGCGCGAACCGGCGGCATCGCTGCCAATGGCAGCGGCGATTATGTCATCGCTTTTTCCACGGCGACCGGCGTGCGCATCCTCCAGCAAAGCGACTCCATGTTGGATTCCATTGCCGAAGTGCGCAATGACCGCATGTCACCCCTATTTCTGGCGGTCAACGAAGCCAGCGAGGAGGCCATCCTCAATTCACTATTCTGCGCCGAGTCCATGAAGGGGCAGAGCGGCAATTTCGTCGAATCACTGCCGCGCGAGAAGGTGCTGGCCATCCTGAAAAAGTACGGGCGCAAATAAGAAGGGAAAGGGATTGCTTTTATTTTAAGATAGCACCGATGGGTGTGTCGTCGGGCAGGATAGGTATATAGGGACGGTTGCCGGCGTCGGAGGCGGCCAGGATCATGCCCTGGGAAATGATGCCGCGCAGCTTGGCCGGTTTCAGGTTCTTGACGACGATGATTTTGCGGCCGACTAGATCTTCCGGCTTGTAAAACAAGGCAATCCCGGCCACCAGCGTGCGGGTGCCGTCGCCGGTATCGATTTTCAGTTTTAACAGCTTATCGGCTTTTTCCACTTTCTCCGCTTCCAGCACCAGGGCCACGACCATCTGCACTTTTTTAAAATCTTCAATTTCGATGATATTGGCATCGGCAGTGTTCTGGTCGGTGGACAAAGATGGCGTGGCTTCGGCTGCCGCGCCTGCTTGCAGGGCGGCGTCCCCTTGGGGGGTTTCGCCGAAAAAAACTTTGCTGTCCACGCGCGGAAAAAGCTGTTCGCCCTTGTTGATGGCGAATATTTCAGGCAGATTTTTCCAGCCGAGCTGCACATCATCATGGTTGAATATAAGGCGCACTTTGGCGGCCGTGTCGGGCAGGATGGGCGATAGCAGGGTGTTGACGCTCAGGATAGCCCGGGCTAGAGTTTTCAGAACACCTTCCAGTCGCGGCAGGNTTTCCTGGGTTTTGGCCAGGTTCCAGGGCTGGGCAGCGACAATATAGCGGTTTAAATGGTTAATGTATTCAAAAATATCCTCCAGGCCGCGGTTGAATTGGTATTGGTCGAAACAATTCAGGACTCTCTGCTCAAGCTCGATGTAGTTATTCCGAATGATTTCCTCTTTTTCGGTATACAACGCTTTTTGGTTGAAAGTATTATTGAAATATTTTTCGATCATGCCGGTGGTTCTTGATACCAGATTGGCCCAGTCATTGGTCAGGTCGGTGTTGACGCGGTTGATGAAGCCTTCGTGGGAAAAATTGCCGTCGGCGCCGATGGAAGCCTCGCGCATCATGAAATAGCGGATGGCGTCTGAGCTGAAATATTTGAGCAGGATATGGGGATCCAGGACGTTGCCGCTGGATTTGGACATTTTCTTTTCGTCCTTCAGCCACCAGCCGTGGATCAACTCTTTTTTGGGCAGGGGCAGTCCGGCGGCCATTAAGAAAGCCGGCCAGTATATGGCGTGATATTTAAGAATGTCTTTGGCCATGATATGCAGGTCGGCCGGCCAGTAAGTGGTAAATTGTTCTCCCTCGTTCAGGTAGTCAATGGCGGTGATATAATTGGCGAGGGCGTCGAACCATACGTATATTGTCTGCTGCGGGTCATCAGGCACCGGCACCCCCCACTTGACGGTGGAACGGGTGATGCTGAGGTCTTTCAGTCCCATTTTGACAAACGAAATAACTTCGTTCATTCGTGTTCGCGGAGTGACAAAATCAGGGTTTTCCTCGTAGAATTTCAGCAGCTTGTCGCCGTAGGCCGAAAGGCGGAAAAAGTAGCACTTCTCCTTGACGCGGTTGTCGGTTAGGCGGCCGCAATCGGGGCAGGTTTTTTTGCCATCGGCCGTTTCTTCGGCGCTGTCTGGGATGAAATTTTCACAGGAAATGCAATAATGGCCGGCATATTCGCCTAAATAGATATCATCTTTTTCCTTGACCTTGGCAAAAATCTTCTGCACGCCCTTGATATGTTCTTCGTCAGTGGTGCGGATGAAATGGTCGTAATCAATGTTCAGTATCTGCCATAGCTGCTTGAAGCGCTCCACCATCGAGTCGGCAAGTTGTTTGGGGGTCAGTCCCTGCTTGCTGGCGCTCCTTTCGATTTTCTGGCCGTGTTCGTCGGTACCGGTAAGAAACAGCACCTGATAACCGCGCAGTTTTTTATAACGCTTGATAACATCAGCCATAACAGTCGTGTAGGCATGGCCGATATGCGGGATGTCATTGACATAGTAAATAGGCGTGGTCAAGTAAAACTTCGGCATTTTGGTCTCCTGTCTCCTGAATGCAGGGTCGAATTATAGCATAGAACACCCCGTCTATAAATATTCTCAGCGGGCCAGATTCTTTTTTTTTAATGAAAACTGATTCTCAGCGGTTTGGTGTCTTCTTTTGTTTTTTTGCCGGTTTGGGGATCGGTTCCCTGGGTTAGATCGACATCCATAGCCACGTCTTTTATTTCCCTTTGCGATTCGGGTTCTACAACGAGGGCGCTGGCTTTTTTCCAAAGTTCCAGCAACTGTTTTTCAAGGTTGTCCATAGTGGCGATATTCTCTTTTTCGATTTCCTTTTCGGCTTCCCTTATCAGCTCTGCGCATTGACCTTTGATTTCGGCTGGCAGTTTGCTGCTTTTCCTTATCTGGTTCAGCGCGTATATTTGGTTGATGACCTTGTTTTTCTTGATGATTATTTCCTTTTTTTTCAAATCCAGTCCTGATAATTTTTTCGCTTCTTCCCTGAATTTTTCTACTTCATCCTTGTTCAGCAGGCCCGATTGGGTGATCAATATCTCTTTTTTATTTTTGCTGGAAAGATCCATAGCCCCGACTTGGAGCATGCCGTTGACATTAATGTTGAAGGTCACTTCGATGCGGGAAACGCCACGCGGGGCAGGTTTTATGGCGAGCAGGGTAAATTTCCCTAAAGATTTGTTTTCTTCAGCGACTTCTCTTTCGCCCTGAAAAATTTGAATGTCCACTTCGGTCTGATTGTCTTCAACGGTTGAAAAAATCAAGCTGCGGCTTACCGGAATAGTGGTATTGGCATTAACGATCCTGGTGAAAGCCCCGCCGTAAGTCTTGACTCCCAGAGCCAGCGGTGTGACATCAAGGAGCAGGATGTCTTTGCTTTCGCCCTTAATGATGGAGCCTTGGGTGGCTGCTCCCATAGCCACGATTTCATCTGGATTGACCTTGCGGTTGGGTTCTTTTTTAAAAAATTCCTTGACTTTTTGCTGAACGAATGGAATGCGGGTAGATCCGCCTACCAGTAGAAACTCGTCAATGTCACCGATTCTCAAGTTGGCATTATGCAAAGCCCGTGAACAAATCTCCAGGGTTTGCTCTATGTCGGTTTTTATCAGGTTTTCAAATTCACTTTTGCGCAGGTATTTAATCAGATGCAGCGGACCGTCTTCGGATTCAGTGATAAAGGGCAGGTTGATTTCACATTCATCTACAGCCGACAGTTCGATTTTGGCGTTTTCGGCAGCTTCACGGATACGCTGCATTGCCGCTTTATCATTGGCCAGATCGATATGATTTTCATTGGCAAATTCTTTGGTCAGCTTCTGGGTCAAAGCGATGTCAAAGTTGTTGCCTCCCAGATGGGTGTTGCCGGCCGTAGCCAGCACCTTGATGACACCGTTTTGTACATCAAGGACCGATATGTCGATGGTACCGCCGCCGAAATCATAGACGATGAGCTTGGCTTTTTTCTTCAGGTCTACCGCATAGGCCAGCGAAGCTGCCGTGGGTTCGTTGATGATGCGCTTGACGTTCAGTCCGGCGATAGTTCCGGCGTCTTTGGTGGCCTGACGCTGGGAGTCGTTGAAATAGGCGGGTACAGTGATGATCACGCCGTCGATGGGATCGCTCAGGTAATGGTCGGCTGCATCCTTAAGTTTTAGCAGGATCATGGCCGAAATTTCTTCGGGTGAATAGATCTGGTTGTTGATTTCGATACGCAGCAAGTCGTCTCTGTGCTTGATGATGTGAAAGGAGAATTCCTTCAAGTAGGGTTCGACTTCGGAGTATTTTTTACCCAGCAGGGTTTTGATCGATGAAATAGTGTTCAGGGGATTGGTGATCATCTGGCTTTTGGCCGGCTGGCCGACCAGCCGCTCGCCGGTCGCGGTGAAAGCCACAATGGACGGCAACAAACGGTGTCCTTCCGGAGTAAGGATAATTTCCGGTATATTGCCTTCCATATAGGCTATGGCAGACTTTGTTGTACCAAGGTCGATGCCAAGTATTTTGCCCATCTCATTTTTTTTAACATACAAAACTTGGAAAGTCAATCGTTTTTTTATCATAAAACTCCATCTCCAGCCCTTGACTATTTGCAGTTTTTGGGATATGATTTTTCCAATGCCGGGATAGCTCAGTTGGTAGAGCAGTGGACTGAAAATCCGCGTGTCCGTGGTTCGATCCCGCGTCCCGGCAATTAACTTGACTGTATCGATCCGATTTGCTAATATTTTTAAATGCAATCCATACTGAAATCCATTGTTTCGCGGTTTAAAAACAAAAAAATTGTGGTTTGGGGAGACTTGATCCTGGACGAGTATATCTATACTTCGGCTGGAAGGGTTTCGCGTGAGGCCCCGGTGCTGGTTACTGAATTCGAGGAAAACGAATATCTTCTAGGCGGGGCTGGCAATGTGGTGATGAATTTGCTGACCCTTGGTGCTTTGCCATTGCCGGTGGGCTTTATCGGCAAGGATGCTGCCGGCGATATTTTGCGCGAACTGCTGGTTAAAAACGGAATCACTACCGACTATCTGGTGGAACTCGACCATTTTCGCACGCCCCAAAAAAGCCGCATCCTGGCCGGCGGCGATAATACCAAAAAACAGCAAATTCTGCGCATTGACACCCTGCCTCCAGGCCCCATCAGCGAGAGGTCATACCGCAAGTTGCTCAAAACGCTTTTGCTGGTCATGGGGGACTGCGATTTACTGATTCTTTCCGATTATCTTGGCAAAACAGTCACGCCCGGAATTTTCAAAACGCTTAAAAAGGAATTCCCGGATAGAATCAGCGTTTTGGATTCACGCAATCATCTGCTTGATTTTTCCGGTGTGAACCTGGCTACCCCCAATGAGCCTGAGTTCAAAAATATTTTTCCACAAAATAAATTCATCGCTGATGATGATTTTATCAAGGCCGGTTCTGAACTTCTGGATAAATTGGCAGTTGATGGAATCGTGNTGAAACGGGGACAGAAGGGGATGCTGGTTTTTTCCCGCGGTCAAAAAACGAATATTCTGGATATTTATGGAACTGCGCAAATTGTTGATGTCACCGGCGCCGGTGATACGGTTTTGGCCGTTCTGGGACTGGGCCTGGCCGCGGGCGCTTCCCTGCTTGATGCCGCGCGCCTGGCCAATATTGCCGGCGGTATCGTGGTCATGCATGAAGGGGCGTATCCGGTCGGGTTTCAGGAACTGCTGGATGCTTTGTCGTAAATTTTATCCACTGCCGGAGTTGGCGATACAGATTGCCGGCAAAAAAAAACTCGGCAAAACCATTGTTTTGGCCAATGGCGGCTTTGATTTGATTCACGTCGGCCACATTCGTTACCTTCAGCAAGCCAAGGCCAAGGGAGATATTCTGGTGGTGGCATTGAATTCTGACCGTTCCCTTAAAAATTTGAAAGGCGCGGCGCGCGCCCTGATCGATGAACAGGGGCGGGTTCTGATCATTTCCGCCCTTGCCTGCGTCGATTATGTGACCCTGTTTGACGAAAACAAGGTCGATCGTATCCTGCTGGCCATCACTCCGGATTTTCACTGCAAAGGCTCTGATTACACTCTGGAGTCTATCCCAGAAAGGGATATTGTCCGCAGTTATGGCGGTGCCATGGCCATTGTCGGTGGTGACAAAGTCCATTCGACTTCTATACTAGTTAAAAAAATAAAGGAATTATACGGCTAAATTGAAAACAATCGCCATTATCCGCTTGTCATCGTTGGGAGACATCATTCATACCCTCCCCGCTTTCCAGTTATTGCGCAAGCATTTCCCCGAAGCTAAAATAACCTGGATTGCTGAAGCTCCCGCTGCCGCCCTGCTGGAAAATTTTTCCGGTATTGATGAGATCGTGGTTTTTAATATGAAATCCCGGAAGGGCTTATTCGCTAAAATATTTTATTTGATCAACTTCGTGAGCCGCCAGCGCCGGCGCTTTGATTTGCTGATTGATTTTCAAGGGTTGATCAAGTCGGCGCTGCTGGCTTTTGTACTGGGCGGGACACGTCTGGGATTTAGCTCCCGCAATGCCCGTGAACCCATGGCCGCGTTTTTTTATTCCCGTCGGGCTGTTTTTTTCCCCGAGGAGCGGCATGTTATTTTTAAAAATATTCACCTGCTGTCAATGCTGGGAATCAACGAAACGATTGTGGAATATCCTTTGAAAAAACTATCGGCTTCTCCAC
>JGI24138J36424_10000073_pt1 | contig 24326 bp, 23 predicted proteins | sample BarGraNGADG00312_2_FD_36424 | JGI IMG/M metagenome (IMG submission 36424) | reverse complement strand
GGTCAGAATGCTCGGGGTGCAAGCCTGCCAGCGGATTCACCTCTATGAAATTCACGACNCCGTCGCGGTCAATTTTGACGTCGACGCGGCCGGCATCGAGACAACCCAATCCACGCCAGGCCCGCAAAGCCAAATCCCGGCATGGACCAGCCGCGTCCTCCGGAGCTAGTGCGTATTGGACCAATTCCTCGCATTTTTCCTTGTTGACATAGGAATAAGCGTTGGCTTCGGCTTCGGGCCGTAAAAAAACTTCCATCACGCCGACGGCTTCGGCCGCGTTGCCGCTGCCCACGATACCCACAGTGAATTCCCGCCCGGGCAGATAGGTTTCCACCAGCACCGGCTGCTTGAATTTTTTCAATAGTTCGCGGCAGACAGCAGCTAACTGCTTGGGGGAATCGATCTTGGATTTGGCGTCAATGCCCAGGCCAGTGCCCTCGGCCAGGGGCTTGGCAAAAAGGGGGAAAGGCAGGTCGACAGCAGCGATGTCTTCTGCTATCGTCACCACGGCGAAATCCGGAGTGGCCACGCCCATGGTCCTGAGCACCCTTTTGGTCAGGGCTTTGTCCAGGCTGAGAGCGAGAACCAATGGACCGGAAAAAGTGTAGGGAATCTCGTACGCATCAAGCAGGGCCGGTACCTGGGCTTCGCGGCCCAAGCCGAACATGCCTTCACAGATATTGAAAACCATGTCCCAGCACTCGCCGTCAGCCAGCCGCCGCACCAGGCTCTTGACATTGCCGATACGCTGGGTTTCATGCCCCATGGCGATCAGGGCCTGTTCCATGGCATCGATGGTGCTGGCGCGATCAAATTCGGCGGTCTGTTCTTCGCTGTAACCGGCATCCAGGTATTCCTGGCGCAAATCATAAGTCAAGCCAATAATCATAAGTTCCTCACGTTATAGAGTCATCATGATTTTATGTCAACTGAAATAAAAATGCAAGGAAATTTCGTAGGCTGATCCGAACTTATTGCAAAGGCTCCATTGTCGTCTTGACTCCGCTCGCGTTATCGGGATAGCGGTAAATATTGCCCTGATAGTTTCTCAACAGCACGTCACTATCCTGGCGCCCCTGGTAGTAATCGGGCAGCAAAGGAATTTTCCCGCCGCCTTGGGGAGCGTCGATCACGTAATGGGGAACCGCGTAGCCACTGGTATGGCCGCGCAGACCTTCGATAATTTCCAACCCCTTTTCCACCGGAGTGCGGAAATGGGAAGAACCGAGGATGGGATCGCATTGATACAGGTAATATGGTCTGACCCTGATTTTAAGCAATTCATGCATCAATTTTTTCATGGTCGGCACCGAGTCATTGATATCTTTGAGCAACACGGTCTGGCTGCCCAAAGGAATACCGGCGTCGGCCAGGCGTTCGCAGGCTTGGGCGCTTTCCGGAGTGATTTCATCGGGGTGGGTAAAATGGATGCTCATCCACAGAGGACGGAAACGCTTCAAAATACTGACCAGCGAATGGGTAATCCGCTGCGGCAGCACGACTGGAACTTTGGTGCCGATACGGACAAACTCGACATGGGGAATTTTGCTCAAACGGCTCAACAAGTATTCCAAGCTGTCGTCGGGCAGAGTCAGGGGATCACCGCCGGAAAGTAGCACATCACGCACGGCTGGATTCAGTTCAATATAGGTCAGGGCCCGGTCCCATTGATCGCGGTTCAAATGGCGCTTGTTGTGGTCGCCCACCAAACGCGAACGCGTGCAGTAGCGGCAATAGGTCGAGCAAAAACCGGTAACCAGGAAAAGGACCCGGTCGGGGTAACGGTGCACCAGGCCAGGGACGCGGCTGTGAGTATCTTCCCCCAGCGGGTCGGCGGCCTCGCCCGCGGAAATCAAGTGCTCGGCGGTAACGGGCACAACGCTGCGGCGCAGGGATTGCATGGGGTTCAATGGATCAAGCAGGCTGGCATAATAAGGAGTAATACGCAGGGGCAGGTTACCGCTCTGAACCGTCATGGCCCGCACTTCTTCATCCGACAACTGCAAAACCTGCTGCAGCGTTTGCCAGCTAGTAATGCTGTTGCGCAGCTGCCATTCCCAATCGTTCCAATCGGCCTTGGTTGCCAGTGGGAAATATTTTCTTAAAAATTGTAGTGAACGAATCCCGATTTTATGAAATGTCTTGTCGACTTTTGGGGGTGGAAATTGGATTAATTCGGGAAATAGTAACGAGAGGGCGGTACTGTTACCGTCCTCCAGCAGCGCACTGCTTGGAGGTTCGGCTTCCTCACTGGGACTTTCAGCTTCTTTCATCACATAAGCGTGATTGTCTTTTTTCAATTTTTGCCTCCCATAACAAATTGAATATAAATAATTTTTCAGTTCATGTCAATAGCAATTCGCATAAAAATAATTTTTTTCAGCGCTCAGGCAAAAAAAACCGGCCGCGGGTTTGGTCGCTGGGGCAAAACTCCTCAGTTGTCGAGGATTTCTCCGGTGACCATGAAGATGATCCGTTCGCAGATATTGGTCACCCGGTCGGCGATGCGTTCCAGGTTGTGGCTCACCCAGATCAGATATACGGCGCGGGTAATGGTCTTGGGATCCTCCATCATATAGGTCAAGAGCTCACGGAAAATTTGGTCGTACAAAGCGTCCACTTCATTATCCATTTCAATAATGGCGCGGGCTGCGGCCACATCCTGGGTGATGAAGGCGGTCAGGCTTTTCTGAATCATCTCGCAGGCCTTAGCAGCCATGCGCGGGATATCGATCAGCGGCTTGAGCAGCGGCGTTTGGTCATGCCTGACCACGATGGTGGCGATGCCCTTGGCGTGGTCGGCCATGCGTTCCAGGTTGGTGATCAGGTCCATGAAGGAGACGATCTCGCGCAGATCGCCGGCCACGGGCTGCTGGGTGGCGAAAAGCCGGATGCACTGATTTTCGATATCCCAGCGCCGGCGGTTGATCAGGGCATCGTCGGCGATGATCTTTTCAGCTTCGATTTTGTCAAGATTCTTCAAAGCGTTGACCGAGCGGTTGATGGCGGCAATAACCATCTCCCCCATTCCCACCAGTTCCTGCTCAAGTCCACGCAACAAATTTTGAAAATGTTCTCTTGCCATGTTCTCTCTCCTTGTTTCAGCCGAAACGGCCGCTGACATAATTTTCGGTCATGGCCTGCGCCGGCTTGGTGAATATGTTCACCGTGTCGTCGAACTCGATCAATTTGCCGAGATAAAGGAAGCCGGTGCGGTCCGAAGTGCGCGCGGCCTGGTGCATGTTGTGGGTAACGATGACGATGGTGTATTCTTTTTTCAATTCCTGCATCAGTTCCTCGATGTGCAGGGTGGCGATGGGATCGAGGGCGGAACAAGGCTCGTCCATGAGCAGGATGCGGGGCTTCAGCGGCAGCACCCGGGCGATGCACAGCCGCTGCTGCTGCTCCAGCGACAGCTTGAGGGCTGAATGGTGCAGCCGGTCCTTCAGGTCTTCCCAGAGCAGCACGCTGCGCAGGGCTTGTTCCACGATGTCATCGTATTCCTTTTTGGCCGCCAAACGGTGCACGGCCAGGCCAAAGGCAATATTTTCGTAAACAGAAAGGGGGAAAGGATTCGGCCGCTGAAAGACCATGCCGACCTTTTCACGCAGCACGAGCAGGTCGGCACCGGGCGCCAAAATGTTTTCGCCGTTGATGATGACCTGGCCGGTCACGCGCACGCCGTCGATCAGGTCGTTCATGCGGTTGAAAACGCGCAGCAATGTGCTCTTGCCGCAGCCGCTGGGCCCAATCAGGGCCGTCACCATGCGGGCGGGGACATTCAAGTTGATGTCGGTCAGGGCCTGGAAATCACCGTAAAAAAGATTCAAGGCGCTGGTTTCAATGCTGCTTTCGTTCATGTCAGCCAAACTTGCCGGTGATGTAATCGCTGGTGCGTTTGTCAGCCGGCGTCGTGAACATTTTACTGGTTTCGCTCACTTCAATCATCTCTCCCATCAGGAAAAAAGCGGTGCGCTCCCCTACCCGGGCCGCCTGGGCCACATTATTGGTTACCAGCACAATGGTATACTTGTCTTTCAGGATCAACATGGTCTCCTCGATCCTGGCCGTCGAGATCGGGTCCAGCCCCGACGTCGGCTCGTCGAATAACAGCACGTCGGGTTGGCCGGCCAGGATCCTGGCCATGCACAGGCGCTGCTGCTGGCCGCCGGAAAGGTTCATGGCCGGAGTGGACAAGCGGTCCTTCACTTCCTCCCAAAGGTACGCTTCCGTCAGGCTCCTTTCCACGGCTTCATCCAAACGCCGCTGCTCACGTATGCCCTGCATGCGCAGGCCGTAGACCACGTTTTCAAAAATGGAAATAGGCAGCGGCAGGGGCAGGGCAAAGACGATGCCGACCTTGCGGCGCAGCGCCTCCACTTCCATGCCATGGCGGATGTCTATGCCGTCAAGCTTGATCTCGCCGCTGCAGCGGCTGGCCGGGACCAGGTCGATCAGACGGTTTAAGGAATTGAGAAAGGTGGTTTTTCCGGAATTGGCCGGACCGATCACGGTGAATATCTCATTGGCCCGAATATCCAGGTTCAGGTCGCGCAGGGCGTTGTAGTGTCCGTAGTGAACATGGAAAGAGCGGACGGAAAATTTGACCGACTGCTCTACCATTTTTTCTTCCTGCGGAAGCGAGAGCGGAGGATGATGGCGGCCAGGTTGAGCAGCAGCACCAACGTGAGCAGCACCAGCGCCGTCCCGTAGCGGACATTCTCGGCGATGCCCGGCACCTGGGTTGAAATGACATACAGGTGATACGGCAGGGCCATAGTCTGATCGAAGATCGATTGCGGCAAACGCGGCAGGTAGAAAGCGGCCACGGTAAAAAGGATGGGAGCGGTTTCCCCGGCCGCCCGGCCCAGGCCGAGGATCATGCCGGTCAGGATGCCCGGCAGGGCGTGCGGCAGCACCGAGTAGCGGATGGTCTGCCAGCGGCTGGCTCCCAGCGACAGGCTGACGGTGCGGAAATGGCGGGGCACACTCTCCAATGCTTCGCGTGACGAGGTGATGATCACCGGCAGGATCATGATGCCCAAAGTCAGCGACCCGGACAGGATCGAGGCGCCGAAATGGAAGAAGGTGACGAATATGCCCAGGCCGAAAAGGCCGTAGACCACCGACGGCACTCCGGCCAGGTTGACGATGGACAACTTGACCAGGCGCGACAACCAGTTGTCGCTGGAATACTCGACCAGGTAAACGGCGGCCAGGACGCCCAGCGGTACGGCGAAAATGATAGCCCCCAGCACCAGGTAGAGAGTGCCCAGGATGGCCGGAAAGATGCCGCCGGCGGTCATGCCGTCGCGGGGCATGGAAAAGAGGAAATCCCAGCTTATGGCACTGGCGCCTTTGGCTACGATGATCACCAGGATGGCCGCCACCGGCAGCACCACCAGCAGGGTGGCCAGCAGCAGAACGGCATGAGCGATCTTCTGGGTCAGGCGCGGATGCATGGCTAGCGGCGCGAGCGGTGCAGGTAGAGGTCGGCCACACCGTTGATCAGGAAGGTGATGATGAACANCACGATGCCGATGGCGAACAGGGCGGCGTAATGGGGACCNCCCTGGACCGACTCGCCCATTTCGGCGGCAATGGTGGCGGTCAGGGTGCGCACCGGCTGCAGGAAGCTCCTGGGGATGACGGCGGCGTTGCCGGTGACCATCATCACGGCCATGGTCTCGCCGACGACGCGGCCGATGCCCAGCATGACCGCGGCCAGCATGCCCGGCCGGGCGGCTCGGGCCACGATGCGCCAGGTGGTCTGCCACGGGGTGGCGCCCATGGCGACGGCCGCTTCGCGGTACTGCCGCGGCACGGCGGTGATGGCGTCCTCGGCGATCGACACGATCGTGGGCATGGCCATGAAGGCTAGGGTGACCGACCCGGTCAGGGCGGTCAGCCCTGTAGGCACCTTGAAAAAAGCCTTGATCCAGGGGCCCAGGGTGATCATGCCGATGAAGCCGATGACCACCGAAGGAATGGCGGCCAGAAGTTCAATGCCGGCTTTCAGGGCTTCCTTGAGCCGCCGCGGCGCGATCTCGGCGATGTACAGGGCGGCGGCGATGCCGATGGGCACGGAAATTGCGGCCGCGCCCAGTGTCACCAGCAGCGAGCCGAGGATCAGCGGCAGGATGCCGAAGCGCGGCGGGTTGGATATGGGATACCAGCTTTTACCAAAAAGAAAATCGATTACACTTTCACCGCGGAACAGGGAGAATCCCTCGCGCAACAAAAACAGGAAGATCATCACGACAAAGACCACGGAAAAAATCCCACTAAGCAGGATGGCTTTTTCGATGATCCACTCTTTCTGCTTGCGGAGCCGGATGGGCTTCATTTTTTATTACTTGCTGTTCACCGGCACGAAATCGATTTTCACTACGATTTTCTGTCCTTCGGCACTGAGAACGAAATCGATGAAACGTGCCACCAGCCCGAGCGGCTGGCCACGAGTGACCATCAGCAGCGGGCGTGAAATAGGATACGCATTGCTGATGACATTGTCAATTGTGGGCTGGACATAGGGAGAATTGGCGTCCTTGGCGATGGCCAGGGCCTTCTCCTTGGCGGAGATATAGCCCATGCCGTAATAACCGACGGCGCCGGGATTCTGGGCCACTTCGTCGGCGATGGCCTGGGAGCTGGACAGCATCAGGGCGTTGGCGGCGAATTCCGCCTGGCTGTCCCTGCGGCCGCGGCGCAGCACGTGCTCCTTGAAATAAACGTGGGTGCCGGAGTTGACCTCGCGCGACAAGACCACGATGGACAGGTTGCTGCCGCCGACTTCTTGCCAATTGCTCACGGAACCGGAAAAGATTGCGGCCAACTGGTCCATGGTCAGTCCCGACAGCGGGTTGGCGGGATGGACCACTACAGCCAGCCCGTCCAGGGCAACCGTGATCTGTTTGGGTTCGAAGCCCTTCTCCTTGGCCATGGCAATTTCTTCGGACGTGAGCTCGCGCGATAGCTCGGCGATGTCGCAGGTATTGGATAACAGGGCGGCGATGCCCGTGCCCGAACCGCCGCCGGTGACGGCAACGGAAACCTTGGGGTTGGCCTTCATGAACTCTTCGGCCCAGGCCTGGCCCAGGTTGACCATGGTGTCCGATCCCTTGATTTGGATGGCATTGGCCTGCTGATTTTGCCGGCTGCAGCCGCCCAGCGTCAGAACAAGCAGCAGACAGAAACCTGATCCCAATAACAACCAGTTTTTTTTCGCCACTTTATCCTCCTCTTTCGGTTTTTTATGAAAGTGGAATTTAGCGATTGGATAGATTTGATTTTATCAATTTCAGTTGAATTGTCAAGCTCGTTTCATTGAAGAATACGATTTCAACAACTCAGCCAGCCAAACCCAGCAGAGTAATTGCGTACCAGATCAAGGTGGAAATCAGGGCCGCGCCGGGGATAGTCAATATCCAGGCCCAGACGATGCGCAGGGTTACATCCCATTTCACCGCTGCAATGCTTCGGGCCGAACCGACGCCGGCGATGGCGCCGGTAATGACATGGGTCGTGGACACAGGGACACCCATGTGTGTGGAAAAGAAAATGCTGATGGCGCTGGCCGTTTCAGCGCAGAAGCCGTCAATCGGGCGTAGTTTGCATATTTTCTGGCCCATGGTCCTGACGATGCGCCAGCCCCCGGAAAGTGTGCCCAGGGCAATGGCCGAATGAGCGGCCAATACGACCCACAACGGAATATGGAAGGTTTTTAGTATGCCCGCGGCAAAGAGAAGGCTGGCGACGATCCCCATGGTCTTCTGGGCGTCGTTGCCGCCATGGCCCAAACTGTACAGCGCCGCCGAAACCAGCTGCATCCGGCGCGCCCAGGCGGAAATGCGCGGCATGGGCTGGTTGCGGAACAGCCACATGGTCAAGATGGTCAGGCTAGTGCCCAATATCAATCCCAGCAGCGGCGCCAGTACAATGAAAATAAATATCTTGGTCCAGCCCGACATGATCATCACCCCGAAGCCGGCCTTGGCGACGGCGGCGCCCAGATACCCGCCCATCAGTGCATGGGACGAACTCGAGGGCAGTCCGAAATGCCAGGTGATCAGGTTCCAGGCAATGGCACCCAGCAGTCCAGCGAAGATGATTTTGGGAGTGACCACGCTGATGTCGATCAGTCCCTTGCCGATGGTCTCGGCCACGCCGGTCCCGAAAATAAGAAAGGCGACGAAATTGAAAAAAGCCGCCCAGACGACCGCCTGGCGGGGGCTGAGCACTTTGGTGGAAACGACGGTGGCAATGGAATTGGCGGCGTCATGCATACCGTTGGTGAAATCAAAAACCAGGGCGATCAGGACGATGAAGATGATGAAGATCATTGCATCAGGTGTTTTCCAGTACGATGCCTTCGGTGATGTCGGCCACGTCCTCGCAGCGGTCGGTGGCCCGTTCGATGTATTCCAGGATGTCCTTCCACTTGGTCAATTCAAAGGGATCCTTCTCCTCGCGGAAAAGGCGGGCCAGGGTGCTGCGGCGGATGTAGTCGGCCTGGTCTTCCAGGCGGTTGATCTCCACGGTCAGTTCCATGATGCGGGCGGGTTTTTTTAAATTGCGCAGCAGGCCGACCATTTCCTTGACCAGCTTGACGCTTTCGAGCAGCACGTGGCTCAATTCCTTGGCTTCGCGCGGCACGGCGCAGGGACGGTACAGGTCGATGCGCGAACTGGCGGCTTCGGCCAGGTCCAGAATATCGTCCAAACGGGATGCCAGTCTATGAATGTCCTCGCGGTCGATGGGGGTGATGAAAGTCTTGTGCAGGTGTGACATGACGCTGTGCACCAGCAGGTCGGTCTGGTGCTCCAGCGACTTCAGGCTGACGGCATGTTCATTGTAATGCTCGCAATCATCGAGCATCTTGACCAGAAGCTGCACTCCTTCCACTATATTGGCGCTGATCTGGTTGAAGAGTTCGTAAAAAATTTCATTTTTCGGTACCAGGGATTTGAACATATGCCACCTCTGTCAACCGGATTTTTTTGCTATGATTTCCAAATGAAAAGGCAATGTTAGCATAGCACTTTCAAAATGTCAAAAAAGATTGACAAAGTCAGCGGCGTTTCAATTGTTTTTCGATGTCGGCCAGGGTCAGGGTAACGATGATCGGCCGGCGGTGGGGACAGAAATGTGGATTTTCGCAGGCAAAAAGGTCTTTGACCAGGGCACGCTGCTGTTCGGGCTGCAGGCGCTGGTTGACCTTGACGGCGTTCCGGCAGGCCATGGCCGCCAGCATTCGCTCTTCTGCTTGCAGGGCGTCCCCTGGCGGCTGCTGCAGTGCCGCACGCACGGTTTCCTTAATTTCCGCTTCGGCCAGGAATTGGGGGAAAGCCTTGATTTCAATGGCCGCGCCGCTGAGTGGACGGATGTCAAAACCGTTTTGTTTGAAAAATTGCAACTTTTTTTCGTCTAGGGCCAGCCGTTCGGCAGGCGACAATTCCAGCAGCAGCGGAAACAGGGCTTGAGCCGAGGCAACGTTCCCGGCTTGATAGCCGGTTTTCAGGCGCTCGAACAACACCCTTTCCCTGGCGTTGTGCTGGTCGATGATCAGTAATTCAGCGTTTTTTTCAACCACGATATAGGAATTTTGGTATTGGCCCAGCACTCGAAAATCGTCGTCCTGAGATAACACCGGCTCGTTGAAGATAAAATCATCGCTGCCGGGAGCGGTTTTTTCCCTGGCAGCCTGGGCTAAGTTGGGCGCATAGGGAAAGGCACCGGGTATTCCGGGCGTATCTGCCAATGGCCGTGAAGGCTGCCCCATAGTACTTTCGATGGCATTTTTTAAAAACTGATAGACCCGACTGCTGTCCAGAAAACGGATTTCCAGCTTCATTGGATGGATATTGACGTCTATTTGCCCGGCCGGAATGGTTATATTGAGCACTCCGGCCGGACTGCGCGACTTTTCCAGATAATTCTGGTAGGTATTGTTAAAAGCGGCCAACATGGTTTTTTCCTTGACCGGACGGCCGTTGACAATGAAAAATTGGCGCGCTTTGCCGCTTATTCCGGTTTGGGCGGCTGAAATAAAGCCGTTCAACCGATAATCCCCGGAACTGAAATCCACGGCGCGCAATTCTTCCAAAAAATCCTTGCCGAAAATTTGATAAATACGTTCCTTTAAATCCGCGGCCCCGGGATAGGAAAAAACACTACGGCTGTTATGCTGCAGCGAAAAGGCGATGGCTGGACGAGCCAAGGCCGTCACCTCCAAAAAAGCCGTGATTGGACGCATTTCGCCCTGGTCGCTTTTCATAAATTTCCGGCGCACCGGGAAATCGACAAACAAACGGCTTACAGTGATGACGCTGCCCCGACGGCCTGCGCATTCTTTTTTGTCCTGTAACTGACCATTATGGAATTGGCAGTGCCAGCCTTGCCCCTGGTCATTGTCAGCGCTGATCAGGTCGATATCGGCCACTTCCAAAATTGAAGGCAGGGCTTCGCCGCGGAAACCCAGGGTTTGCAAATTGTTTAAATCCTCAAGTTCGGTCAGCTTGGAGGTGGTATGACTCTGAAAAGCTATTTCGATATCGGCGGCAGCAAAACCGCTGCCGTTGTCCTCAACCTTGATCAATTCCTTACCGCCGGCCTTTAGCGCTACCGCGATAGCATTGGCGCCGGCGTCAATGGCGTTTTCAACTAATTCCTTGACCACTGATAGCGGCCGTTCGATCACTTCCCCGGCGGCAATCTTACGAAACACTTGCTCAGCTAAAAAATGGATTCTGGCCACGGCGACTCCCATAACAACCGGCTCCTATGCTGCCGGTCTGGACTCTATACCATACTGCAGATCAATTTGCAATTCCGGACTGTTAATCCCCCCCGCCTACGGCACCCCCCTTAAAAAAGGGGGTTTAAAATGAATACTGCCGGATAAAAAAAGCACTGCTTAACTATATTCCTAAATTTTTAATTTCCCCCTTACGGAAGGGGGGATATAGGGGGATCTTAAAATCGGTGGATCAATAAATGTTTGACAAGTGTCCGGCGAGAAAATATAATAACACCGTGGAAGAACCAACACTGAAAATCTGCAAGTACGGCGATGCGGTATTGAAGGTGAAGGCTCATGTCATCACCGACATCAACCAGCATATCGCCGATCTGGCCAAGGCTATGGCCCAAACCATGCACCAGGCCCCGGGCATAGGCTTGGCCGCCCCGCAAGTCGGCGAATCGGTCCAACTGGTCACCCTGGATCTGACGGTCGGGGAAATTCCTGAAGAATTGCTGGTGCTCATCAATCCGCAGATCACCGCCGCCGAAGGTTTCGAAATCAACGAGGAAGGCTGCCTGTCGGTCCCCGGCTATTCTCTGCCTGTCAAGCGCAATGCCAAGATTTTCCTCCAAGCCACCCTCCTTGACGGCAGTGAATTGCGCATGGAATTTGAAGGCTTGAAAGCCCGGGTGCTGCAGCATGAAATCGATCACCTCAACGGCATACTGATCGTAGACCGCATGTCCAGTTTGAAACGCACCCTGATCAAAAAAGAGATCAGCCAAAAGAGAAAAAGTGGCCAATGGTGAAATTGTCTTTTACGGAACCGCGGCCATCGGCCTGCCCATACTCAAAGAACTGCACAAAAATTTTCAACTATCACTGATCATCACCCANCCCGACTCGCACGGCGGGCGCCATCGGCAAGCGATCATCCCTGCCGTCAAGCAGTTCGCCCTGGAAAACAGTCTAACAGTGATCCAGCCCCCTTCCCTGCGCGAGCCCGACCTTAGCGAAACGATCAGCCGCAGTCATCCAGTCATCGCCGTGGCCGTGGCTTACGGCCAGTTCATTCCCCGCCAGTTGTATACCCTGCCGCGTTTTAAAACCATTAATGTTCATTTTTCCCTGCTACCGGCCTACCGCGGGGCCGCCCCGGTTCAGCGGGCAATTGAAAACGGCGAAAACAGCAGCGGCATCACCATCTTTGAAATCAGCGGTCATATGGATGCTGGCGACATCTGGAACCAGAAAGAAGTCATCATCAATCCAGATGATACCTGCGGTTCTTACCAGCAGCGTCTGGGTGAACTGGCCGCGTCTTTGCTGCTGGAAACCATGGAGCAGATTTTTTCAGACAAGATCAGGAAACATCCTCAGGATAATTCTCTGGCCACCCTGGCCCTACCGGTAAAAAAGAGTGAGGGCCGGGTCGATTGGAATTTTCCAGCCCGGCACCTTGTCAACAAGCTGCGGGCTTTCACTCCCTGGCCGGGATTGTTTTTCAGCATGGGAAACCGGCAGATCAAAATTATCAACGCCGGCATCTCCCGCCAGGTCCACCAGGTCCAAACCGGAAATATCCTAGGTCTGGACGCCCTGAGTCTGAAAGTCGCCTGCGGCCAAGGCTCGGTTCTGGAAATTAGCGGAATTCAGCCCGAGGGTAAAAAAGAAATGAGCCCCAGGCAATATTCGTTAGGCAACCGCTTCCCCGAGCGTTTGGCATGAATTTCATCAAGCCGGCGGCCCATATCCTGCAAGAATATTACCAGGACCCGCAAACAAACCTGCGTATGTTGCTGACGCGGTTTCTGGATTCCTATCACGATTCCGATAAAAGTCCGTTGACAAGGACGGTTTATGGCGTGGTGCGCAAAGACATTGCCCTGGAACATGTCATCGGCCTTTTTTTAAAAAACAAAAGCCAGGCTCCCGCACCAACCGTGTATACACTGCTGAAAATCGCCGTATTCCTGCTGGTTTTTTCCGATTCCTACCCTGAATACGCAGTGGTCAACGAAACGGTGAGCGCCGCCGCAAAAAAAGAAAAACCATTCGTCAATGCCGTATTGCGCGAACTATTGCGTCACCTTCAGGAAGTCAAGGGCAGATTAGCCCAAAGCGCAAACTTGAGCCTGAAATACGCCATTGCCCCCGGCCTGGTAACCAGCCTTACGCAGATTGACGCCGCCAGCGAGGCGGACCTGGAATACCTGGATCGCGAACCCGCCTTTCACCTGCGTTTCAATCCCCAGCAAATGACCATGGCCCAGGCGCGGCAGATACTGGCCGCCTCCGGTATCCCCTGCCGCGAATTGCCGCAGCTGGACTGTTTTGAAACCCAGGCCGCCGGCCAGGTGCTGGAAAAGTCTGAAGAATTGGGCGGGTTTTATATCCAAAACACCGGCTCCCAGGCCGTGGCTCTGGTAGCTGCCGCTTATGCCAAGAAAATAGTCTGCGACGTGGCCGCCGCCCCGGGCGGCAAATCACTGACCCTGGCCTGCCTGCGACCCGATTTGAAAATTTGGGCCAGCGACGTCAGCCCGCAACGGCTGTGTTTGCTCGAGCAAAACATCCGCCGGTTGCATCTTAACAATATTTCTTCTTTCGTGGCCGATATCTTCAGGTATCCGCAAGGCCAAGAGGCGGCCGACCTGGTCATCATCGACGCCCCTTGCACCTCGAGCGGCACCTTGCGCAAAAATCCCGATTTAAAAAGCAAGATCAACCGGGAAATGGTCGAAAAGAATGCCCGGCAGCAGCGTCTCATGCTGGCCAGCCTGGTTGAACGCTTTCCGCACGCCCGCTGGTTGTATGCCGTCTGTTCATTTATCCATGAAGAGAGCGAGGGGGTGGTGGAAAAAGTTGCCGCCGCCCGCGGCCTGGAAGCGGTCGCCATTCAGCCGCTGCTGGAAAAATATCACTTCCGGGTAAAAAAAATAAAATTCGGCTGCTATCTTTTACCATCTGATCTGAACAACGATTTGTTTTATATTTCGTTACTGGAACCAAAAAAATCTAAGTAACCATGGCTTGTTGTCATTTGCAGTTATGAGAACTCGGTGTATGGTATAAGGTATACGGTGTATGGTAGAACTCATCAGCCGAGATTAGAATGCTTCTCTTCCCTACACCGTCAACCGTCTACCTTAAACCGAGTTCAGTGATTCCGAACCCTCAGTTCCAGAGTACCAGACTCATCTCATACGGGTCGCTCAGCAGCGGGTGAAAGGGCGTAACGCGCAGCTTGAAACCAAAATTACCGGTTCGGACGCAGGGGATGACGCCGCTGAAACGATAGCGATTGTCTGCAATTTTAGTGACTTCGTTTAAAACGGCCAAAGCCGAATTATGCAGCACGTCTTCACCGATGATATTGCCGTAATAGGCTTCCACGCGGATATCGCCGGGATCGATTTTACCTAAATAGATATCCGCCTGCAGCGGAAATTGTTCACTGCTTTTGTATGTCCGGTTGGTATCGGCCTGGACATTTTCAATGCGCAGGGCGGAAAATTCATTTTTTATCATGTTTTTCCACTTGACCAATTCGCGGTCAGCGGCGAAATTATCGGCACTCAATTTGGCATGATTCTCGGCCGCATTTTTATAAAATTTGTAAAAATATTCCTTGACCATGCGATTGGTGTTGTAGCGCGAAGCTATAGTCAACAGGGAATGTTTCATCATGCGGATCCATTCACGGGGCAAGCCGTCTGAGCCGCGTTCATAAAACAAGGGTATGATGTCTTTTTCCAGAGTCGAATAAATGGCTTTGCTTTCGACTTCATCCTGGTATTCCTTGTCGGCGTAGACTTCGCGGTTACCGATAGCCCAACCGTTTTTCAGGTCGTAGGCTTCATCCCACCAGCCGTCCAAAATGCTGAAATTCAAAACGCCGTTGCAGGCGGCCTTCATCCCCGAAGTGCCGCAAGCCTCCAAAGGACGCAAGGGTGTGTTCAGCCAGATATCGACCCCGGAGACCAGGTAGCGGGCGACGTTTATATCATAATCCTCTATAAAGGCGATTTTCTTGCGCAAATGTTCCGAGGACATGAAAGTGATGATATTTTTTATCAGCTCCTTGCCGGCCTGGTCCTGAGGATGGGCTTTGCCGGCGAATACCAGCTGTACCGGATATTCGGCGCTGTTTAGTATCTTCAACAATCTCTCCGCATCCTTGAATATCAGGTAAGCCCGCTTGTAGGTGGCGAAACGGCGGGCGAAACCGATGGTCAGGGCCATAGGGTTCAGAGCCTCCTGCGATTCATTGACCAGCAGGTTTGACGCTCCCTTGGCGATCAGTTGCTTTTGCACACGCTGGCGGGTAAAAGCGATCAGGCGCCGGCGGCGGATTTCATGCACGTTCCAAAGTTCGGGATCGGGAATGTTCTGCAGTTTTTCCCAGACATCCCGGTAATCCTGCTTTTCCCGCCACTTGTTGCCCAAATATCTTTCAAATAGATCGTTCATTTCAAAGGAAATCCAGGATGGGATATGGATACCGTTGGTAATCGCCTGGATGGAAATATGCTCCAACGGCACTCCGGGCCAGAGATTCTTCAGCATGTCCTTGGAAACCTGAGCATGCAAGGTAGAAACGCCATTGACAAAAGCCGCGTTTTTCACAGCGGCCACGGTCATGGAAAAATTCTCCTGGCTGTTGTCAGGATGAACACGGCCGAAAGCCAGGAAATCATACCAGGAAATGTTGAATTCTTTCAAGTAATTGGCGAAATAATTTTTCATCAATTCGGGAGTAAAGACATCATGGGCGGCCTGCACATTGGTGTGCGTAGTGAAAACACTCGATTTGCGGACAAGTTCAATCGCCTCCTGAAAATTGAGGCCGCTGTTTTTCATCAACACCCTGGCCCGTTCAAAAGGTGTAAACGCAGAATGACCTTCATTCATGTGCACGACCGTCAACTGGATACCCAGTTGGTCCAGCATTTTCACCCCGCCTATGCCCAGGATGATTTCCTGCTGCAGACGTATTTCAGGATTACCGCCATAGAGTTGGGAGGTCAAGCGGCGATCATACTCGCTGTTTCTTCCCAGGTTGGAATCGAGTAAATAGATATTCACCCTGCCGACCAGAATCTGCCAGACTTTAACCGCCACCTGGCGGCCGGGAAAATCAAGTTCGATTTCCAGTGCCTGGCCGTCGGCGCGTTTCACTTCCTGAACCTGCATATTATGAAAATCGTTGATCTGGTAGAAATCCTGCTGCCAGCCGTCCATGTTCAGGTACTGCTGGAAGTAACCCAACTGGTACAGCAGGCCGACACCGCGAAAATTGAGATTCAAATCACTGGCCGCCTTGACGTGATCGCCGGAAAGGATGCCCAGACCTCCGGAATAAATGGGCAGCGTGTCACTCAAACCATATTCGGCGGAAAAATAAGCTATGCTGACCTGCTGGGAATGGTTGACACTGTGCAGCATGTGCAAATATTGTTCCAATTGCCCATTGACCCGCTGTATTTCACTCAAAAATCCATCGTCGGCGGCCAGTTCATCAAGTTTTTCCTGGCTGATTTCGCCCAGCATGCGAATCGGGTTATGCTGATTTTTTTCCCACAAATCGCTGTCCAAAGTGATGAAAAGCTTGATGGCTTCGGGATTCCAGGTCAGCCACAGATTGCCGGCAATGGCCAGCAGCGGCTTCAGCTTTTCCGGCAAATCGGGAACAACCTTGAATTTCATAAAACTGTTCATTGGTTATTGCTCCATCCAAATCGTGAATAAAAACACCCTGTTCACAGCAGGGACAGAATATTGCTTTTTTTTAAATTCAGATAAAATTTCAATTTTCCCGTTATCTGCTTCTGGTTTGAAACCAGCAGCAGGAAATAACCGGCATTCAGGGAATAGACAAAAATCTTGAATTGTCCGGAAATGTATTCAATACAGATATCGGTGCTGGTCACTTCAAAATTGTCCAGTTTGGCCAAAACATTGGCCAGTTCGGCGCCAAGCAGGTCGATGTCGATACTGGATGTCAGGTATGTCGCTTTTTCCAATTCAAGCCCGTCCTTGCCCCAAATTCCGATCAGATATGTTTCGGGATTATGTTGGTGAATATCGTCAAAAATAGTTTCAAACAATTTGACTTCCCCTTTTTTGAATTAGTTCCAGGAAACGCTGCAATCTTTCGATAATCCGGCCGCTTTTTTCATTACCCTGCAACAGCAGGATGGCCTTGATTTTTAAAAAATAGTCGGTTTTAGCGGTTTTTTCAAAGAGTTTTTTGTAAATAGCCAGTGATTCATTAAATAGCCCTTGCTTGAAATATAACTCTGCGGCGCTTTCGGTTTCAAAATCCAATTCCAGGCCATGATCCGGAAAGGGATTTTCTTTCACCGCCACTTCAGGTTCAGCTTGCTCCGCGAAAGTGATCACCGGGCACGGCACGGAATTAGCCGCGGCCTGGGGCGGGCTGTCATCAAGGTGGACTTCAATCTTGGTATCAGCCAGTTTTTCAGCCACGCTGGTTTCAAGCAGACCCTGGATTTGCTTTACCCGTTCATGAGCATGACTGTTGAAAGAATCAAGGAAAAGGAGTTTATTATAATAAATCAAACTTTCAGGAAGTCTTTTTTGCTGGAAATTCAAGTCAGCCAGTTCCTTTAAAATCAAGATATTATCTCCGAACCTGATATGCATTTCCAGCAGCAAATTTAATGCTTCGGTAGGTCGCTGCAATTCCTTTAAAAATTTAATCTGCAGGAATTTCAAATGGAATGAAGACGGGAACTGCTGCAATACCGTTTCTACCTGTGCTAAGCCGGCAGTGTAATTTTTCTGCTTGAATAAATTTTCAAGCTGTGTCAGTTGCTCCCTTTCATTCTGAAAATTGGCCAAATTTTACCTCTTTACCGCTTCAACGCAGATATGCTATTCATAGCACATCGGCAGGGACAATGCAATCCATGCGCCGGCGGACCAGTTCTATGAAAAAATGAACGTATCATGCCCGGAACCGGCGACAATGACCTTTCCGACAAGGTTATTTCGGCGTCCCGATCGCTGCGCCGCCGGCACGGTACATAGTGATAGAGATAAAATCCTCGGGAATATTGTTATATTTATAAGCGCGGTTGCCGCTGACCATCAGTGCATGTATCCACATTTCCTCGGAATAATACAGCGTCGGCCAATAAAAAGTTACATTTATCTCGCCGTTGGCATTGGTAACTGCCTGAGTGGTTTTCTGGTTATTCTGAAAATAGCCCCAGTTAACCTGTGTTTGTGAATCAGGGCCGGCTAATTGTTCGATAAAAATTGTTTCATTAGCCATAGGATTACCCTCGGAATCTGTGACTCGCACATGAATTATACTGGTATGGATACGACCGTCAATGAGCAGCAAGGCCGGATTGACCGAACCTTCCAGCAGGATATTGAAGCCGGCCGGGCCAGCCCAGGACGGGTCAGTGACATCTGTGCGCTTGCAGGACGAAACGGCCAGGATCAGGCTGATTATAACTATTAGAAATAGTGTTTTTTTCATGTTCTCTGCCTCCTATTTGCTGCTGCCGGTTGTAGCTGTGGTATCGGCGAAATTGCTGCACCAGACGCTGATATAACCGGTCACCGGTGCCACCCGGTGCCCACCCTGGTCCTTGCCGTGGATGGTCACAACAGCAACCAGTTGCAAAATTTTCCCCTGATTTCGAGTTTCATTCATGGCCAGTAACGGCGCTTCCAGCTTGGCCACGTGGCGGATCAGCACGAAAGGAATTTCCATCTCGCTGTTGATTGGCACCAGCATGCTCATGGGCTGGGTGAAACGGTAGGGCACGTCGACCCCCTCCACGTTGCGGCCGTCGGTACGCCTGAACTCCACGTCGATCTGGTCAATCAGGACATCCATGTATGGTGTGATATCACCAGTGCCCAGCATAGGATCCAGCGGCAGCGCCATGATAGCGGCCACGCCATTGTCGTTCATAATACTGCCGTTGGTGATGACATCGGAAAAGACCGTAGTCGAACCTGCTGCGCCTTGCAAATCATTGCCGGTTAGGGAGACGATCTGCAACATTGTGCCCGAAGTGCTGTCGTTTTCCACGCCGTTGCATGCGTGGCTGCATGCAGCCATGGCCAGCGCCACTATGATCAAGCCAAAAATTTTCAATTTCATTCTTTCCTCCTATTTGATGATGCGCGGAGTGATGAAAATCAGCAATTCCCGCTGCGACCCCTCTTTGCGGGAATTGCGAAACAATGATCCCAGCAGGGGGATCTTGCTTAAAATCGGTACACCGTCATTGCTGNTCGATTGGGTGATCTTGTAAAGGCCACCGATGACGATTGTGCCGCCATCAATGACCATGACCGTGGTCTTGGCCGTTTCGGTGACGATGGTCGGCATGCCCTGGACCTGCTTGTCGAAATTGGCGATATCGTTTTTGATGTCAATCGTCATGATCACCGAGCCCCGGGCCGTGATCTGCGGCGTGACTTTTAATTCCAGGGCGGCGTTGATATACTGGGTGGTGATGGTGTTGTTCTGGTTGGTTTGGATGGGAATTTTCTCGCCCTGGGTGATCTCGGCCGGCATGTTGTTCTGAGTAGTGGTCCGCGGCGAGGAAATGATACGCGCCTTGCCTTTTTTGGTCATAGCGCTCAGAGCCACGTCCAGGTTGAAGGTGCCGGCGATGTTGCCCAGGGAAATTTTCGGGAAAATCACGCTGTCAGCCGTCGGCAAATTGATAGCGTAGCCGTCGGGATTGGATGTCTGGGCTGAAGTGCCTGTAGCCGCGCCGCTGACGATGGAATTGGGGAAACGCAGGTTGGTCTGGTTGCCGTGCGCGGCATTAAAGATGGCGTTATATCCCCACTGGATGCCGAAAGAATCAAGGGAGTTGGCAGTGGCTTCGACAATGCGGGCTTCGATCGAAACCTGGGGATTGGCGGCATCGAGGGTGTCGATCAGGGAATCGATGATCTTGATTTTTTCAGGAACCTCGGAAATAATCAGGGTGTTGGTGCGTTCATCCACTATTAATTCGCCGCGCGCGCTCATTTGTTTTTTGAGAATTGGCATCAGATCAGTAGCCCTGGCATAGCTCAAAGTACGGGTGGATACTTCCAGATTGCCTTCGTCCAGGCGCGCTTCGCGCAAAGCTTGGCGCTGTTTCGATTCTGCAGCCAGTTTGTCCACCTTGCCGATGCGCAGGATATTTCCTTCCTGGATCATGTCCAAACCATTGACTTTCAAAATCATTTCCAGGGCCTGATCCCAGGGAACCTGGACCAGCTCGCAGGTGAAACGGCCGGTGACATCGGGATCGATTACCATGTTCAATCCGGATATTTTGGCAATAAATTTCAGAATATTGCTGATATCTGCGTTCTTGAAAGAAAAATCATAGGGGTCGCCGGAAAACTGGGATCTTCCACCATCGACGGTTTTTTTCAAATAAGTGGTATTTTCCGTTTCCGGAACATCCTGTACGGCAACGTCATTCTCTTTTTCCATGGGCTCGGTATCGGCCTTGGATTTTTCCGCGCCGAAAAATTCCCGCGGCACTAACGCCGATTTTTCGGCCACAGCGGCCGCGGCCTGAGCCGGTAGCGTTTGTATCTTGGTGTTATCCACGGCTCCGTCAGCAGTTTTCGGCACGGGCGCGGCTTCGGGCTGGACTTCAGTTACGGTTTTCTGGTTCTGAGCCCGGACCGGAACCGCGGTGGCAGTAGACGGTTCATCGAAGAATTCCACCTGCAGCACGTTATCCTTGGCCTGCACTGAAAAATGTTTCAGATAATCCAGATCAAAAACAATACGGTAAACAGCGGCGGAATTGTTGCTGCCGCGAATTGCCTTGACGTTTTTAATATTGACGGTTTTGTTGATTTGTTTGGATTGGGCGTTTTGCAAATCGATGGCCAGGCGGACCGGCAGCTGCTCAATCGGGATGACGCGGTATTCGGTCTTGGCTGACAAGACGAAATCGAAACGGACCCGATCCTGCTCGCGGCCAACCACTCTCACATCTTTGATACTTACCGGCCTGGAACCATCAACAGCGGACTGGGCCAGGGGTTGGCGCGTCAACGGATTGGCAACGATTTTCTCATTGGTCGGTTCAGCGGTCACGACGGTTTTATCCGACCGTGACGCCAGTTCCTTGANNNNGGNAAATTCAATATACAAGCCGGTCTGGTTGGTGAAAACCCGGTAATTAACCTCGCCTTTCAGCTTGATTTCGACATCGGTAAAATCACCCGCAGTCTTGATATTCAAATCCTGAATCACCGGGGAATCAAAAGCAAGGAAATGATTGTCCACCTTGAAATCGACATCTTTAATACGCATGACCAGATGGTTCAAGTTGTTTTTTTGCGGATAAAAAATATCGGGAATTGGCAGTATTTTGTCGGTCTGCAGGCGCAATTGCACAAAATCTGCACCGGGGAAATATTCGATTTTGCTGATAGTCACCCGGGCATCGAGCAAAAAGCCGGAAAGTAAAATAAAAATTATCAACAAGATTCTACTTGTCGNTNTCGCTTTTTTCATTTTCTTTCATTTCCTCCCTCTTCAGGATTTAAGGTTTTTATAATAATTCTATCTTTTTGACCACCCAGGGCTACGGTCAGGCTTTTTTTAAAACTGACGGAATTTCTGTCCATGGCCACCACCTCGCCGTCATAAACCTTGTCACCGATTCCAACCATATAAGGCCTGGTATCTGGGCCTTTTAAGAGCGCTTTGAACACGCCTTTGGCAGAAACGATTCCTTCCAATTCCAGTTCATCAATCATCAACCCGGCGATGCCTTCGATGGCTTCGCGATTCTCCTTGACGCTTTTCCCCTGCAACAGGTTCCAGAAAGGATCACGACGACCTTCAGGGTTATAGCTGAACTCTCCAGGCATGACGCTGTTTTCAGCCGTTTCATCAGCCGCCTTATTTTTTGGAATTTCCTGGCCGGCCAGGAAAAAAGAAATTAAAAAAATGACGACGAAAAAAGGTTTCATTTTAAATATCTCCTTGCAGTCCAGCTTCCGGCTCTGCGGTATTTTGAGCCGCAGCTCTTTTGACAACGGCTTTCTTGATAGGAGCGCTTTCAACGTAGATGTAAGTCGTAGCTGTGAAACTGGCCTGAATCGTGTAGTCATAACTCAAACTGTTCAGTGGCGAAATGTGCAGTCCGTCAATGGTGAATATTTTTTTCAAGCGCGCAACCTGGTCGAAAAACAGGCCCAGGTTGTGATAGTTACCTTCCAGGCTGATAGCGATCGGCCATTCCAAATAAATGTCACGTTTGTTTTCATTGTTGAAGGTGAAAGTCGACGTCTTCAACCGGGCATTGGAGGCAATGGCCTGGATTTTGCGCAAGATTTGACTCACTTCCGGTTTCTCGGGAAGAATCCCCTTAAGTTGTTCCATAATTGCTTCATTGCTCGCTTTTTCCTCTTCAAGCTTTTTCAGNTTGCTTTCATTTTTTTCGGCTTTGCGTATTTCTTCCTGAAGTTTTTCGCTCTGCAAAACAATGGAGCTGATTTCATCCTGGGTGGGTGAATAAACAATAAAATAAAAAATGCCAATCAAGACAACCCCCACTACCAAAAAAACCAGTAATTGCCCATACCAAGGTAAATTTTGAATATCCATCTTAAACCACCTTATTGAGGTCTGGCTGGCGGACAAAAATGCATTCAACCCTGAATACAAAAACATCAATTCCGGCCTCTTTATTCCGGGACGTTGATTTCAGCTGGACATTGATGAAGGAATTCGAAGTCTGCAAATTGTTGACCAAATCGGCGATAAGGTTATTGGAAAGCGCCTTGCCGCTGAGTTGCAACGCCCCATTATTGAAATTCAGATCGACCAGCCAAACCCAGTCTGGCAGGCACCTGGAGAGTTTGTCCATCATGAGAACCGCGTCTTTCTGTTTGAGTTTCAAATCGTTGATGATTTTAATTTTCCTGTCCAATTCCATTTTGGAAGTTTCGATTTCCTCCAGTTTTTGCAGGACTATTTCGAGTTCCGCTTTTCTGAGCGTGCGTTCTTCCAGTAGTTTTTTTTCAGAATTCAGATTGCTGGATTGCAAGATGTAGAGTAAGCCGATGGTGCCTACCGTGATGGCGATGGCGCCAATCAGGGCCGGCACGCTCATTTTGTTTTCCCTGGATTCATCGCTAGTGCTGACGGTCATTCCGCCAGCAGCTACTTCTTTCTTTTCCGGTTTTAATAAATTGATTTTGATCATTTAGAATCCCCCACGGCCCTCAGAGCCAGGCCGACGGCTACTGTGTATACCGGGGCCATGTCCTTGATGAAATTTAGATCAAATTTTTTATAATTTATATCAATATTATTGAATGGATTCACCACTTCGACCGGGATATCGAATTCCTGGGAGAAAAAATCGGTGATTGCTTCCAGGTTGGCACTGCCACCGCTGAGCATGATGTTGTCTATCCGGCCTTCGGTGGTGTTGGAACGGTAAAACTCAAATGTTTTTTTAACTTCATTGCGCAAATCATTCAACACAATGTTGATGATCGGTTTAACGGCGGCGCTGGAAATGCCTTCCACAGATCTCCCTTTTTTGACTGCTTCGGCTTTTTCATATTTGAGGTTCAATTCTTTTTGGATTAAGTCTGTAAACTGGTTGCCGCCAAAAGCAATATCTCTGACAAAGGCCGGATGACCGGCCTTGGAAATGATCACATTGGTAATTGATGCACCGATATTGATGATGGCCAGAACCTTGTCACGATACAATTCGTAATTCAGCAAAACACTGTTCAGGACGGCAAATGAATCCAGATCAACAATATCGGCGTTTTTACTGGCGCTGGTGATCACATTCAGGTAATCATTCAATTTTTCTTTTCTGACCGCGGCCAAGATGACCGCTACCCGGTCGGGAGGTACATCCGCAGATTCGATGATTTCGTAATCAATATTGACTTCATCCGGAGTGAACGGGATATGCGGCCTGGCTTCCCAGAGAATATGTTCATGCATTTCGTCCGGATTCAGCCGCTGGACNTCGATTCGTTTGACAATAACCGAACTCCCGGATACATTGAAAGCGATGCGGCCTGTCTTGGTNTTGCTGTCATAAAAAACATGCTGAATGGCTTCNGCCACCGCCATCGAATCCATGATGCTTCCTTCCACAATGGACTGATAAGGAACTGGNTCATAGCCGATGGAAACAAGTTCATAGCGAGTTTCCGGCCCTTTTTTCTTTGCCTTCAACTCCACCAGTTTCAGGGCAAATGAACCTATATCAAGTCCAACAATGGATTTGGATTTGGTAAAACTGATTAAAGCCATATCACTCTCCAGTGGTATGTAATTTTAATACTGCAAATTTTCTAACATATTGAAAATATAATGTCAAGTTTTTTTGTCTTTTTTTATAGATTTATCGGGCATATGGAAATGCTGACACCCCGAACATCCAAAACTGACTTGCTTAATGGTTTTTTTTTGTTCAATAAAACCGATAATCATTGCTTTTTCAATTCGCGCTGCGGACCAGCTTTTGGAACCGATTTTTTCCCTATTTTCTTTTCCCCAAGCCGCTGATGAGGCTTTTAAGCATCT
>JGI24138J36424_10000067_pt1 | contig 25335 bp, 22 predicted proteins | sample BarGraNGADG00312_2_FD_36424 | JGI IMG/M metagenome (IMG submission 36424) | reverse complement strand
AAATCCCCCCGGGTCCGCTTTCTCTAATGTATGTAGCACCTAGCTACGCGATGTAAGTCACGGAGAAACTCATTCCATATGTACCTCAAGATCCGCGTTTCCGACATCAGATGGACACTGGCCACACGCAAAATGCCACGTTAAAGTCGATAAAACGCTTGTCGTCGCGACAATAATTACCCTCGCAACATCACTAATCGCGACGGTCTACTTATTGGCGACGCCGATAAGCGGTGAGCCCTTTACTGAATTGGACATTCTGGGACGTATCCTCACAAATCAAGTTTCAGGGAATACACCTCAACCATATGATGCGGATGGTACCGCATCTTTGCTTCCCGCAGGCCGGTAACCCCGAGATCACTCTCCCGGTTGATGTAGGTGAAATGTTGTGCAAGGCGGGCAGCCACCTCGTTATTGATAGCCTTGTAGATACCCTCGCAGTCTGGCAGGCCTTTCTCGAAATGGATGAGTGCAGTGTCACTGTTAAGCCTCTCATACAGGGAAATTGCACCTACCTTCCCAACAACACGGATAGCGAGGCCGCGGAGGGGGAGCTCATTGAAGTGGTCGATGGCAAAGAAGACCGCATCCTTCTCATGGGCGAGCACGGGGTCGCCGTCCTCACAGCCCTTCCACTCGCACCACTCGATCAGAAACCGTTTTACTTCCTCCCAGTTATCGCGGGATACGGATTCTACCGTAGTTGCACAGTTGCGCTTGAATTTGTTCACCTGGCGGCGGATGGTGCGGTAATTTTTTCCCGGAAGTTCTGCAAGATCCGCAGCGCGGTAAACATACTCAAAATCATTCCGGTCAGGAACCAGGTTGATCCCGGGGCAGGTCTGCTGTATCCATCGGGCGATATCNGGGTCAATCAGCATGAGCGGCTCGTTGTCGCTTACATCGGATGCAAACCGGATGAGCGACCGGAGGAGTGCCGGGTTGTGGGGACCTATTGGGGGGCGGAACCGGGTAACACTGCCGATAGTGCTGGCAATGATGATATTTTTTTCAACATAGGCATACGTGTAATGGGNGTAATGATTCCAGCAGACCATGTTCGTGAAGGTATTATCGCTGTGAGTCTGCGGGTACAGCTCGTAATGCCGGGTGAAAAAATCCCGGTCGGCAAGCGTGACGGNCATAAAATCATCCGGGCTCAGCATCAGAGTTGCCCCCGAAAAATGAGCGGGACGCGTCTCTCCATGGGACAGAAGCCCAGCGGGCGATAAAATTTTTCCATATCCGGCTCGGCGATAAGGCCAATCCATGTGATTCCCGACCTGAGGCACCGGTTAACCAGAGCAGTAACGATCTGTGTTCCTATTCCGCTCTTCCGGTACTGCGGTAAGACAACAAGGTCCTGGATATAACCATCCGAAACACCATCAGCTATGACACGCCCCATGCCAATCGCCTGACCAGTCCTGGTATCTGTCGCGACAGCAAACGCAAAACTTCCCCGTATGAGGTGGCGGATATCTTCGGTCTTGTATTCCTCCTTCCACCACCCCCCCGCTTTATAAAGAGCGGCTATTTCTTCTCCGTCCCATATATCAACAACCNTCACCGTAATGCCATCTGCCACAAGAAATTATACCCCGTATTACTGTTTAAACGATTCCATGATACGTGTTCTGTGGAGGAATACCACCAGAATATGCTTGAAAAATCCATGGGGACTAAATAAACCACCCTCATGACTTTTCCAGGAGCATGAGGTTGGTAATGGCGGCGTCTACAATCGCCCCCAGTCCTTCAACACGCCAGTGCGCCGAGTTGAAGATAAGGTGGTAGATCAAAAGGTCATCGATATCGATTTAATGGTAGAACTGATACAGGTCCACTTCGCTCTGTTCGCGTTCAAGTGTCAGCTGTTCCGCGGTCTTTTCATCGGGACTGCCTGGATCATAAAACCGTGCTCGACCTNTACAAGCTTCTCTAACCGATTCGTTCCCGATAAGGAACTCTATGAGCGCGACATTTCCACGCGAAACTCAAACGCCGCGACCGGATAGATTAATTTATGCTCTGTTAGTATATCCGGGTCGATCTCCCCAAAAGTCCCTACAGCCTCACCATTTACGAGAATCGTCGCGCGTCTACCCTCAATAAACGAAGGGTGGCTAGCTTCAGTAACCTCAAAAATACAGCCTATTTCACGCATTACGGCACTCACTACCCTCTTTACTTCCGTAAAACTGGCTGTCCTAGACGCAATCACACCAGCGCAAACGCTACTTTCTTGGGCCACATTAGTGATGAGGTGTACGACGTCGCCTACCTCGTATACCATCTGAGGATACTCTCTGTGCTGATTAAGAGCCAACGTGTCTATTAAACCTGGCAGCAGACTCGTCCGCAAGCTGATATGTTCCTCAAGAAGGGGATTTTCAATAATGACCGCTTGAGTCGGATCAGAAGCCAGCATAAGCGTGATCACCTCTAGGAATCCAAGGCCCTGCAAAACATCCCTTAGAACAGCTGATTGCTGCGCCTCTTCTAGCCTGCTACCTATCGTTCCAAGTTTAGGATATGAAGGTAGGATATTTTCGTAACCAAAACCTATCGCAACGTCCTCGATGATGTCCACCGGGTGCATGATATCAGTTCGGTAGCACGGAAAGGACACCGTAAAACGGCCGGCGTCGACCGTTGCCCCCATACGCATCTTCTGAAGTGAGGCCAAGATGGTCTCCTCGGTGAGCTCAGCGCCTACGCGCCGCACTATGTCGCCTTTTGTGACAACGATAGTCGAATTTCCCATGTTCGGAGTGCTTAGTACTTGGTCGTGATCTGGATAAACAACTTCTACCGTCTCGACGCTCGCCCCTCTGTCGCATAGCGCTGAGACGAGTATGTGAAGGCAGTCTTGTATTGCCTTCATATCGAGGCCAGTTACGTCAATAAACAGATCAGTGGTTTGCTCGGTCACTCGAGTAAGCTCACCGTTTATTATTGGAGGAAATGAGAGGACGTTGTCATTTGTGTCTAGGATGAGGGGGTGACGTTCGCCAACGATATGCCCATATTCCTTTCCCTTTGGATGAACGCGAAGAATCTCAGCTGGGGTCATAACCTCGGAAAAATCGAGTGGTACGAAGGCAACCTCGCCGAGAGTGTATCGAAAAGGCGGGCTTAAATGCGAAAGATCGTGAATGCCGATCGCTGCCTTTCGCCGATCCCGCCCGACACCCCAGTGCAAGTCCTCCTGTAAATCGATCAGTGACTTTATCGTTTTTTCATCGTTCGTAACCCCTCGCACGACCGCGCACACTATGTAAGGACGAACTAAATTAACGGAGGGGTCGACATCGATTTCTATGCCAGAAGGCCCACTCGTGTAAATAGGGAGGCCCGTCTCTATTCCAAGCATCCCTCTTAGTGCTCGAGCTGCGCCCTCAACACTAAAAAGATCGGGCCTATTTGGGAAAAACTCTACCTCTATCTCATCGTTGACGCACCCGACATCTGCACCCAATCGTGGGAGCATCTCAACAATCGTATGGACGTCTGCGCCCACCATTTCCTGAAGATCTTCACAATTTAGACTGACAACTGGCACTAACACACCTCAACGTAAAGCGCTCGGAATGTTACGTAACCACGCGACGTCACTCATATAGAGCTTCCTGATATCGGTCAGGCCCATCTTGAGCATAGCAATCCTCTCAATACCAATACTAAACCCGAGCACGCTTTTAAGTCCGAGCGGCTGCGTCACTTCGGGCCGAAAGACTCCCGCACCAACTAACTCAAGCCAGCTTCCGTCTACGAATATATCGCCCTCTAGACTCGGTTCGGTGAAGGGAAAATAACCAGGTCTAAACCGAACACGTTCAAATCCAAGCCGAGCAAAGACTGTCTTAAGCACACCGATTAAATCAGCTAAGTTAAGGTCCTCACCATGAATCGTCCCCTCGCACTGATGGAACTGCGGCAGATGCGTCGCGTCCATGCTTTCTCGTCGGAACACGCGGTCTATGCCGAAAATCATTGAAGGGGGGTCTAAATGATGGACTAAATAGCGAAAGGCAGATCCAGTCGTGTGGGTGCGCAAAACTGCCCTACAGGATCGTACCAGGTCAAACTCGCCGCCCCACCCTAAAGATCCTTCACAGCCAGAAATATGAGCTGCTGCAACGCGTTCTGCCAACTCGGTTGGCAATTCTAATGCAGCTGGCCGCGACAGGTAAAACGTGTCTTGTTCGTCGCGCGCGGGGTGATCTTGCGGCACGAACAAAACATCGAAGTTGTGGAATTCGCTTTCGACGATCGGACCCTTGAACTCAGTGAACCCCATTGATATGAAAATATCGCGCATTTCATCAATAAGGCGCCTTAATGGATGTGCTTTCCCCGGATAGAGCGCTAGGGTATCAGCATTGACGTCGTAAGGCTTCAATCGCCCCCGCCAAGCACCAGAAATGATAAGTTCGGAAGTAAGATCTGCAATGTCACGGTCTGCCGAAGATAGTGTTTCAAGCTGCGCGTCGTCGCCCGCTTGAGTTAAGGTGATCTCATGTGATGTGATCTTATGTATCCGCACGATGTTGCGCTTAGCAAGTTCCTTAAGAGTTCGCTCTGCCTGTTGTTGTTTAACAGATAAGTCTCTTAGCGTGAAGCGCTTCATTACCTTAACGTCCTGAAGCAGGCGCTCTTCTGTAAGCTCATCTGCCGGGCGTGGCGATAAGAGGGAGTTGCCATTGACAGTCTCTATAACCGCCCAACCCCTCCGCTTAAGCCAGCCGATAGCGATTTGCACAGCTTGGAAAATACCTTGGAGATCGCTGAGGGGAGTGGGCCCATTAATAAGCAAGTAGTCGTGAATCTGTCGCTCTGGAAGGCCTTTCTCTGCATACGTTGATCCCTCCTCAGTCAGTTCATATGATGTGTGCGTGTCTTCTTCCACGTGCGCAAGCCCTTTAGTTTGAAGTAGATACGCAGATTGAAGGACTGCCTCAGTTCTAAGAGCAGTGTCTTTAGCAAGGGCCTCTACTGAACCTCTTTTTATACGCTTAAGCGACCGCAAAAGAATCCGGTCATTCTTAGATAGCTGCACCATAGGAATCGATAACGTTAAGGACAGTAAAATACCGCCTATTCCTACTCACTACACATAGTTATTTATTGTTACCTATATACAGGGTCGTCGTGCAAGCCGGAACGACCTCGTCATAACACACGTATAGTCTTAATCCTGTCTAGTTCTCGAACCGTCTAGAGAGACATTAGAAAACGTGCTCAAATCGGCTGGGGGGTGGTGTAGTGGAAGAAAATTACGGAAGATCACTTTTCTTGTTTAGAAGGGATTTGCGCGTGCACGACAACAGTGGACTCATCAAGGCATCCTCAACCTCCGAAACAGTGATATCGGCCTTCATCTTTGATCCGAGACTGGCATCGCAAAATCCCTACTTCAGTCACAATGCATTCCAGTTTATGGTCGAGTCGCTCAGTGACCTTTCACGCCAAGTGGCAGCAGAACGCGGCTTCTTAAGCGTATTTCGTGGACGCCCAGAGGCGATCGTAGAACGTCTCATCGCTGAGAAGGATGTAGAGGCAGTTTTCGTAAACAGGGACTACACGCCTTTTAGTAGAGCGAGAGACACTGCTATAGCTAAGGTGTGTGATGAGCGCCATACTTCCTTTCACTGCTGTTCTGATTTACTCCTGCACGAACCAGGCGACGTCTTAAAAGACGACGGCAAGCCATACACAATTTTTTCTCATTTCTTAAAAAAAGCGCGTTCAATTCCTATTAGGCCAGTCAACACTGCGAGAGTGAATAATCTATCAAATCTTAGCTTTGCCTTGGAAAGTCGTGAGCCCTTTCACCGTGAGCTGCCTGATCAAAACGCGCTACGATCAGTTCGTGGCGGGCGTCCACAATCGCTCAAAATGCTCAGCAACTTACATAAGTGTAAAGAGTACGAGACTGAACGCGAATACCCCGCTAAAAGCGGGACGACAAGGCTTTCGGCGCACAACAACTTCNTCACTGATACTGATTATCGCCACCCGCGGCCGACGGTAAACCATCACCTGTTTAATGCCTGCCGCTGCTGCCAGCCCCAGGTGACCGGGTAAAAGCCTTTCACCTATGCTTACAATAGTCGTTCCNGCTTCCACCTCAACACCGGCACGCATTATATTCCGTCCCGTCCCGACATCAGCTTTAACGGAGACTTCGCCAGGCGACATTTCCTCGCAGAACTCGCCTGCAACCACTGCATCTGCTCCGTCCGGTATCGACGCACCTGAATATATTTTAACTGCACTGCCATTTTCGACGTGCCCCTCGTATTTGACACCGGCGAATGCTGATCCGGCCACCTTCAGGCAGACCGGGCTGCTCCTTTTGGCGAAAACGACATCCGTGGACTTAACGGCAAAGCCGTCTTTGAGCGACACATCAATGGAAGGATAGCTCACCTGCGCCACAAGGTCAGCGGCAACAACCCGCCCTGCACAGGTCGAGGAAAAGCACTTCCTCTCCCAACGGCCGGACATTAGTACCAATGATATCGAAGGCTTCCTGATAGCCGATATAACCGGCCCCTTCATCAATTTCTTTAAAATCAGTTTTCACGGCTAATATCCTATGAGAGTTCTACACTATCCTATCTGTCTTTCCATTACTTGTCACGAGAAGGGGCAAAATGTCTTTCCATTCGGGCAGATGCATCCCATCGGGAACTGCTTCCTTTATGCGATCATTAGCAGCAGCTCTGTGTGAACGCAGAGCTCAGCGTACATGTTGGGCCTAGTTCAATTTAGCCTCTGCTTGCAGCTTATACGTACTCTTTTGAAAATAGGTTTGCTGATGTATGAAAGGGGGTTATTCGTTCTTTAGGGCGACTATTTCCCTCACCCTGTCAAGTTTCCATACGAGGCTCCGATTCTCGTTCACGATGGATTCCAAAGGCTCGGTCGGCGAATGGCCGAGCGCAGCGAATACGTTGCTTGAGAGTCCTCGCGTCTTTATCATGGTAACGAACTGCTGTCGCACACGTCGACCTTCGGCAATGTCTGTGACTTCATCTAATCGCCCCAACAAGGTCACAAATGTGTACGACGACAAGTCCGGACTTATCCGTTCTATCTCAACTGCAACGTTTGAATTCTCATTGAAGTATTGGATCTTTTTTCCGTATTTTGTCGACAAAAAAAAGAGGTTGTGCCCGTCGAAAACGTACAAAAAAGGTGCTACGTAAGGATGCGAATCGCCCTTGAAGGCAATCCTACTCACGTAGTTCTCCTTTATTAGCCTGTCATACTCTTCTTTTTCCATATGGGGGATCTTCAAAATGTCCATTTCTGTCACCAGAGTTGTCAGAGTGTGTCTATCTTAGAGTTCCGGCAAAGACCTGCCACGCCAGTGCTGTTTTTGCGACGATACTGAGGACGATATACCCATACTCTCCGTAAAGGTAATCCTTCCACTTACTCACCTTCTTGTACTGCAGGAACATGTTGAGGGGGAATAGCAGGAAGAAGAACGTCAAGGACCCGAGGATGTAGTAGATGAATGTAGGAACGGTCGAACCTTGCGTCGCCCCTATGAAGTACATGAATATCACTATCCACGGAACCAGGCCGGCAAATGATCCGAATATAAACGCCGTCCAGTTCGTTTTTTCGGTTTTCTGGTTGTGCAGCTCCATCATCAGCCCGAAAAGGTTCATCGTCGCGTTGATGGCGAATAGTGGGATGAGCGCAGCTATGTCAGAGACGCCGCTGAGCATGGCAATTGCTACGATCATGACGGATGAACTCAGTGCATAGTCGTACCACCGGGCGTAGTTGACGTGTTTCTTGAGGTTTTCAACGTACCAGCGGTTTACGCCTGGCAATGCCACAAGGAGATGGTCCAGCGTCGAAATCAGCAGGAACAATGCAACGAGTAAACCCACCCGAAGTTGGTAGATCGTATTCTCGACAGGCAAAAGAAGCTTTGTGGTTGCGTTGAGCTGCACAAAGTACGTATTTATTGGCAGCTTAAAGGAATTGCTTAAAAAGATTATAGCAATGGCTTGAATTAGAAGGAACAAGCCCGCAATCACGTTGAACGTTCTCAAACGTTTAAACTTGCCTTCCTCTTGGTTTTCCATTGTTTGCCTCCCAGTTTTGATAAGTCAATTTGTGTTATCGCTTATAATACTATTTAGTAGCATCCAGACTTCAGAAGCTGAGATAAATCGCTGCGCTGGCTTTATATTAGTAAGCTGAGCTACCGTTTTACTCGCTCGTTTTTTAGTCGCTACAGTCTCGAATAATGAAGTCTTCTATATGATCTCGTGCTCGCTCGCGCGCAATCTGATGGCTTTTTAGGAACTGCACAACCTTAGCAGCCAGCTCCTTTTTGCACTCCCCACAAGCACGTGCCCCCTGCAAACACTCCTGACGCAGCTCAAGCGCCCTTCGATCGTCCTTTTCAAACAGGTAAAACGAGTACTGATATACTGCACAAATGTCAGGCACACCACCAAGTTCTTGCTGTTCTTTCACTGTGGTTCTCCCGCCGGTAAATGCATTAGCTATTTTTTTCTTCGCCTCTTCGGAGTGTCTGTCGTAAAAATGCTCGTTTCCGGAAGCGAAGCGGACATTTTGTCAAGGCCTAAAAGGCTTGGGAAGAAGCGGCTAAATACGAGCGCTGGCTTATAGTAACCCATTTTTTGCGCAACGTCGCGGGTAATGCGAAAGTGCGGGTCCTGGTCGATAGCGCATGGAATCAGTACAGGAACGTTATGCCCCGCCAAAATCGTCGGCAAGAATGCTGGCGCCGATTGCATGCTCGTAAAGAAAACCATTCCAATGTTAGTGCTTGTTTCGAATCCAAAAACCGCTCGAGCTGCCGAGAANGTCACGCGCTTCGCTACTTCCAGTGCNATTGGATATAGNGTTCTTACATACTCAGTGTCGAGAAATATTCGCGTCTTTTTCGGATCAAAGCCGAGCGCGATCAGATCGAGACAGTTGTCATATGAAAAACCGCGCGTCGCGTATGCACTCAGCTCGTCCTTCTGAAGGAATTTCTCATCGTCAGTCATCTGGAAGTATAATTCAGCCCCAAATGCGTCTTGCAAGTACTTCGTGAACATCCACGGCATCAGATGACCAAGATGTGTCTGCCCCGAAGGCCCTCTTCCAGTGTAGAGCGCGAACTTCTCACCTGCTTCGTACTGATCCAGTATCCAATTGANGTCTCGATGTGAGAAGAAAACTTGCCGTCGCAACATCATCGGGATTGAACCGGTGAGTTTCTTAAATCGCGCTAAAATANCCTCGTCAATGGGCTGCGTTCCAAAAAGGGCTATCAGCTTGTTGTAGTCAACGTGACCTTCGACTTCCCACGGAGTTACGATAAACTCGTCGCTTGGCATCCTGTTCTGGCCCCTTCCCTCTACTTATTTCTGCTATTGATAGTCATTAGCGGTTATAAAGACACCGTATATCACACGGAATTTTTTGCACTAGCGCGTTATTATAAGCCCCATTTCGAAACCGGGTGCCAAATAGACTTATCATGGTTTTGCCCGCCCAATATCAAGGTATTCGAGGGCCTTTTTTCCTTTATAAGCAAAAATCATCCGCTTGCGAACGCCGTGTGCAAGACGAATCGCCCGTGACATTTCAGGTAGCATTACGATGAAATCTTTTGGCAGGGCGTGTACGAGGTACTTNGAGTGCGGTATCCGATCGACGTCTTCGATTTGCTCATATGCCCTAAAATGGCTTCCAAACTTAAAACCAGTCTTAACGACAAAACCACGATCCTTAAGATCTTTATACACGTCTAGTTTCATCGCGAATTCAGGTTCAATAGCTTCGGCTCTGCGGATGAATTGCAAAGTGGTGAAGCGCCTGTTTGTAGCCCCATCCTCAACCGGCAATCCGAGCTGCATGAGGTATGCGCACTCAAGAAGAGAGAGCTGCAACATTTTCCCGTCTACGAGCTTTCCATAAAAACCCGCTCGGTAAAGCTGCACGGCGTCGTGTTCGTCCCAAATCACAACTCGATCGTCGAGCAGGGTGGCATCCGCTTCAGAAAGATCAAGCCCGAGTGGGGGCATCTTACCCTGCATATTTGCAGTTTTAGCTGTGTAAAAGGTCAGATCGCTTTCCCCGTCAACAACCGCTAGGAGCATCTTTTTCCGCACGTTTTGCGCGAGTTTCACCTTTTCCACGAGTTCCATAAAAGGAAGAGAGATGCGCTCAGAGAGCACGTAGACGTAAGCTGACGCGGGGCCCTCGCCCGGCCTCCCGCCACGTGGATACAATCGGAAGTCGGTTACACTGGGCTTCACATAGTAGCCACGTTCACGCAGGTCTTTGTAGACGACGTACTTAAGATCCAAATAGGGTTGAATGGTGGAAGCTACCTTGAAGAACTCTTTGAGTGTGATTCCTAAGTCGAGCCGCTCGCGTTCAATGAGAAAAGCAGCCTCGACAAGTGATAGTTCAAGAACGTCGCCTTTCAATCGGCCATAGTAACTGAAATCCTGCTCCTCGAAGCATTCTTTCGAGAGCGTCACACTGTCGCCTTTTATTTCAATCGCCATCGTCACACACTTTTCCTGTCATTTCAAAATGCTGGTGACGCGATATTACTTTTTCCCCCTAATACATAGCTTAAAATAGCAGTCTGGCGAGAATCCTGTTGTTACGAGGTAGGCCCAGAGGATGCTGTCAGTTGCAGATTCAATTAGCGGACAGTTTGTTTCCCTCTTCCCCTTTTCGTTTTTTAATGAAATGCAATCGCGCGTTTTGCCCCGTCTTCTTACCTCGGATGAAAACGTCGTCGTGGCTGCGCCTACTGCATCTGGAAAAACCGTTCTTGCAGAGCTTGCAATGGTTCGCGAGCTCTCAAAGCCAAAAAGAGGGAAAATCCTCTACCTGGCCCCTCTGCGTGCACTCACAAACGAGAAAGAAACTGAGTGGAAAACCCTGTTTACACCAATGGGGTTCGAAGTCTACGTCGTTTCTGGCGAACGAGAGCTAGACCCTACAAAAGCACGAAGCGCTCAGATTATCATATCGACCCCGGAAAAATGGGATTCTTCAAGCAGAAAGCACAGCACGACTCATAAGTTCGTCAATGACGTCTCTGTGATCATCATCGATGAGGTACACCTTCTGGATTCAGACGAACGCGGAGGCGTGCTTGAAGCGTTGGTCACGCGAATGAAACGAATCCGACATGATAAAGTTCGCATTGTTGCGCTAAGTGCAACGATGCCTAACGTTGGCGAGGTCGCCCAGTGGATAGGCGCTTCCGACGACCACACCTTTACCTTTGACGATTCTTTCCGTCCAGTTCCGCTTAAAGCCGACGTCTTTCGGTACAACCCTGGTAAAAACAAGTTCGTTGATAAGTACATCCGGTTATACAAGGCTGTACAGTTGATAGAGCCCCATATTCTTGACGGCCAGGCACTTATTTTTGTCGCAACTCGATCTGACACGGTACAAGCAGCGTCGAAACTTGTCGAAATCTTCGAGAAAAAAAGCGCGAAACTTACGTCTCACGAATCGGAACAAATAGCCGCACGAATAAAGAATAAATCCCTGAGCGAAGCTGTGCGCAACGGCATCGGTTTTCACCACGCCGGTCTTGTCAAGCAAGATAGAGACATAGTTGAGGCGGCTTTTAAAGCAGGACACATCAAAATATTAGTCTCCACCTCAACGCTTGCCTGGGGAGTCAACCTCCCTGCACGAATCGTCGTAATTCGAGACATAGCAAACGAGGTTATTGACGAAGATATGAGCCCCCTCGATATCCTTCAAATGATCGGACGAGCTGGTAGGCCCCAGTACGACGAACGAGGGTTCGGGTGGATTATCGCACCGCGCGACCGTGCGGAAGACTTCATCGAGATGCTACGAGAGGGCCCACCAATACGCTCACAGCTAAACAAGACATTAAGTGAGCACCTGAACGCAGAAATCAGTATGGGCACGATCAATAGCCGCGCGGAAGCCAAAAAATGGCTTAGCGAAACGTTTTATTATGTGCAAAATCCGCAGTCGAGTGTCCTTTTGGATGATCACGTAAACACTCTCATTAACCAAGGATTTGCCGTCGAGGCGGAAGGTCTCCTGCTTCCAACCGATCTCGGCAAACTTGCCTCAAAATACTACCTCCGTCTCAACACAGCTCGAGGATTTGCGCAATTAAAAGAGGCACCGACTGATGAGGAACTACTTGACGCTGTCGCCTCAGCTGAGGAATTTGCCGACGTCGTCGTGAGGCGAAACGAGGTCTCTGCGATAAAGCGTACACAATCAAGTTATCAAGGGCACAAGTCAAAGGTGCGTGCTATTTTGGATACTTACATTGGACGTGGAGAAATTGCCGAAGCATTAAAAAGCGATGCGTGGCTCATTCGACAAAACGCGCTCCGACTTTTGTCCGCACTTGAAGCATTTATCGAGCGTTTCAATACACCGGAGACCGTCTTGCGAGCCAGAATCCTCGCGCTACGGCTCGAATATGGAGCGCCAGAAGAGCTGTGCTCGTTGCTTCAGCTAGATGGGNTAGGTATAAAACAAGCGACTCAACAACACAGCCAAGGAGTTCGGTCGCCGTTTGACCTAACCCCTGCCATACTGTCTCGACTCGTTTCTGGAACACGAATTGCTCGGTCAATAGATCGGTTGCCGAAGATCACTGTAGATATGCAGTTGCCCGACTCTGTCCCATTCGGACAAAGTGCTATGTGTTACGCAACCATATCAAACGCTCAGGGAGGCGCACGTTTGACTGTGACCGTGTTCGCTAATGGCCTAAAAATGTTTCGCGACAGTTTTTATCTTGCGAAGGGTTACTCCAAGTCCATTCCAATCGGCGTATTTGGTTCAGGAAACGTGCAAGTCTGCTATCGAACAAGAGTTGACTTTCTTAATTGTATTGAACCTCCCGTGACCCGAGAGAAGACAATCGTTGTCACCGAGTTGCCAGACAACCTTCAGAAGACTGCTGAACGCACGCGTGTAGGGCCGCTTGCGAACGACAGAGATAAACCGCAGCTAAAAGAATCCGAGCTAGTAGCACCGTCTCCAGCATCCCAAGAAGAGGCGGCTGAGCGCTTGCCACAGAATTTGCTGCACGAACTTGCTCGTGAGTCGACGCAAAGCAATGGGGCGAAGTCGTCTGACGAGTCGATTTTAGAGGAGCGTACAAGTTCCGTAGGGCGTTGTAAGAAGTGCGGGGGTTTGTTAAAACGCGCTGGGAACGTAATCACGTGCGAATGCGGGGCGTTCTACAAGTTGCCTAGTGGGGCTGATCTCGCTGACTCTACATGCAACTGCGGATTGCCAAAACTTAAGCTTCAGCTTTTAGGCGAGGATGTATGTATTGACCGTCAATGCGAACGTATTGAAGACGTGATCGCCCGACACTTTGCCACCAGCGACTTCGTCTGCCCACGTTGTCACAGTCCGCTGACTATAGTTCGCCGGAAGGGAATCATCGTTGGATGCACTAAATACTACGACGGGTGCAAAACGGCATTCCTTCTGCCGATGAACGCAAATATCATTGGGCGCTGCAAATGCGGGCTTCCTAAGCTCCAGTTAAAAACCAAAATAAGATGTCTTGACACAAAGTGTCGTGTTGAGCGCGAAACGTGACACGGTTTCGCAAAACTTGTAATTCTACCGCAACGCGCTTGATTTTTTACTAATCGTAGCGTTTTCCGGATCTAGGCCGCGCCATTCAACGACGAAGCCTAACGATTCCAAGGTTGTCTCAGGTGATAAAACTCCTTCTTCTTCAATGGTCTTTAGAGCGGTGGAAAGTACGCATCCATTAACCGCTTGGAGTTTTTTTGTGATTTCTTTGAGTTTTCCATCACTTATCAGCTGCATGCCAATAAGACGGTAATGCGCTGCCGGATTTGTCTGTAACCATCGTTTTAAAGCCCCCGCTGAAACTGCTTGTTCGTCGGCCAATCGAGGCACGTCGATTACGTCCCCTTCAAGATTGAGGTTAGAACCGTCAATGGTTTTAACTTCCTTTACGATGGCGGTTTCCTCTAAATGCTTCAAGAAGTCGACGATCGGCTTCACCGGCACCTTTTTATCATAGAAGATGACGAAGCCTTTGACATTCTCTAACTGGGAACAATTGAGACTCCGATCGACAGCGATAAGCAAGTTATCGACGACGACCTCCCGCAACTTTGAAACTTTCTTTTTGAGATACTCGTCGGTCCAAAAACCGACGATCTCAAGATACGCTTTCAGATTGTTCTTTTCAAAGCTAAAATCTGGGATAAACACATAGCGGCCGGCTATCAACAGTTCCGGCTCTCTTTTGAGGGTCCAACCTAACTTCAAAGCCTTAAAAGAGCGCGCGAACGCCGCTTCAACTGAACTGTCATATTGCTCTTCTGTTTTTTGGGGACGTTGCACCGGAAGAAGATCCCTTGCCGTCTTCGCACTAAGTTCAAGTTCGAGCAACTTAGGTGCTTGCCGTTCCCCGCCGACGATTTGTGCTTTGAAGCGCCAGTTATCAGCTTCAACCACCGTAGGGAGCAGTTTAGCAAGCGAAGTGCCATATCGTTCGGTCAGCTTAAAAAGCGATATAGGACCGTCAACGACGACATTATAAGCCGCGTTTTGTTGTTCCACCGTGTACATGAGGCCCAAACGCTTGAGCCGACTGAAAATACGTTGGTAGTTACTCCCGACTATAAATTCAAAAGAGGCAGCCTTGAACAATAACGTTTGTGTCAAACTCAAGTTATACTGCTGAATCAAGTCACGCGGCAGGGGGGCGACAAAGCTTTCTAGCACCAGCTCTTCTTCGAAATCGCTCCAAAGCGACGCCTCGAGTTGAGATGATGAGAGGTGTAGTCGTGATGCGACCTGAGCAATAACCTCTTGTCTCAGCGCTTCCGTCCCGACAAGCGGATACCGATTTGCTTCTTGGAAGACTTCACGGCGGGCTTGTTTGGGATCGACAAAACTATGCGGCTTAAATGTTGCCGAGCGATCGAGCAATGCGACTAAGCCCCTAACCAAGCGATAGTCAAAGCCGCTTCCCTCAAACTGCTGACAACGGCCTGCTAGCTCGCCCTTGCGCTTGTGTAAGTGTGCTTCATACGTTTCGATCAAACGCGTAGCTAGTTCTATGTAACGCCCTTCAATCAGGACGTAAACCGGTTTGATCTTCCCAGAGCGAGTTCGCGTAATGAGGAGGTTGCTAGGGAGCATTCTCTGCGCCCCCCCATTTTCGCTTCCGACGGTGACTCATCCTTGCCTCGGTTGTATCCCGCGTGACGATTTCGGTGAGCCTTGCGCGCTTTCCCTCTCGCTTACGCAATACGCGCCCGAGCCGCTGAATGAATTCTCGGGAGCTGCCGGTCCCACTCAAAATGATTGCTTGCGAGGCCTCGGGAACGTCGACGCCCTCATCGAGCACTTTGGAGGTGACTATCATTCGGTACTCTCCATCGCGAAACCGGTTGAGTGTCTCCCTGCGCTCATCTTTGAAGGTGGTGTGCGTTATCGCTGGGATCAAAAACGTCCGAGCGATGCGATAAACGAGCTTATTATGCTGAGTGAAAATAATAGTCTGCTCAGATGGATGCTCAACAAGAAGTTCTTTAAGCGCCTCCATTTTTGCTCGTGAGTTTAAAGCGATGTCTAAAGCTCGATTCCGAGCTAGGAGCGCTTTTCGACCCTCCGGATCCCACGAGCTACGCCTTATAAACTGAGCAAAATCGTGCTGCGTTCGAAGCATAACGTTACGGTGCGCAAGGTAATCGGTGAATATGGAATGACACCGCGAATACTCCTTTGCTTCGTCAGGCTCCAAGTCGACGAAGCGGTGTGCAACGTCATAACCAGAAAGATGTTCTTCTGCAAGGTCCTGTACGGTTAGCTCATAGACTTTGCCCCCAATGAGGCGCTTGAGTTCGCTGTGAAGTCCGTCTTCACGTTCATATGTTGCAGTAAGTCCAAGTCTCGCACGCGAGAGAAACATTTCAGCGATATGACGGTACCCCGTAGCAGGGAGGTGATGGACCTCATCAAAGACGACTAATCCAAATCGATTTCCAAGCTCGACTGCGCGCAAATACGCTGAATCATAGGTCGAAACAGTGAGCGGTTTAAGCAAGTTATCACCACCGCCAAAGGCCCCTATCTCGATGCCAAACTCACCTGCTAGCGTACCCCTCCACTGCTCTAGCAGATCGAGTGTAGGTACAATGACTAATGTAGGTACTTGCAGCCTGCCAATTGCACCGACAGCGACAATGGTTTTTCCAGCGCCAGTCGGAAGGACAATTGTCCCTCGTTTGCCCGCTTGTATCCACGAGTCCAGCGCATCTCTTTGATAGTCGCGAAGAGTGGTGCGTGGCTGTAGGTGCGGCACAGGAAGCAGCTTAAGCGCTTCATCAACGAAATTAATGTGGCTATTCTCGAGGTACTCTATGATATCTACATAATGCAATGCTAACGCTCTGTATGCACCTGAACGCGCATCCCAATTGGAGTTCGGAACACGTACGTCCCCCTGAATGAGGAGCGTGCCTTTGTCATATTGAAGCTTTAACTGCAATTAGTTCACCTAGGGGTTTCCTAGCAGTCCACTCNGCTCATCCTGCACTATGTTTTTGCGTGCGCAGCAGCGAACAGCTTTTTATCCATTCGCCTCGAGCTTCGCGCGTGGTGCCTACGATTAAACGTGTTACTCCCGAGTCATTGCAGACTCCACGCGCTTCAATGACCTCCCCCTCATTAGCTTGCCCCGCGTAAGTGTGTGTATATGAAAGCACCTTCTTTACTGTTTCATGATCGATTTCGTAAATAGCAGGACTGTCGAATGCATACCAAGCGTTGGTCACAGTGGCGCGGATGGTTGCAAACCCGTCGTCAACACCTTGCGGTTCAGTTTTTATCTCNTTAAGCCCACGCACAAACAACAGATCGAAGTATGTCTTGTCGATCAAACCGCGATTCCATTTCCTCTGCTCGTGCAATACAAACTCTTCGAACGTAAGAGTGGGGGCACGTTTCTGGTATATCTGCTGCCACGTACGATTGTCAATCATAGGTAACAATCCGCATTTTACGGCATCGCGCAAAGCATCTCGCGCACGTTCAAAACTAGGCTTGCCATAAATGACGAAATCAATATCAGATGACGCTGCAGCAAGCCCAATGAGTCTAGAACCCGTTACTCCCATGTAGCGTCTATGTATACCATACCCTTCAAGTAACTCCACGATTTTCGAAACAGAATCATCGCAGTCTTTTATACCTTGTTGTGGATGCTTTAACTCAACAACGTCCTCATAAGGAATGGCACACATCCCATCCACATATGCATAGGATTTTTGCATCAATTGTCGTGCCTCATCGAAGTCGACTTTGCGAAACCGCTTGCCATCTTGACGTACTCTACTGCCATTTTTGTCTGGCACATAGCGTAAGAAACCTTGGATAAAAGCGTCGTTGTCGTAAGAAACAACCGCGAAAATCCAATTCTTTTTAGTAATAACAAAATCTCGAATGCGAACGGTCTCGTTTGGCATCATCATGCAATCGGGTTATCACTTAGTTGTTATTAAGCTTCCTCGCCTTCACTGAGCCATTTGTGGATAATACTAAGCCTTGGAAGTTAAACAAGGGTAACCCATTTGTGCAGTCGAAAAGTCAAAAGGCAAGACTATCGGACAGCTTGAAGATCGAACATTTAGACCTAACAAAGGATGTTGGCCTTCTTAAGTAAAAAGTCGTACCCCGCCCCTCGGCGCACGACTACGCGATTGACTAGATCAACGACCGTGGAGGGACCTAGGAGCGCTTTGCCCCCATCAATTACGCAACTAACGCTGATATTAACATCTCTTGCAGACGTAGCAGGTTGTGCGCTTGTGACGTTCGCGCTTGTCGAGGTGATAGGAGCCCCGACAGAGTCTATAAGGGCCCGGGCTACCTTATGTGAAGGAAATCGGATGCCAACGAGGTGGGCACCTGCTGTAAGCATGTCTGGAACGATATCCTTTTTTCGCAAAAGAACGGTAATCGGCCCCGGCAGTAATTGATGGAGAAGGTCAACGTCTTCTTCGAAAGCGACGGTTTCTAACATACTAAAATTGGAAACAGCGAGCGAAATCGGCTTCATCAAAGTCATTTGTTTCAGGGCGATTACTTTCTCGACGGTCGACTTTTCAAGCGCTAGCGCCCCTAATCCGTAGACAGTCTCGGTTGGATAAGCAACGATCTTGCCGGCCTTGATGGCGTTGGCAGCAACCTTTGTGCTTGTCGTAATCCGATTAAGTGTCACAGGAGACCCTAGGATATCGGTATACAATCAGTGTCGTCGCCTAACGACGGCTACGTCTCCGAGTGTCAAGTTTCCGGACGATTTACCCCTCTGTGCTTTTTCTCGCCCGATTTCGATGACAAGACTTACGTTTAGCGCCTTTTCGAGTTTTTTTCGGAGTTTATCGTCTGGTGTTAGCTCTTTTCGCTCAATCTTCTTTATCACAAGCGCCTTTTCCATTATCTGCGCTGCGAGTTGCTCCTGCGTTATCCCGGCTTTTTTTCGAGCGTTTTTTACGATGTCATTGAAGTCTGGATCGAGTTCACCCTCCATTTGCTGATAGATATCTCTGTACCTCGTGCGGGAGTGAGGCGCAACTCTGCTCGTGGGGCCGCTAAACGTTTGAGGGCGACGAATTTCTGTACCAAAACTTCCGCACTCAGCACATGTTTCAAGCTCAGCTCCCTCGACGACAACGCGTTTAGGCTTCCCAAGGATTTCTTTCCCGCATAATTCGCAGTGCATGGTTTTCTCCGAACAAAGGATATATAGCATGCAATATTAAATATCATGCGGAGGAGACGAGATTGGAAGACTCTTTTGACGAAAGCGACAAGAAAGGCAACGACTTTTCTGAATATCTCCTAGATCGCGTTCGTCAACTGGAAGAGCGCAATCTCAAGCTCCGCGATTCTAATCGAAAAGTCGAAAATGAAAAGCGATCCGCTGAGAATCAGAAGGTGCGCTACGAACGCGAAGTAAGAAAACTTAGAAGTGAGCTTGAGCGACTTAAAGGTCCGCCATTGCTTGTTGGGACTGTATTGGACGTTCTTGACGANAATCGAGTCGTTATTAAAAGCTCAACCGGTCCAAAGTTCGTGGTTAATGCTTCACAATTTATTGAACAAGAGCTCATCGCCGGTGCCAGAGTGGCGCTAAACCAGCAATCCCTTGCAATCGTCGGCGCTTTGCCACCATCAAAGGANCCGACCGTATATGGNATGGAAATCATTGAGACGCCAACNGTAAGCTATGATGATATCGGCGGCCTTGACAGTCAGATCCAAGAACTACGTGAGACTGTAGAACTCCCTCTGTTGAAACCTGAGTTATTTAAGCAAGTAGGCATTGACCCGCCCAAAGGNGTACTTCTCTATGGACCTCCGGGAACTGGCAAAACCCTTCTTGCAAAGGCAGTTGCTAAGCACACAGAGTCTGTTTTCATTCGAATCGTAGGTAGTGAGCTCGTTCAGAAGTATATAGGTGAGGGGGCTCGCCTCGTTCGCGAGTTATTTGAAATGGCCAGGGAAAAGGCACCCAGTATTATTTTCATCGATGAACTCGACGCAATTGGAGCGAAGCGTTTAGATAGCGCAACTTCGGGAGACCGTGAAGTGCAGCGGACCCTTATGCAGCTCCTTGCCGAAATGGATGGATTTGAAAACCGGGGCGAAGTCAAGATCATCGGGGCTACTAATAGNAGCGACATACTTGATCCTGCTTTGCTTAGGCCTGGACGCTTTGATCGCCTTATAGATATCCCACTCCCGACCTACGAAGCTCGTGTTAAAATTATCAAGATCCACACGGCAGGGATGAACTTAGTCCAAGAAATAGATGCTGAGAAGATTGCAAAGCTCACTGATGGAGCTAGCGGCGCCGATATTAAAGCTATTGCGATGGAAGCCGGGATGTTTGCCATCCGCGCTGAACGCGAATCTGTAACGATCGCAGATTTCGACGATGCCGTCCGCAAAGTTATGGGCATGCCTAAGGCACAATTAGACCAGCTGGAAGCTATGTTCGCGTAGTCCATTAGTTCTCGTGCGCCGAATTATTTATCGATTTGCGAGCGCAAAGTAGTAAATCTCTAGTGAACGCAATGGGTCTGACGGGAAGCAAAGATACTAACGCGCAACAAACACTCGCTGCTCGATAGTACCTTTAAATTTCATGATACGCGAGATAAAATCGCTGTAACGCGGTGATATTGCTAACGATAGCCACAAACACCATCATCCAACCTAACAATGGAAACCAGATAATCGTCTCTGGGACTCCAAGACTAAGTAGCGTCACGAAAAAAACTAGTACGAGTCTGTCAGCTCTGCCGAGAAGGCCGCGATAGTCCCGACCGACCCCAAGCGCTTGTGCCTGAGTTCCAAGGTAACTTGTCATTAGGACGCCGACAATCGCTAAGAGCCCAATCTGCCACGCAACGTATCCACCTATCGTGATCCCGCCGAAAATGAAGATGTCAGAGTACCGGTCGCAAACGTGGTCAATCAAATCGCCTTGCTTCGACTCGCTTTTTGAACTCCGCGCCAAGCACCCGTCAAGAGCGTCAAAGAGGGCNTTGAACGCAATTGTCACAATCGCTACTGGGAGCACGTTCACACAAAACGCCGCTCCGGCAACTATTGCCGAAATGAGGGACAGCAAGCTGAGCTGATTTGCACTTACGCCGTGCCGATAAAGCGTCCACGCGAGCGGATTCAAGATCCGCCCCATCCGTCCCCGAAATATATCAAGAGTCATTCAAATAACTCGTCCAATCGTATCGACCAACCACGAATCGCTCTAGCGTATACCCTTGCGTAATCTCCCACACAAGCTGCGCTGTTGTACGCAATCCTCCTGTCGAGTCAACTTCATATACGTTATTCCCGTGCAACCCAAGAGCTTCAATAAGGATGACGTCAAGGATTTCAGCTTCGATATTTTCGCGTATCTTGTTCTCTGAAAAACCCTTTTCCTGCAAACGTCCTCGAAGCACGGCCGGATTCGTCCTAAGAACAATAACGCGCTCGACTGATAGGTGATGCGAAATATGTCCTTCTATCACAAGGCCGTCTTCGAATGGATGCGCCCTAAGGGCCTCAAGATCGACCACGCCACAGTTACGATTGTCATCCCACCCAATATAATATTGGAAGGCACTAATCACTTTATTCAAGTCGACGACTTTGAGACCAAATTCATCTTTAAGCACATTGCTTATGGTCGTCTTACCTGTGCCAGGGGTTCCTGTGAGAGCAATTTTCATAGGTAAATGAAGGCATCAAACCGAATTTACGAATTCATTCAGCGCTTCCACAACCGTGGTATTTTGCCATGGCTGGCCGACTGTGATTCTGATGTGCGAGTTGGAACACCCACGAAAAGCGTCGCAGTTTCGAACGATTATGCCTCGGCTCAGCAGATATTCTGACACCTCTTGCGCGGTGTAAGGTGCTACGTCAACGAACACAAAGTTAGCTTCGGTGGGGTACGTCTTGAAAGGGAGCTTCTCGCCTAAGTACTGTCGGCCTTGTGTTACCATAGACACCGTACGCTCCAAAAAAGCACTATCTGACAGTGCTGCTACCCCCCCCTCGACCGCGAGCTGATTCACCGAAAATGCAAGCATACGTTGGTCGTAGTCGCGCGCTAAGTCGNAATCAAGNANGGCATAGCCGAGNCGCAGCCCTGCTAATCCAAACGCTTTTGAAAACGTTCTGCAGACCGCCAAGTTGTCAAAGTTATTCACAAGATNNGCGTGACTCTCAGTCGTAAACTCCGCGTAGGCTTCGTCAAGTACTACTAAGGCCTCAGTCGATCTTAAAAGGCTCTTTAGAGCAGTTTTTTCAATCGCGTTTCCAGTCGGATTGTTCGGAGCACAAATAAAAATCAGCTTTGTGTTGTCTTTGAGCGCTGCAATAATGTTGTCAATGTTGACTGAAAAGTCTTCGTTCCGGTTAACGTAAACGCACGTGCCGCGTCCGGCTTCGACGATGACCTCATAATACGTATACGTAGGTACGGGTATGATCGCCTGGTCGCCAAGCACATAGAGATTTCTAACTAGGGTGTTGAGTAGATCATCAGAGCCATTGCCTACTATGATGCGCTCGGCTGAACACCCTATATAATGCGCTATGGCGTCCTTCAGTTCCGCGTATCCGTGGGATGGGTAAACATTTATTTTGTTTAAATGTCGCTTAATCGCTTCTACCGCTCGTGGGCTGGGCCCTAGGGCGTTTTCGTTTGACCCAAGCTTAATCACCTTCTCAGGACTAATGCCGTAAGCTCTAGCTACTTCATCAGCAGATCTACCGGGGATGTAAGTTGATGGCACGCTCAATTACCGTGATGGCCGTTTCAATTTGCTCTTTTGTAATCACCAGAGGGGGCACGAACCTTAAAACGTTTTCTGAGATGTTATTTAGCAATACGCCGTTTTCTCGTCCATAGTCAACAATAGAGCGTACTGGACGCGACAATTCGTATCCAACCATAAGTCCCTTGCCCCTAATGTCGACCGTATCTGGCGATTCGAGATCACTAAGGAGCTTCTTTAGGAACTCACCCTTGAGTCGTGATTGCTCGACGAGATCCTCGCTTTCAATTACGTCGATCGTTGCTAGAGCTGCAGCACATGCAAGGGGTGTGCCGCTTTGCGTGCCGCCGTGATCGCCTGGCATGAACTGGCAAGACTCACGCGACATCATCGCGCCGACTGGAAAGCCGCCGCCCATGGCCTTTGCAAGTGTCATAATGTCTGGTACAACGTTAGCGTGCTCGCAGGCAAACCACTTTCCCGTTCTGGCAAAGCCAGTTTGTACTTCATCGACGATCAACACTATATCGCGCTCTGTACAGAGTTCGCGAACCGCAACGAGATAATCATCAGGTGGTACATTAACACCCCCCTCTCCCTGAATCGGTTCGACAATGACTGCGGCGGTATCGGCTGTAACTGCCCCCGCGATAGCGTTTGCATCGCCATAATTAACGAAGGTGACATCATCAATCAACGGCTCGAATGGTTGCCGGATTGTCTCTTTCCACGTCACACTAAGTGAACCCATAGTCCGCCCGTGAAATGCGTTTTTGGTCGAAATGAACCCCTTCTTACCGGTTACCCGCCTCGCAAGCTTCATCGCGGATTCAGTGGACTCCGCTCCGGAATTTGTCAGGTAACAGCGCTCCAAGCCGGTCAGTTTTGTCATGCGCTCCGCCAAAAGTGCTTGGATCTCTGTATAGTACAAGTTTGAAGTGTGGATGAGCTTCTCTGCTTGCACTTTGATGGCATTGACTACGCGAGGGTGGCAGTGGCCTACATTATTGACTGCAATCCCAGCGACGCAATCGATGTAATCTTTGCCGTCGATATCCGAAACGATCGCACCTCTACCGCGTTCAATCACCAACGGTTCACGCGTGAACACCTGCATATAATGCTGCGACTCTTTAGCGATTACTTCTTCTTTTTTGCTCATGCGCATTTTTTCAACATCCTAAACAGCATTTTGTAGAACTAGTAAGTCTGTATAGTAGTAAACATCTGAGAGATTTAAAGTGCGTTTGGGGTGTTTGCTACTCAAATTCTATGGTAGCTGGCGGTTTCGGCGTGATGTCATAAACCACACGCGCGACGTCAGAGAGTTCGCTCGTTATGCGTGAAGCGATTTTCCGAAGCACATCGTAAGGTAATTCAAGCACGCTGGCAGTCATCCCGTCTCGTGACTGCACGGCGCGCACTGCAATTATCCAACCGTGCACACGCACATCACCTTTCACGCCGGTTCCTTTCTCCAGCAACGCTGCAAAAGTCTGCCACGGATTGTAGCTTAATATCTCTTGCTCAACTATTGCGTTCGCCTCACCGACAACACGAAGCTTCTCCTCAGTTACTTCACCTATAATTCGGACCGCTAGCCCCGGTCCCGGAAATGGCATCCGCTCACTGACCTCAGGCGGCAACTTAAGTGCCCGAGCAAGNTGACGAACTTCATCCTTGTACAAATACTTAAGCGGCTCGACCACTCCATTAAACTCCATCTCGGAAGGAAGACCACCTACGTTATGATGCGATTTGATCTCCCCTTCAGATTCGATTATATCCGGATAAATGGTGCCTTGCACCAAATAACTTACTTGCTTTTGTCTTGCAACGTCTTCAAATACGCGTATAAACGTCTCGCCGACTGCTTTACGCTTATCTTCGGGGTCCAAAACTCCTTGAAGCGCATTGATAAACCGCGCTTTCGCGTCAATCACGGTCAACGGCATGTAACGAAAAGCTTTCTGGATGGTTTCAGTCTCGCCCTTCCTCATTAATCCCGTATCGACGTAAACTGGATAAAGACGGTCTCCCAACGCTTGATAAGCAAGTGTGGCACAAACAGAGCTATCTACCCCCCCAGAGAGGGCGATGATTGCTCTTTGAGTTCCTACTTCTCTCTTGATTTCTACAATTGCTTCCTCAATGAACTTCTCTGCGTTTACCATAAATTGATACTCTGCTTCTGCTTTGATCGCGCCGCTACTTCACATTACGTGCTAATATTCATATTGAGTACAGACCTTACAAATTCACGAAATGGGGGCGATGGTCTCCCCGGTCGAGATTTAAACTCGGGATGGAACTGTGTTCCAACGAAGAATCTTTTTGTTGGGATCTCTGCAATCTCCATTCTGATTCCATCTTTTGCCTTCCCTGAAAACAACATTCCATTTTGTTCGATAAGCTCTATACAATCTGGATTAACTTCGAACCGATGCCTGTGACGTTCAGTCACTACAAGACTTTCATACATAGAATGTGCGCGCGTCTCATGCGAGATAATGACATCGTAGTTGCCTAGTCGCATCGTACCCCCCATGTGGTCAACATCTAGCTGCTCGGGAAGTAAATCGATGACGTGAACCCCAGTAGGATCCAACTCAGCGCTTGTTGCTTCCAGCCCTATTACATGCCGACAAAACTCGACTATGGCGAGTTGGAAGCCAAAACAGATTCCCAAAAAAGGAATGTCATTCTCACGAGCAAAGCGGATCGCGTCTATTTTCCCTTCGCTTCCTCGAGGGCCAAACCCGTGTGCGACCAAAATTCCATGCACCGATCTGAGAATCTCGAGGGCATGCGGGTCTTCTGCGTCCACGAGCTTCACGTCTATGCCGCCACCTAGTGCACTTGCTGCGTGCTTAATTGCCTCTTTTATGCTGAAATAGGCATCTTCAAACATATATTTGCCAACGATAGCAATCGATCGAGATATGGG
>JGI24138J36424_10000065_pt1 | contig 25408 bp, 24 predicted proteins | sample BarGraNGADG00312_2_FD_36424 | JGI IMG/M metagenome (IMG submission 36424) | reverse complement strand
GAGGCGGGTGGTGTCTGTCGTGCGTTGTTGGTCGCGCAGGTCCGCGCCCGCGCGCCGGCGGGTCCAGCTGCCCATCTCCAGGGCGTCCAGGGCGAGGTCGGTGAAGAAGCCGTCGCTGTCCGCGCACGAAGCAAGACTGCGCAACTTCCCGAGCTCCATGGTCGCCATCAGTTGCTCCCTGCACCAGGTCGGATATGCACCTTGATCGCATCTGGGCTCGCCATTGCCCGGACTGCCTCGTCGAAGTCCTCCAGACCGAGCCGATGAGTGACGAGGCTTCGGAGATCGGCCACGACGCTTGGCATGGTCTGCGCAGCCAACTGGTAGCAATCGGCCACCGAGTTGGAGCCGATGATGCTCCACTCCTTTTCATAGAGCTCGTACGGGGAGTACGGCAACGTGGCTGCGGTCGGCGCCACCCCCATCTGGATGAGGGTGCCGCGCTTGCGCAGTCGGGTCAGCCCATCGGCGATGGCGGACAGCGCCCCAGAGGCATCCAGGATGTAGTCGAATTGCTCGTGAGTCCGCAGACCGGCTACGTCGCCCGCGCTCGCGAAGGCGCCAAGACCGAGCGCTCGAGCCTGCCGCTTCTCGTGTGGCTCGACCACGCAGACGTCCAAGCCGCGCGACCGGGCTGCGACCAGGGCCATCAGCCCGATAGCACCCGCCCCGTAGATGAGCATCGTGCGCTTCTCCTCCACCTGCCCGCGTTGCATGGCGTGCAGGACGCAGGACAGGGGTTCGATGAGTGCCCCCGTCTCAGCGTCCAGGGAGTCGGGAAGGCGAACCGCCAAGCGCGACGGCACGACCACCTTCTCTGCCAGGGCGCCCGTCCGGGTAATCCCCACAGCTGTCCAGTTCTCGCACAGGTTGTACGCCTTGCGGTGACACCATTCGCAGTCCCGGCAGTAGATATTGGGATCTGCGCTCACCAAGTCTCCCGGCGCGAAGCCCGTCACGCCCTCCCCGACGGCCGCCACGTGACCACCGAACTCGTGACCGATGACGAGTGGCAAGGAGATGTGTCCGTAGTCCCCCTGAATGATCCTCAGATCGGTGCCGCAGACTCCTGAGGCTTCGACGTTGATGACGATCTCGCCCGGCCCCGGCTCCGGATCGGGAAGGTCAACGAGGCGGTGTTGCCCCGGCGCCAGCAGTTCGAGAGCACGCATCAGTTCCCGCCCTTCGGCCCCACGACGACCTTGCCCGAGGTGTTCTGAGCGGCCCGCTCGAATGCCGCGACGGCTTCGGCGAAGGGGAACCGGTCTGAGATGATGTCATCCGCGGGGAGATCCTGCGCCATCCCCAGCGCGGTGACGACGTCCTCCTCGGTGTAGTTCGCGCAGCCCTGGATCCGGAGCTCCCAGTCCTGCACCAGTGGCATCGGCAGAGAGAAATCCCGCGGTGGCACGCCGACCACCAACAGCGTGCCGGAACGACGCAGCACCGACACGGCCTGAAGCACAGAGCGCTCGTTGGCGACACAGTCGAAGACGACGTCGGCAGGGCCCCCGAGGCCTGCCTGGACGGCGTCCGCGAAGCCCTCAGCCACGGCATCCACCGCGCCGTCGGCCCCGTGCCGAAGCGCTCGTTCACGCTTCTGGGCGTCGAGGTCCGTCACTACGATTGTCCCGGCGCCGGCCCGGCGAGCCGCAAGCACGGCGAAGAGTCCGATCGTGCCGACCCCGAGGACCACCACCCGCAGGCCGGAGAGATCACCGGCGATACGAGCGGCGTGGACAGGGGTGGCCAGGCATTCGACCAGTACGGCCTGGCTGTCGGTCACCTCGTCCGGGACGACGTACAGATTGCCCGCGGGCGCCACCACGTAGTCAGCCATAGCACCGGGCAGCGCCCCGGAGGGATCGCATCCGATCCAGCGCAGCTCCTGACAAGCATTGGTCCGACCAGCTCGGCAGTTCACGCACGTCCCGCAGACGATGCTGGGCTTGAGCATCACCCGCTGGCCCACCGCCGGGAACGTCACCCCTGGGCCCACCTCCACGACCGTGCCGGTGGCCTCGTGGCCTGGGAAGTACGGCAGGGTGAGCAACGGATGGTGACCGGCCACCGCATGCGTGTCCGAGCCGCAGATCCCTGCCAATGCGGTATGGACCAGGGCCTCCCCCGGCCCGGGCGCTGGCACCAGCGCCTCCGTGACCCCAACCCGGCCGATCCGCTCGGCGACGACGCGCGCCATCGTGCTCATTCCTGCTCCTTCTACTTGACGACGCCGAGCGATAGACCCTGGACAAGCCTGTCCTGGGCCACCCATCNGGCGATGATGACGGGAACGGATACCACCAGTCCTGCCGCGGACAGCTGGGCGAGNAACAGGCCCTCACTCGTGATGAAACTGACGAGGTNGAGCGGTGCGGTGNCCGCCTTCGTCGCCGNCAGATTGAGAGCGAAGAGGAATTGAACCGCCCCGGTTTCAGTGGAGGTTCGGTTCTCTGGTCTCGACCGTAGTGGTCGGGGTGTTGTGACAGTAGTAGATCGCCTCGTGTTCGGCGGGTGGGATGTTGCCGAGCTCGGTGTGCAGGCGCCGGTTGTTGTACCAGTAGACCCAGGCCAGGGTCGCGTGCTCGACGTCGTCCAGGGTGCGCACCGGGCCGGTGTGGAAGAGCCCGGGGCGGACGCACCTCGTCTTGAACAGCCCGATGATCGAGCCTGACCCGCGCCGCCGGCACCCTGGCCTCGAAGCATCACGCCAAGGCGACCACCGCGACGCCGGCCGAGCAGCGCAGATGCGCCCGAATGCCGTTCCATCGCTGCCCGCCCGGCGCCGTCGTCGGTGTCCGGTTCACCACGCGGCGGCCCCGTCACGCCCGCTCGAGGAACTCCTCGCGCTCCGGGTCGAGCCGCTCGGCGATCGCCTCGCGCAGGGCCGGCCAGGCCTCGAGCTCCGGATCGGCGGTCACGAGCGCGACGGCGTCCGCTCGCGCCTGCTCGATCACCGCGGCATCGCGCACCACCCGCAGCAGCCGAAGTGAGTTACCGACGCCCGACTGCGCCGCACCGAGCACGTCTCCCTCACGACGCAGCTCGAGGTCGGCCGCGGCGATCTCAAAACCGTCGCTCGTCTCCGCCAGGGTCTGCAGCCGGGTCCACGCCGTCGTCCCCTCGGCCGGGTCCGAGACGAGCAGGCACACCCCGGGGGCGCTCCCCCGGCCCACCCGGCCGCGCAACTGGTGAAGCTGGGACAGCCCGAACCGGTCCGCGTCGAGGACCACCATCGCGGTCGCCTCGGCCACGTCGACCCCGACCTCGATCACGGTGGTGCAGACCAGAACCTGGAGGCGCCCGGCGGCGAAGTCGGCCATCGCCCGGTCCTTCTCCTCCGGCGCCATCCGCCCATGCAGCACCCCGATCGCGAGCCCGGCCAGCTCGGGGCGGGTGCGCAGCTCCTCGACGACCTCGAGGACGGCGCGGAGTGGCCGGACCGGGCGCTCGGGCGCCTCGGTCGAGAACAGCCCGTCGTCGTCGGGTACACCGTCCGCGGCACGCGAGTCCCGCAGGGCGCCGCTCGCATCGGGCCCATCGCGCCCGGCGCCGCCCGCCGTCGGGCCGCCCGGGTCCTCGCCGGCTGCGAGCAGGTCGGCGTCGTCGGCACCGGCGCTGTCGTCACCGGCGATCCTCGGACACACCACGTACGCACGGTGGCCGGCGTCGGCCTCTTCACGCACCCGTGCCCAGGTGCGCGTCACCCAGGCCGCCTTGTCCGCCGGGACGACGTGTGTGACGACGCCGCTGCGCCCGGCCGGGATCTCGCGCAGCGTCGAGGTCTCCAGGTCGCCGAAGACCGTCATCGCGAGGGTGCGCGGGATCGGCGTCGCCGTCATCACCAGCAGGTGCGGGTGGTGCTCCGCCTTGGCGCGCAGGGCATCCCGCTGCTCGACGCCGAATCGGTGCTGCTCGTCCACCACGACGAGGCCGAGCTCCGCGAACTGCACGTTCTCGCTGAGCAGCGCGTGCGTGCCCACGACGATCCCGGCCGCACCGCTCGCCACGTCGAGCAGCGCTTGGCGGCGCGCCGGGGAGGACTGCGAGCCGGTGAGCAGCGCGACCCGGGTGCCGTGCGCCGCTCCGCCGAGCATGCCCGCCTCCGCGAGCGGGCCGAGCAGCTCCCGCAGGGTGCGCAGGTGCTGCGCCGCGAGCACCTCGGTCGGGGCGAGCAGTACGGCCTGGCCACCCGCGTCCACCACCTGGAGCATCGCGCGGAGCGCCACCACCGTCTTTCCGGCGCCGACCTCGCCCTGGAGCAGCCGCTGCATCGGGCGCGCCTCGGCAAGCTCGCGGGCGATCTCCTCGCCGACCTCCCGCTGACCGGCGGTCAGCACGAACGGCAGCTGGGCGTCGAGGTCGGCGAGCAGCCCGGTGTCCCGTCGTGGCCGGGCGATGGCGAGCTGGCCGGCCGTCGCGGCCCGACGCCTCGCCAGCGCGACCTGGAGGACGAAGGCCTCTTCGTAGCGCAGCCGTTTCTGGCCGCGCCGCCAGTCGGCGTCGGCGAACGGCTCGTGCACGTCGTGCAGCGCCTGGTGCAGGCTGACCAGGCCGCGTTCGGCCAGGATCTGCGCCGGGATCGGGTCCGGCAGGTCCTCCTCGCGCAGCGGGTCGAGCACGGTGCGCACGCAGCGCTGGATCCGCCAGGTCGGGGTCCCGGCGCTCGCCGGGTAGATCGGGATCGGGCGGCTCGCCTCGATCAGGGCGGCGGCCTCGTCGTCGGCGTCCACCCCGATGATCTGGTAGTCCGGGTGAGTCAGCTGCCGGGTCCCGCGGTAGTGGCCGACGATGCCGGTGAACAGGCCGACGCGCCCCGGTCGCAGCCGGTCCTCGTGCATCCGGAGGATGCCGGGACGCTTCGCGAAGAAGGTCAGCGCGAGGGTTTGGGCGCCGTCCGTGACGGTGGCCTGCAGCATCGCGCCACCGCGCGAGCGCATCTGCCGGACGGTGGCCTGCAGCACCTGCGCCATCACCGTGACGTGCTCGCCGATGTGCAGCGAGGACAGATCGGTGAACGTGCCCGGCTCCCCGTAGCGGCGTGGGTAGTGCCGCAGCAGGTCGCCGGTGGTGTGCAGCTCGAGCTTCGCGAGCGGGCCGGCGGTGCGCGGTCCGAGGATGCGGGTCAGCGGCTCGGCGAGCCGCCCGGGCGGTCGCTGCGCGAGGTCGCCCACTCCGGGGCTCATCCGACGCCGAGCTCCAGGGCGCAGCGGGCCTGGCCGCCGTCCAGGGCGATCAGCTCCACGCCGGGATGGCTCGTGGCGAGGGCATCCGCGAGATCGTCGACCGTCCTCGGGTCCACGCCCGCACCGCGCAGCACTGTCAGGAGCTCGCCGTCCGCGCCGAGGAGTGTCGCGGCGGTGTCGGCCGCCGCTGCCAGGCCGGCGGCGTCGAGGTGTGCGGTCCGCATGCCTGCCACCGTTGCGCGCACCGCGTCGATCGTGCTGCCCGCCTCGCAGTAGGCCGCGACCCCGGCGACGACCTGCACGTCAGTCGTCGCATCGAGCACGTGGACGTGCGGCTGCGGGACCCCGGGCCGCGCCGGGGGCAGCTGCTCCGCCGAGCGGGCGGCCGCGTCTCGCGCCGCCTCGGAGCCGGCGAGGACGACGACGTCGGTCGCCCCGGCATCGGCGACCGCGCGCAAGAACTCCCCGGGGGTGGCCGCACCGTCGGCCGTCAGCACGAGCACGACGGCGCCCATCCGGGCCAGGTCGGCCGCCAGGTTCGGCGCGGAGGTCGCCACCACGAGGCCACGATCCGGATGCCCGGCCCGCTGCGTGGCCGCGTGCGACTCGAGGTGGCGGACACAGACCTGGTGCTGGCGGCCGAGTGCACCAGCCGTGATCGCGTGCACCGGGGCGTCGGTGTGCACGTGGACCTGCCAGACCCCGCGGCCGCCGACGACGCCGACCGAGTCGCCGAGACCGGCCATCCGGGAACGCAGTTCTGGTGCGAGGTCGGCGCCGCCGGCGCCCTCGACGACGAACATGACCTCGAACGCGCCGCCGCTCGTCGCGAACGGCAGCATCGCGTGGTCGATCTCCGGGTCCGGCACCGCCGAGAGGTCGGACAGTGCGCCGGGCATGAGCTCCTGACCCGTCACGACGGCGTGCAGCGCTTCTAGCATGACCACCAGCCCTCGGGCGCCCGCGTCCACCACGCCGGCGCGGCGCAGCACCTCCAGCTCCTGCGGGGTGTGCGCGAGGGAGCGGCGGGCCGCGACCAGCGCAGCCAGCGTCACCTCCGCGAGCGGGCCGCCATCGTCGGCAGCGTGATCCGCGGCCTCGGCGGCCGCGCGCGCGACGCTCAGGATCGTGCCGTCCACCGGGCGCCCGACCGCCAGCCGGGCGGCGCGCTGGGCGACGTCCAGGGCCCGGGCGAGGGCGGCGCCATCGGCGGCCTCGAGCGACTCCGCCTGGAACGCGGTGACGAGCCCGTCAAGGTACTGGCTCACGATGACACCGGAGTTGCCGCGCGCACCGCGCAGCGCGCCGCGCGCGAAGGCCTCCCCGACGGCGACGAGCGGGGCGTCGGCGGGACCGCGGAAGACGGCCTCTCGGGCCTGCGCGAGGGTGAGGAAGAGGTTCGTCCCGGTGTCGGAGTCGGGCACCGGGAAGACGTTCAGCGCGTCGATCTCCGCTCGGGCGTCGGCGAGCGCGGCGGTCGCGACGTCGGCCCAGCGACGCATCGCAGGTCCGTCGACTCGATCCAGCACGAAGTGCTCCTCTAGTTGTGGTTCCGCGCGCGACGCGCATCACCGTGGTGCCAGAATCCTGCCTGGTGGTGAGCGCCGAAGCACGCAGACCGGCCGCGTTTGGGTTGACCAGCACTGATCGGCTACCCTATCGAGGTTGCCCGAAGTGCTTCGGGCGCCTGCGGAGCGCCCTCATGAGAGCGACCCAGGACACACCACGTTGCCGCTCTGCGGCGTGCACGACGATCAGGAGATTCACGGTGGCTGCCAACTGCGACGTCTGCGGCAAGGGCCCAGGTTTCGGGCACAGCATCTCGCACTCGCACCGGCGGACCAAGCGACGCTGGAACCCCAACATCCAGCGCGTCCGCGCGGTCGTGGCCGGCGCCCCCAAGCGCCTCAACGTGTGCACCTCGTGCCTCAAGGCCGGCAAGGTCACGCGCCCGGCCTGAGCCCGAACGCTTCACCGACACGCCCGCGGGGTCACTGACCCGGCGGGCGTTCGCAGGTCCGCTGCAGCTCGCATTCCTGGCGCCGTCGGGTGGAGCGTTCTGGCACCGGCACACGCAGCGTTCTGGCACCGGCACACGCAGCGTGCGTGCCCCATCAGTCCACTGGGCGGGGCCTGAAGTGGTCCCAGCCCGGGCTGAGCAGCGTCGGAACGGCACCCGCGACCAGGACCCCCGGAGCGCCACCGGCCGCCGGCGCTTCGGTGATCGCGCGGACGACGCCGATGACGCGGAACGGCGCGGGCAGCGCCGCGCCCGGCGGGAACGTTGCGAGCAGGCCGTGGTCCTCACCGCCCGCGAGCACCCACTCCTTCGGGTCGGCTCCGAGCTCCGCGGCAAGCGGCGCGAGGGCCTCGAGATCGGCCGCGAAGGCGTCCTCGACCCGGCCGAGATCGATCACCACGCCGCTCGCGCGCGCCATCCGACCCGCATCACGCAACAACCCGTCGGAGACGTCCATCATCGCGCTCGCGCCGGCGTCGGAAGCGCGGAGCCCGGCCTCGAGCGGTGGTTCGGGTCGCCGGTAGGCCCGCACGGCGTCACCGGCCGCGAGCGCGACCTGCGCGCCCGGGCGTTCCGCACGATCGTCCAGGAGATCCAGCCGGCCGGAAGCGAGCACGGTGTGCCCCGCGGCCGATCGTCCCGCCACGCCTGCGTGCGCCACCACGTCCCCCGGGGACGCGCCGGACCGCAGCACCGGGGCTCGACCACCGAGGTCTCCGTGCACCGTCACGGCGACGACGATCGCGTCGCCCCCGGAGAGGTCTCCACCGACCACGCCGACGCCGTGCGGTTCGCACGCCTCGTGCAGTCCGCGCGCGAACCCGACCGCCCACTCCACCGGAAGGTCCGGCGGAGCCACGAGCGCAACCACGAGGGAACTTGACCGCGCACCCATCGCCGCAATGTCGGCGAGGTTCTGCATCGCGGCGCGCCACCCGACGTCGGCGCCACTCGACCAGTCCCGGCGGAAGTGCCGTCCCTCCACCAGCACGTCCGTCGACACGACCACCCGCCCGTCGTCCGCCGCGATCACCGCGGCGTCGTCCCCGGGCCCGAGGATCGTCCGGGTGCCGCGCGGCAGCTCCGGGAAGATGCGCGCGAGCAGGCCCTCTTCGCCGACGTCGGCGAGCGTCTCGGCTGGGTGTCTGGCTTCGGTCACGACGTAACGTTATCGAGCACCCGCCGAGCGGCTACCGTGAGCGCGTGTCCCGAACAGGTACGACCGTCCGTCTCGCTGCAGTCGTGGCGACAATTTCGCTCGGCGTAGCCGGTTGCACGGCCGTGCTGCATGTTCCGCCCGCGCCGCACGCTGACGCCCCGGCCTGCGCCCAGATCGTGCTCGCGCTTCCGATCGAGCTCTCCGGCCTCGCCAAGCGCGGCACCGACGGCCAGGCCACCGCGGCCTGGGGTGAGCCGGACCCGGTGACGCTCCGGTGTGGCGTCGACCCGCCGCCGCCGACGACGGACCGGTGCGTCACGGTCACGGCGCCCGATGGCACGCGGGTGGACTGGCTCAGCATCCCGGCCGCGGACGGCAGCGGGGACTGGATTGTGACGAGCTACGGGCGGCGCCCCGCCGTCGAGGTGCGGGTGCCTCGTTCGGTGGCCACGGAGCAGCCGGCCGATCTGCTGATCGAGCTCGGTCCGGCGCTGAAGCTCGCCACCGTCGAGCGCAACTGCCTCTAGGTACGGACCCGGCGCCGGCGAGAGGCCCCGTGCCGTGGTGCATCTTCAGCGCAGGCCGGTACGGCGCTCCAGTGCGAGCTGGATAAGTTCGTCGATCAACGCCGGGTAGTCCAGCCCGGACTGCTCCCACATCCGTGGGTACATCGAGTAGCGGGTGAACCCCGGCATCGTGTTGATCTCGTTGAGGATGACCTTGCCCGCCTCGGTGACGAAGCCGTCGACCCGCGCGAGCCCCTCGCAACCGACCGCCTCGAACGCCCGCACCGCGAGCTCACGCACCTCGGCGATCACCGCTGGCGACAGGTCCGCCGGGCAGTCGAGCTTGACGCTGGACTCGTCGAGGTACTTCGCCTCGAAGTCGTAGAACTGATGGATCTCGTCCAGCACGATGATCTCGCCCGGCTGCGACGCGCGGGCCCGCTCGCCGCCACGCCCGCCCAGCACCGCGCACTCGACCTCCCGGCCATGGATCCCCGCCTCGACGATCACCTTCGGGTCGTACGCCTGGGCGGCCGCGACGGCGTCGGGCAGCTGGTCGAGCGAGCTGACCTTGGAGATGCCGAGGCTCGACCCGGCGCGGGCCGGCTTCACGAAGACCGGAAGACCCAGGCCCGCGACCGTCTCGGTCCACGCCGCGGGGTTCGCCTCCCAGACACCCGGGCGAAGCACGGCGAACCGGCCGATGGGTAGACCCTGCGCTGCGAACAGTAGCTTCATGTAGTGCTTGTCCATGCCGACCGCGGAGGCCAGCACACCAGCACCGACGTACGGCAGGTCGATCAGGTCGAGTGCGCCCTGCAGGGTGCCGTCCTCACCGTACGGCCCGTGCAGCAGCGGCAGCACGACGTCGACCCGACCGAGCGACCCGACCACCCCGTCGGCGTCGATCACGCGGAGCTCACGGTCGTCGGCGTCGCGCGGCAGCAGCACCTGCTCCGGCAGCTCCGGGACCTCGGGGAGCTCCTCGTGGTCGAGCGACCAGCGCTGCGGGTCGTCCTCGACCGGCACCCAGCGCCCGGTGCGAGTGATCCCGACCGGCACGACGTCGTAGCGCGAGCGGTCGATCGCGCGCAGCACCCCGCCCGCGGTGGCGCAGGAGATCGGGTGCTCGCCGGACCGTCCGCCGAAGAGCATCAGGACGCGCGTGCGCGTGTGCCCCGGGAGATCAGGGGTTCTCGTGGGCTGGGGCGTCGTTTCCATCGCATCCGACCCTAGTGCGCGCCGCGCCCGCGCGGCACCCGCCACCCTGGACGGCGGACTACCCTGCGGATGTGTCCACCACGCCAGCGTCCGAGCGGGCAGCCGCCGCCATCTCGACCGGCGGAGCCGCGGAGCTCCCGAAGGCCGCGGCGGAACCGGCGTCAGGCTGGGCTCAGTCCACGGTCGTCGTGACGGCGGGTCGCCCGCCCCGCGAGCAGGGCGCGCCGGTGAACCCTCCGGTGGTGCTGTCATCGACCTACGTCTCGGCCGGCGTGCCCGGCCCCGGTGACCGGGTCTACGCGCGTTACGGCACCGAAACCTGGGAGCCGCTCGAGGAAGCGCTGGCCGCACTCGAAGGCGCCGCGCGACCCGGGCTCATCTTCGCCTCCGGCATGGCCGCGGTCGCCGCCGTCATGTCGCTCGTCCCGCACGGCGGGCGGATCGTGATGCCGCGGCACACCTATCAGGTCGCTCTGCAGCACGCGCGCGAGCTCACGCGGCGCAGCGCGATCACGGTCGACCTGGTCGACGTGGCGGACACGGATGCCGTGCTGGCCGCCCTGAGCGCCGGCCCTCGACCGGACCTGCTCTGGCTCGAGTCCCCCACCAACCCGATGCTCGAGGTCGCCGATCTCGCCGCCCTCGCGACCGCCGGGCGCGCGGCGGGTGCGATCGTCGCAGTCGACAACACCTTCGCGACGCCGCTCGGTCAGCGGCCGCTCGCCCTCGGCGCGCACGTCGTCGTCCACTCCGTGACGAAGTACCTGGCCGGGCACAGCGACGTCGTGCTGGGCGCCGTGCTCGTAGACGACGCAAACCTCGCCGATCAGCTCAGCGCATATCGCGGCACCCACGGGGCCATCGCCGGCCCGTGGGAGGCGTGGCTCGCCCTGCGTGGACTGCGAACGCTCGCGCTACGCGTCCATCGCTCGGCGACGACGGCGCAGCAGCTCGCGGAGCGGTTGAGCTCGCACGCGGACGTGCTGGAGGTGCGGTACCCGGGTCTCCCCGGCGATCCGGGTCACGACCGCGCGGCCAGCCAGATGACGGGGTTCGGCTCCGTCATCGCCCTGCGACCGCGCGGTGGTCTGGACGCGGCCGAAGCCCTCGCGTCCGCAGTTCGGCTGTGGGTCCCGGCCACCAGCCTCGGCGGCGTCGAGTCGAGCCTCGAACGCAGGCGCAGGTTCAGCACCGAGTCGCCGACCGTGCCCGAGGACCTGGTCCGGCTCTCCGTCGGGATCGAGGACCTCGAGGACCTGTGGTCGGACCTCGACCANGCACTCCGCGCCGTCCAGCGCTAGGCGCTGCCGAACCGTGACTCGATTCGGGCCCNAATCGTTNCACNTTGCCCCTCAACCGATACCTGCGTGCGCCTAGCAATCGATCGCCGCCGGCAGGTAGCTCAGACGCCCTCGGCCCGGTGCGGCCGGTTGAGCAGCAGCTGGGCCATCTCCGCGACCGGAAGCCCGCCGTGCAGCACGGCGACCACAGCCTCGGTGATCGGCATCTCCACGCCCGTGGTCTCGGCGAGCTCGAGCACGGATCGACTGGACTTCACACCCTCGGCGGTTCCCCGGGTCACCGCCAGCGCCTCTTCCAGCGTCATGCCCTGGCCGATCCGGACGCCCAACGAATGGTTCCGCGACAGCGGCGAGGAGCACGTCGCGACCAGGTCGCCCATGCCGGCCAAGCCCGAGAACGTCTCGGCCCTGGCGCCGAGCGCGAGCCCGAGCCGGGTGATCTCGACCAGACCCCGGGTGATCACCGTCGCCGCCGTGTTCTGGCCGTAGCCGGTCCCCTGGGCGATCCCGACCGCCAGCGCTATCACGTTCTTCACCGCGCCGCACAGCTCCACGCCGACGACGTCGCTGTTCGTGTACGGCCGGAAGTAGGACGAAGCGCTCGCGCGTGCCACCAGATGAGCGGCCTCGTCGCTGACCGAGGCGACCACGGTCGCGGTGGGCTGGTGCTCGGCGATCTCGTGCGCGAGGTTCGGACCCGAGATCACCGCGACGCGGGACTCCGGGATACCCAGCGCCGCCACGATCACCTCGCTCATCCGCCGGTCGGTGCTGAGCTCGATGCCCTTCATCAGCGAGACCGCGACGGCATCCTCCGGGAACGCGTCTCGCAACGGTTCGAGGACGCCGCGGGCGTTCTGCGCCGGCACGGCGATCGCGACGACGTCGGCGCCCTCGAGCGCTCCCCGGGCGTCGGTGGTCGCGGTGACGGCTACCGGCAGGAGATGGCCGGGCAGGTACGCGTCATTGCGGTGCTCGGTCCGGATCTGGTCGACCACCTCGGCCCGGCGACCCCACAAGGTGACCTCGCACCCGGCGTCGGCAAGCACGGCGGCAAACGTAGTGCCCCAGCTGCCGGTGCCGAGGACGGCGGCCCGGAGCGGCCGCTCGACGGTCACAAGACTTCCTTCGACGCCGAGCCGCTCTTGCGCATGTCAAAGCGCTCGGCCGGCGCGGTCTCGCCGCGGATGTCCTCGAGCAGCGCGGTGATCGCGGCCATCACGCGCTCGGTCCCCTCGCGGAGCACCGCGGTGTCCCGCGGGCGGTCGTACAGGTCGCTCAGATCCACCGGCGGGCCGGCGTGCACCGTGACGGTCTTGCGCGGGAACGGCTTGAGCAGCTTGCCGTAGCGAGCGAGGATGTCCTGCGCGCCCCACTGGGCGATCGGGATCACCGGGGCGCGAGTGGCGAGAGCCAGGCGAGCGACGCCGGTCCGACCTGCCATCGGCCACAGGTCGGGCTCGCGGGTCAACGTCCCCTCGGGGAAGATCGCCACGCAGTGGCCGGCCGCGATGGAGACCACCGCCTGGTCGATCGCCTTGCTGGCCGCCGAGCTGTTCCGGTACACCGGGATCATGCCGGTCGCGCGGAGGATCGCCCCGAAGAGCGGGATCTTGAACAGCGGCGACTTGGCCAGGATCCGCGAAGCGCGGCCGTGGTCGTACACGAAATGGGCGAAGGTCAGGGCGTCGAGGTACGTCGCGTGGTTCGCCACCACGATGCAGCCGCCGGACTGCGGCAGGTGCTCGCCGCCACTCCAGCGCCGCCGCGAGAGGGCGAACAGGATCGGTCTCACGACTGCGGCAAGCACGCGGTACGCGCGACTGTCCGGGTGGGCGACGGGCATGCTGGATCGTATCGTGCGCCGTACCACGGTCCGGCCCCGGGCGCCCGAGCTGCCTCGCTCACCGGCCTAGCTGTCCGCGTCGATGTCGCGGACGTGCCGCAGCATGCGAATCCGGCCACCTCGGAACGCATGCTCGGCTTCGCCGTCAGGCCGGAAGCCGGCTCGCGCGGCAACCGCCCGAGACGCGACATTTCCCGGGTCCGTGTAAAGCTCGATCCGGTCGAGCTCGAACACCTCACCCGCCCACCTAGAGATGAGCACCGTCGCGGAGCTCGCCACACCTCGCCGACGGGCCTGCGGTGCAACCCAGTAGCCGACCTCGCCGGAGCGGGCCTCCCGGTCCAGGCCGACCAGCCCGACGGAAGCGAGCAGGACATCCGCGCCATCGACGACGGCAAAGACGACTCCGGTGCCGTCGCGCCACGCGGCCGGGGCGATCTCGGCGACGAACGACACGGCATCGGACATCTGGTAGGGGCGCGGAACTTGTGTCCACCGCTGGATGTCCGGGTCCTGACAGGCCGTGCACACGGCCTCAGCGTCGTCCGGACGCCACGGTCGCAGGGTGATCGCGCCGTCGGTGAGGACGGGCTGCTCCCGCGCCGCCATCACTCGGCGACGCGTCCGCGGCGGCGCGGGAACAACCTGCCGAGACCCCGACGCCGACCGAGGCGCCGGCCGGCGTGGGCGAGCATCGCGCGCACGATCGGCTCGTGCAGCAGCCGGACCGGGATGAAGTAGAGCCGGCCGCGCCACCCACGCAGGCGCACCGCCGTGGTGACCCTGACGAGATCGCGATCGGCATCGATGCCGACACCGACCCTGAAGTCCAGGTGCTTGTCGTCGGCGGCAAGGAGCGCCTCCTCGCCATCCACCGAACGGACCGCGAACAGGTCGTGCCCGGCCGGGTCCACCCCGATCAGCCCGACGAATCCCTGCCGCACCGCGAACAGAGCCTTGACCCAGAGCGGCAGGTGCCGGAGCGAGAACACCTCGCGGGCCCAGACCTCCGGATCACGGGTGGCGCGCGGCGGGATCGGCACCACGACGACGTCGGCCCAGTCCGGGCGCGNGATGTCCGTGAAGACGCGGGAGGCGAACCGCGGCGCTTCCTCGTCGATCGGCCTCGGTGCGCGCGACTCGCTCGCCATCGTGGATCAGCCTCGGCTGAACTCGGCGCCCAGAGCGGTCAGCTTCTCGGTGAACCGCTCNTAACCACGGTCGATCAGCTCGATGCCGTGCACCGTCGAGGTCCCCTTGGCCGCGAGCGCCGCGATGAGGTGGCTGAAGCCGCCGCGCAGGTCCGGAACCTCGATCTCGGCGGCCGAGAGCGGCGTCGGGCCGGAGATGACCGCGGAGTGCACGAAGTTGCGCTGACCGAAGCGGCACGGCGATCCGCCCAAGCACTCGCGGTACACCTGGATGGTCGCACCCATCCCGACGAGCGCCTCGGTGAAGCCGAACCGGTTCTCGTACACGGTCTCGTGCACGATGGACAGGCCCTTCGCCTGGGTGAGCGCGACGACGAGCGGCGGCTGCCAGTCGGTCATGAACCCGGGGTGGACATCGGTCTCGAGCACGATCGNGCCGAGGTCGCCGCCCGGGTGGTAGAAGCGGATGCCGGCGTCGTCGACGTCGAACGCGCCGCCCACCTTCCGGTAGGTGTTGAGGAACGTCATCATCTCCGGCTGGGTGGCGCCGCGGACGTACACGTCGCCGTGCGTCGCGAGCGCGGCCGAGGCCCAGGACGCCGCCTCGATCCGGTCGGAAAGCGCGGTGTGCTGGTAGCCGCCGAGCCTCGAGACCCCCTCGATCCGAATCGTCCGGTCCGTGTCGACGCTGATCAGCGCGCCCATCTTCTGCAGGACAGCGATGAGGTCGAGGATCTCCGGTTCGACCGCGGCACCCTTGAGCTCGGTCAGGCCCTCGGCGCGGACGGAGGTCAGCAAGAGCTGCTCGGTCGCGCCGACGCTCGGGTACGGCAGCGCGATCTTCGTGCCGTGCAGTCCGTTCGGGGCGCGCAGCTCGATGCCCCGCTCGCGCTTCGCCACGACGGCGCCGAACTGGCGCAGGATGTCGAGGTGGTAGTTGATCGGCCGGTCACCGATCCGGCAGCCGCCCAGGTCGGGGATGAACGCCTCTCCGAGCCGGTGCAGCAGCGGTCCGCAGAACAGGATCGGTATCCGGCTCGATCCCGCGTGTGCGTTGATGTCAGCGACGTGCGCGGACTCCACGTTGACGGGGTCGAGGCGCAGAATGCCGGCCTCGGGCTCGGACTCGACGCTGACGCCGTGCAGCTCGAGCAGTCCGGTGACCACGGCGACGTCGCGGACCTGCGGGACGTTGCGGAGCACCGACGGCTCGTCACCGAGGAGCGCCGCCACCATTGCCTTGGAGGCGAAGTTCTTGGCGCCGCGAACCGTGATCTCACCGTTCAGCGGCACACCACCGTTGACGTACAACAGGCTGCTCATCCCCCTATCGTCGCGCACGGACGCGCGTGGGTCACGTCAAGGCACGCGGAGACGCCTCGTCGCTCGGCTCGGCGCTGCCTCACACTGCCGTCAGACCAGCGCGTCGCGGCCCGACGCCGGGCCCGGGACCACCGGTCGGGCGGCTTCGATGTGCACTGTCGGGAGGTGCTTGGCGGGCAGTGTCCGCGGACGCCACGACTCGCGGTGGCTCTCGAACTCGGTGATCTCGTCGACGTTCTGGAGGGTCAAGCCGATGTCGTCGAGGCCCTCGAGCAGGCGCCAACGGGTGTAGTCGTCCACCTGGAACGGCACCACGATGTCGGCGCACGTGACGAGCTTCTTCTCGAGGTCGACGGTCACCTCGGTGCCGGGGTACTCCTCGAGCACCTTCCAGATCAGCTCGATGTCCTCTTGCGAGAGCTGAGCGGCGAGCAGGCCCTGCTTGCCCGAGTTGCCACGGAAGATGTCGGCGAACCGCGTCGAGAGCACCGCGCGGAAGCCATAGTCCTTGAGCGCCCAGACGGCGTGCTCGCGCGAGGAGCCGGTGCCGAAGTCGGAACCCGCGACGAGCACGGAACCGGCGGCGTACGCGGGCTGGTTGAGCACGAAGGACGCGTCACCGCGCCAAGCGGCGAACAGCCCGTCCTCGAAACCCGTGCGGGTGACCCGCTTGAGGTAGACGGCGGGGATGATCTGGTCGGTGTCGACGTTGCTCCGGCGCAGCGGGACGCCGATCCCGGTGTGAGTGGTGAACTTCTCCATTGCGGTTCCTTCTTCCCTCAGGTGTTCTGCAGGATGCGCGCGGCGTCATCCAGGTCGGCGACGGACGACAGGGTGCCGCGGATCGCGGTGGCCGCCGCGACCAGCGGGGACACCAGGTGGGTGCGTCCACCCTTGCCCTGGCGACCCTCGAAGTTGCGGTTGGAGGTCGAGGCGCTGCGCTCCCCCGGCGCGAGCTGGTCCGGGTTCATGCCCAGGCACATCGAGCAACCGGCGTTGCGCCACTCGGCGCCGAAGTCGAGGAAGACCTTGTCCAGACCCTCCGCCTCGGCCTGCAGCCGGACTCGCGCCGAGCCGGGCACCACGAGCACGCGGAGCGAGTCGGCCTTCTTCTTGCCCTCGATCACCTTGGCGACGGCGCGGAGGTCCTCGATCCGGCCGTTCGTGCAGGAACCGATGAAGACGGTGTCCACGGCGATGTCCCGTAGCGGCGTGCCGGCCGTCAGGCCCATGTACTCGAGCGCACGCGCGGCCGAGACACGCTCGTTCTCGTCCGAGATCTCGGCCGGGTCCGGTACGCGGGCGGAGAGCGGCAGTCCTTGACCCGGGTTCGTGCCCCAGGTCACGAATGGCTCGAGCTCGGCGGCGTCCAGCACGACCTCGGCGTCGAAGACGGCGTCGTCGTCGCTCTTGAGCGTGGACCAGTACTCGACCGCGGCATCCCAGTCCGCGCCCTCGGGTGCGTGCGGCCGGCCCTTGAGATAGTCGAACGTGGTCTGGTCCGGGGCGATCATGCCCGCGCGCGCGCCGGCCTCGATCGACATGTTGCAGATCGTCATCCGGGCCTCCATCGAGAGCGCCCGGATCGCCTCGCCGCGGTACTCGAGGACGTAGCCCTGGCCTCCGCCGGTCCCGATCTTCGCGATCACCGCGAGGATCATGTCCTTCGCCGTGGTGCCGGGGTGGAGCGCGCCGTTGACCGTGATAGCCATCGTCTTGAACGGCTGCAACGGGAGGGTCTGGGTGGCGAGGACGTGCTCGACCTCGCTCGTGCCGATACCGAAGGCGAGGGCACCGAACGCGCCGTGCGTCGAGGTGTGCGAGTCGCCGCAGACCACGGTCAGACCGGGCATGGTGAGGCCGAGCTGGGGACCGACGACGTGCACGATGCCCTGGTCGGCATCGCCGAGGGAGTGCAGGCGCACACCGAACTCACGCGCGTTGGCGCGCAGCGTCTCGATCTGGGTGCGGCTGGTGAGATCGGCGATCGGACGGTCGATGTCGAGCGTCGGGGTGTTGTGGTCCTCGGTCGCGATGGTGAGGTCCGGGCGACGCACGGTCCGACCGGTCAGGCGAAGACCCTCGAATGCCTGCGGGCTGGTGACCTCGTGCACCAGGTGGAGGTCGATGTACAGCAGGTCGGGCGAGCCGTCCTCGCCGCGACGCACCAGATGTGCGTCCCAGACCTTCTCCGCCAGTGTGCCGGCCATCTGCTGCTCCTCAGTGTTCTGGCGCCGTGTCATCGGCGCGCCCTGCGCTGTCGTGCCGGTCCTCGCCCGGGTCGCGACTTGCGTCTCAGTCTTCGAGACGGCAATATCGACCTATGGACAACTCTAGCGGAGTCGGCGTTCTCGACAAGGCCGCATCGGTACTGAGTGCACTCGAGGCCGGTCCCGCAACGCTGGCTCAACTTGTCGCCTCGACCCATCTTGCCCGGCCGACGGCGCACCGGCTCGCAGTTGCACTCGAGCACCACCGCTTGGTGTCACGCGACAGCCAGGGCCGCTTCGTGCTGGGTCCCCGGCTCAGCGAGCTCGCGACCGCGGCCGGCGAGGACCGCCTGCTCGCGGCCGCCGGACCGGTGCTCGCCGCCATCCGCGACCACACCACCGAGAGCGCCCAGCTCTACCGCCGCCAGGGCGACCTGCGGATTTGCGTCGCGGCCGCCGAGCGGCCGATCGGCTTGCGCGACTCCATCCCGGTCGGCGCGACGCTGACCATGCAGGCCGGGTCCGCGGCGCAGATCCTGCTCGCCTGGGAGGAGCCGGACCGGTTGCACCGCGGCCTGCAGGGCGCTTCGTTCACCGCCACCATGCTGTCCGGCGTCCGACGTCGCGGCTGGGCCCAGTCCGTTGGCGAGCGCGAAGCAGGTGTCGCGTCGGTCTCCGCTCCGGTGCGCGGCAGCTCAGGCCGGGTCGTCGCCGCGGTCTCCATCTCGGGTCCGATCGAGCGCCTCACGCGCCAGCCTGGTCGGCTGCACGCTGCGGCGGTCGTCTCAGCCGCGAACCGGCTGACCGAGGTCCTCAGGCGCACTGGCGAGTAGGCCAGAGCGCGCCGATCGACGGTCCAGCTGCGGGACGGCCTGGCCCGCGAACGGACGGCGGTTCGACGACGAACGCCCGGTCACCATCAGGTGACCGGGCGTTTGCTGGTAGCCCCGACCGGATTCGAACCGGCGCTACCGCCTTGAGAGGGCGGCGTGCTAGGCCACTACACAACGGGGCCGCTCGGCCCGCGCTCCTGGGCGCAGGCCGAGTGAAAAGTCTACCGGAACTCCGGGGGACGCTTCACAAGCTGGGGTACCAGGACTCGAACCTAGACTAACTGAACCAGAATCAGTCGTGCTGCCAATTACACCATACCCCATGGGGGTATGACTCCCGTCCGGCCGCGCAGGCGAGACGAAGGTCGTACCGGCCCAGAACACTACCGGAGCGGCCGAGCGCGACCAAACGCACTCCCCCGCGCAGCGCGTCGCAGCGCGCCGGGCGCGGCGCGCTTCAGTCCCGGTCGAGTCGTCCCAGCAGGGCCGGAAGCTCGGCTAGCGAGGCGATCACGGTAACCCCGGCGTCCGCGATCTCCTCGGCCGAGAGCTCGATCCGCCTCGGCCCCGGGCGGTCCAACCAGACTCCGTGCAGACCGGCCTCGCTCGCGCCGCGGGCATCGATGTCGAGCTCGTCGCCGACGTACGCGGTCCGGTCCATTGCGGTCCCGAGGCGACGGCAGGCCTCGACGAACACGCGAGGGTCGGGTTTGCCCACGCCCAAGGTGTCCACCCCGACCAGCATCGGCACGTGCTCGCTGAGACCCACTGCCTCAAGCTTGAGCGTCTGGTACTCGACGGAGGCGTTGGACAGCGCACCGAGTGGGTACCCGGCGTCGTGCAGCGCCCGGACGGCGGGCGCCGCATCCGGATGCGCTCGCCACCCGGATCGGAAGCCGACCTCGAAGAGCACGTTCCAGGCGTCGTACCCGTCCTCGTCCAGCTCCGGGCCACCGAAGACGACGTGCAGCTCGTTCGCGCGAGCCATCCGTTGCGCGCGGTAGCCGATCTCACCGCGCGTGTACGCGCGGTAGTAGCCGGTGGGGTCGCGCCGCCAGTGGTGGAGCACCTCCGCACGGCGCTCCGCCTGGAGCCCCGGCAGGTACTCGTTCATGACCGCGTGCAGGGCGTGCCCGAACGCGGCCTTGGTGTCGACCAGCGTGTCGTCGATGTCGAACAGGACGCCGACGCCGCCGCTCCGATCCGCCTCGTCGGCCACGATCAGAGCTGGGCCCGCAGTCGGCGCAACCGGGCGAGCGACGCGGCCCTGCCGAGGATCTCCATCGACTCGAACAGCGGCGGCGAGACGCGCCGCCCGGTGATCGCGGTCCGCAGCGGTGCGAACGCGAACCGCGGCTTGATCTCCATCTCGTTCACGAGNACCGCCGCGAGCGCCTCNTGGACGGGCGCGGCCGCNAACCNGTCGGCTGGGGTCGCCTCGATCACGCGGATCGCAGCGTCGAGCACGACCGGCGCCTCTTCGCGCAGCGCGTCGAGCGCCTCCGGCTCGAGCGCGACGGCGTCGTCGGGAGTGAAGAGGAAGCCGAGCATTCCCGGGGCCTCCCCCAGCAAGGTCAGGCGTTCCTGGACCAACGGGGCGGCGCTCGTCAGCAGTCCTTGCTCGCGAGCCGTCAGACCGTCGAATGCCGGCGCGCTCAGCAGCCCGGCGGCGTGCAGGTACGGGACCAGGCGGGCTCGGAAGTCCTCGGGGGTCAGCAGCCGCAGGTGGGCGGCGTTGATCGCCTCGGCCTTCTTGAGGTCGAAGCGCGCCGGGTTCGGGTTCACGTCCGCGATGTCGAAGGCCGCCACCATCTCCTTGACGGAGAAGACGTCGCGGTCCGGGGCGATCGCCCAGCCGAGCAGGGCCAGGTAGTTGAGCAGGCCCTCGGGGGTGAAGCCGCGCTGGCGGTGCAGGAACAGGTTGGACTCGGGGTCGCGCTTCGACAGCTTCCGGTTTCCTTCTCCCATGACGTACGGGAGGTGGCCGAACTGCGGCATCACCTGGGCGACGCCGAGGGCCAGCAGGGCCCGGTACAGCACCACCTGGCGCGGGGTGGACGAGAGCAGGTCCTCGCCGCGGAGCACGTGGGTGATCTCCATCAGCGCGTCGTCGACCGGGTTGACGAGCGGGTAGAGCGGCTGCCCGTTGCCCCGCACGATGACGAAGTCCGGGACCGACCCCGACTTGAACGTGACGTCGCCGCGGACGAGGTCCGTGAAGGTCAGGTCGTCGTCGGGCATCCGGATCCGTAGCACCGCCTCGCGCCCCTCGGCCCGGTAGGCCGCCTTCTGGTCCTCGGTGAGGTCGCGGTCGTAGCCGTCGTAACCGAGCTTGGGGTCACGGCCGGCGGCGAGGTGCCGAGCCCCGATCTCCTCGACCGTCGAGAACGACTCGTAGGCGAAGCCGCCCTCGAGCAGCTTCCGCGCGACCTCGGCGTACAACCCCATCCGCTGGGACTGCCGGTAGGGCTCGTGCGGGCCGCCGACCTCGACGCCCTCGTCCCAGTCCAGGCCGAGCCAGCGCATCGCGTCGAGCAGCTGCTGGTAGCTCTCCTGCGAGTCGCGCGAGGCATCGGTGTCCTCGATCCGGAACACGAAGGTTCCGCCGACGTGCCGGGCATAGGCCCAGTTGAACAGCGCGGTGCGGATCAGGCCGACGTGCGGGGTGCCGGTGGGCGAGGGGCAGAATCGAACCCGGATGTCGGAACCGGAGGGGACCGGGGCATCGGCGGGGAGAGCGCTCATGGTGCGCCCAGCCTAGTGCCGCCGGATCACCGGGTTCGCGAGCACCCCGATGCCCTCGATCTCGATCTCGACCCGGTTGCCGTGCACGATCGGACCGACGCCCGCTGGCGNTCCGGTGAGGATGACGTCGCCGGGAAGCAGCGTGAAGATCTCGGANGCGAGCGAGACGATCGTCGGGACGTCGTAGATCATGTCGCGAGTGCGGCCGTCCTGGCGCGTCTCGCCATCCACCCGGGCCTGGATGCGTAGGTCGTGGGTGTCCAGGTCCGTGACGATCCACGGGCCGAGCGGGCACGAGGTGTCGAAGGCCTTGGCCCGCGTCCATTGGTCCTCGCGTCTCTGCATGTCGCGCGCGGTGACGTCGTTCGCCGCGGTGTACCCGAAGACGTGGTCGAGCGCGTTCTCGACCGTGACGTTCCGGCACAGGCCCTTGATGACGATCGCGAGCTCCGCCTCGTGGTGCACCTCGTCGGAGTACGCCGGCAGGACGATCGGGTCGTCCGGGCCGATGACGGCGGTGTTCGGCTTGAGGAAGAACAGCGGCAGCTCGCCGATCACGTGGCCGAGCTCCTCGGCATGCTCGGTGTAGTTCAGGCCGGCGCCGACCACCTTGGACCGCGGGATGACCGGCGCGAGCAGGCGGACGGCGTCGTCCAGCGGGACCCGCTCACCGGTCGGCTGCACGGGCATGTACAGGGGATCGCCGGAGAGGACGACGAGCTCCTCGGCGCCGGGTTCGCCGTCGACGAGGGCGTAACGGGGGTCTCCACCGGTGCTGAATCTCGCGATGCGCATGGGGTCACCGTAGTCGGCGCGACCCGCACCTGCCGCGCGGCGACACGGGGCGCGGGCACCTCGCCCGCGACCGTAGAGTTGCCTCATGGCCAAGCAGAAGAGCGCCGCGCGGACCGTCGGGACGCCCGCCCTGGTGGCCCTGGCCGACGCCGGTGTGGAGCACGCCGCGCGAGCCTACGAACACGATCCGCGCCGCAAGCTCGGCTATGGCCTCGAGGCTGCTGCCGCTCTCGGCGTCGAGCCGGCGCGGGTGTTCAAGACGCTTGTCACGACCATTGACGGGACGCTGACGGTCGCCGTCGTGCCGGTAACCACCACCGTCGACCTCAAGGCCCTGGCGAGCGCCGTCGGCGGCAAGAAGGCGCTGATGGCGGACCACGGCGCGGTCGAGCGCGCGACCGGTTACCTGATCGGCGGCATCTCCCCGATCGGCCAGAAGCACCGGTTGCGCACCGTGATCGACGCGAGCGCCACGGAGCACGACACGGTCCTCGTCTCGGCTGGCCACCGCGGCCTGGACGTCGAGCTCGCGCCCGCCGACCTGGTGGCGCTGACTGGCGCGACGCTCGCGCCGATCGCGCGCCCAAACCGGTGACCGACGACGACGCGCGGATCGCCGCGCTCCCCGCTCGCCTCGCCGCGGTCACGGCGCGGATCGCGAGGGCCTGCCACGAGGCGGGCCGCGACCCAGATTCGGTCCGGCTCCTGCTCGCGAGCAAGACGATGAGCCCGGCGGTGGCCCGTGCCGCGGTGGCGGCCGGTGCGACCCTGCTGGGCGAGAATCGGGTGCACGAGCTCGCGGCGAAGGGCCCGGAACTTGTGCGCCTCGGCGCGGAGCTCCACCTGATCGGGCACCTGCAGGGCAACAAGGTGCGCGACGCCGTCCGCTGGGCGACCTGCATCGAGTCGGTGGACTCGGCGGAGCTCGGCGAACGCCTCGACGCGCGCTGCGCCGCCGCGGATCGCACCCTCGACGTCATGATCCAGGTCAACGTGTCCGGGGAGGAGTCCAAGTCGGGGGTGACGCCGGACCGCGCGCTCGCGCTCGCGGCTCGGCTCGGCGGACTCCCCCACCTGCGCCTGCGTGGGTTCATGACGATCGGCGCGAACGTGCCGGACGCCACTGCCATCCGGATCGGCTACGCCCGCCTGCGGGAGGTGCGGGACGAGGTGCTGCACGCCGGCGCGGCCGGGACGGCGGACGCGCGGGAGCTGTCGATGGGCATGAGTGGCGACCTGGAGCTCGCGATCGCCGAGGACGCGACCATCGTCCGGGTCGGTTCGGCCGTGTTCGGGACGCGGACGGTTCCCGCGGTCTGAGCGTCCGGCCCGCCCCTAGGCTGTAGGCATGTCCACAGCCGCTCCGCACCTCGACGAGCAGCACACCGCCGGCACCGCCGCGCGACTCAACTGGCTCCGAGCCGGCGTCCTCGGCGCGAACGACGGGATCGTCTCCGAGGCGGGCATGGTGGTCGGCGTCGCCGCCGCCACAACGAGCCTCAGCGCCATCACGACCGCAGGCATCGCCGGTCTCGTCGCCGGGGCGATGTCCATGGCCGTGGGCGAGTACGTCTCGGTGAGCAGCCAACGCGACTCCGAACGGGCACTGCTGGAGCTCGAGAAGCATGAGCTCGAGACGATGCCGGCGGAAGAGCTCGAGGAGCTCGTCGGTCTGCACGTCAAGAACGGCCTCTCGCCGGCGACCGCGCGAGCGGTTGCCGAGGAGCAGACCCAGCACGACGCGCTCACCGCTCACGCTCAGCTCGAGCTCGGCATCGACCCCGAGCAGCTGACGAACCCTTGGCACGCCGCATTCGCCTCGATGGGTTCGTTCCTGGCCGGCGGACTGCTGCCCATCCTCGCGATCTGCCTGACGCCAGCGTCGTGGCGGATCCCGTTTACATTCGGGGCGGTGCTGGTCGCGTTGGCCGTGACCGGAGCCATCAGTTCCCACCTGGGCCGGGCCCCGCGGACGCGGGCCGTGCTACGCAATCTCGCCGGAGGCACCCTCGCCATGGGGATCACCTACGGCGTCGGCGCCCTCATCGGGCACGCTCTCTAGGCGCGAAGCGCTCGGGCGAGCCGCTCGTGAGCCACCCTAGACGGGCGGTCCTAGCTCGGCTCGACCCCGGCCCTGAGCAGTCCGTAGACGATCGAGTCGACCAGCGCCTCCCAAGGACGCCTCGATGATGTTCGGGCCGACGCCGACGGTGCGCCAGGTTGCCTCCGAGGTCGAGTCGAAGGTCTCGATCAGCACCCGGGTCACGGCGTCGGTGCCGTGCATCGCATCCAAGATGCGCACCTTGAAGTCGATGAGCTGGAACCGCTCCATCTCTGGGTAGACGCCGAGCAGAGCCTTGCGGAGCGCGTGGTCGAGCGCGTTCACCGGGCCGTTGCCCTCGCCAGTGGCGACGACCCGCTCCCCCGCCGCGGTCAGCTTCACCGTCGCCTCGGCGTCGGCCTCGTCCGGCCGGCCCGGCAGGGTCTCGACGATGACGCGCCAGCTCTCGACGTCGAAGTACCGGAGCCGGGCGCCGTCGAGCTCCTCGCGAAGCATCAACTCGAAGGAGGCGTCCGCGGCATCGTAGGTGTACCCGTGCGCCTCGGCGTCCTTGACCCGGTCGGTCACCCGGGTCAGCACATCGGACCGACCGCTGAGGTCAAAGCCCAGCTCGCGGCCCTTGAGCTCGATGCTGGCCCGACCGGCCATCTCGGAGACGAGCATCCGCATGTCGTTGCCGACCAGCGCAGGGTCGGTGTGCTGGTACATGTCCGGGTCGACCTTGATCGCGCTCGCATGCAGACCGCCCTTGTGCGCGAACGCGCTCGCACCCACGTACGGCTGGCGCGCGAACGGGCTGATATTGGTGATCTCGGCGATGGCGTGCGCGATCCGGGTGGCCTCGCACAGGCCGCCCCCTGCGAGCAGGCTCCGGCCGCGCTTGAGCTCGAGGTTCGCCACGACGGCGATCAGGTCGGCGTTGCCGGTGCGCTCGCCGTAGCCGTTTACGCAGCCCTGGACGTGGTCCGCGCCGGCGCGGACCGCGGCGAGCGTATTCGCGACGGCGCAGCCCGTGTCGTTGTGCGCGTGCATGCCGAGCCGACCCTCGGT
>JGI24138J36424_10000061_pt1 | contig 25939 bp, 21 predicted proteins | sample BarGraNGADG00312_2_FD_36424 | JGI IMG/M metagenome (IMG submission 36424) | reverse complement strand
GTCACCGATTATCCAGACAATTTTTCCACCTGATTCAAGGATAAATATATTTTCCTTATCAAACATTGAATATTTATTGTCAATAAAATAGTCACTTAGTTTTTTCTTCTGTTTCATTCCAAGCGGATAAAAATAATCTCCTGCTTTCCATTTTCTGATAATAACCGGGTAGGATACTTTTTGCGAATCAATACAGGCAATATGCGGATCGGACGGGATTTCAAAGTTTTCCGAGACGGTTATATTTCTTGCTGAAGAAATTCCCGGAAAATCGGGGAATGCCTGAATATTTTCTATAGTATAGGATGTTTCCTTCCTGAATTCTTCATCTGACACAATTATCTCCTTCCTGTTCTTAATAATTCTATGGGAATCGGTAATGATCTGCCCACCTGTTTTTCCTGAAATGACTTTCATCAGATCAATTAACAGTGCATTGGTTATACCATAGGGTTTGAACAATTCAAACAGTAAAGATTTATTATGTAACCGGGTTTTTAACTGACTTACATTAAATGTGATAAACTGTTCTTTCTCCTCTGAGATTGTTTCTCTTAAGTGTGACATATATTCTGATACAATTTCATTAAATCCGGAGAATCTTTCTGCCGTTTCACCAAGTGTTATTTCAATGGAAGGGTTAATTTCTTTAAGAACCGGAATTACCAGATGTCTGATTTTGTTCCTGGTATACTTTGTATCGGCATTTGACCTGTCTTCGCGGAAAACAATTTTATGCTGGTTCCGAAAAGCTAAAATATCTTGTCTGGAGGCAAAAAGCAGGGGCCTGATAATTTTGTTACTTACAGGTTTCATTCCTGCCATCCCTGCCAGTCCGGTACCCCGTGTAAGGTTAATTAAAAGAGTTTCGATATTATCATTCAGGTTATGGGCAATAGCAATTGAATCGTATCCGTTTTCGTTCCTGATCTCTTCGAACCATTTGTATCTCAGATCTCTTGCAGCCATCTGAACAGACAATTTGTTCTTTCTGGCATAGGCTTTTGTTTTAAAACGGGTGGAATGAAACTGAAAATTGTTCTCAGATGCATATTGACGAACCAGCTCCTCATCCTTATCCGATTCCCTGGCTCTCAGGCTAAAATTGCAGTGAGCGATACCAATTTTATAGCCCAGTTGGTGGAACAGATAGGTCATTACCATTGAATCGATGCCTCCGCTGACTGCCAGAAGAATTTTGTCGCCTGGTGTTATAAGGTTGTTTTCAGAAATAAACCTTTTAAACTCGCTGATCATTTAATACTGCATTGGAGTACAAAAATAGAAAAAGGTATCCTTTCCGGGGATACCTTTACCCTTAAATCTGCTGGAGCTATTTTTTCGAAAGCCAATTTGCAACGCTTTCCTGGGTTTCCTTCATCCCTTTTTCCCCTTTATGCCAGTCTGCAGGACAAACTTCACCGTTTTCTTCAAAAAACTGTAGGGCATCAACCATTCTAAGTGTTTCCGACACGCTTCTACCAAGAGGCATGTCGTTGACAATCTGATGCCTGACTATTCCTTTTTTATCAATAAGAAATAATCCTCTGTAGGCCATTGGGGTTCCGTTGAAGGTAACATCTCCCTCTTCTGAATAATCATAATTGCCAGCGAGTACATCATAATTTTCCGAAATTGTCTTTGAAAGATCGGATACCAAAGGATATTTTACTCCCTTGATTCCGCCCTGGTTTAATTCGGTCTGAAGCCACTTCCAATGAGAGTATTTTGAGTCAACCGAGCATCCAACTACTGCAACATTTTTTTCTTCGAACTCTTTTATCCTGTCCTGAAACGCGAGCAGTTCGGTTGGGCAGACAAAAGTAAAGTCAGCCGGGTAGAAGAAGAATATAACATATTTTTTTTCAAGGTATTGCTCAATTGAGAACCCTTCAACAATTTCACCGCCATTTATTACTGCAGGTGCAGAAAATGCCGGTGCTTTTTTTCCAACTAAAACAGCCATTTTTTTTGATTTAATTTAATACTAATAACTACTGATCTGATTTATATTACAAATTTAAAATTGTTTTGTTCATTACCGGTAGGGAATAATTACAGGGGGACCTGAATCAAAATTATTTGGTCTCAGCAGTTGTTCTCCCGATATAATAAATGGATTAATTCTCGAATATAAGGGTGGGTTTGGAAAGTAACCAATCCTGATCTGAAAAGTATTAAACACAAGATTATCGTTTCTGATCCTGATACCCAATCCAATGGCTGCAAGTGAATAGCCATTTCCTATTTTCTCATTTGTTCCTGAGAGGAAAGAAAAATCTGTAAATCCAAAAAAGGCAAATCTGAAGCCATATAGATTTCCAGGGCTAAAAAGAACTGATTCGAGACTAAGTGATAACCGTTGGGTACCGTTCACCGAATCATTTTTAAATCCGGAGAAGCCATTAATATCTCTGAATTTAAGGAATTCATTTGAATATCTGCCAAATCCTCTTGTATAGTCGAAATAAACGAAGTTCCGGACCTTGCTTCCGCCAAGATTTAAAAGGTTTGAGAAATAATTCATACCAAGGGATAAAAGACCTTGTTCCGGGTGACTATTATTTAAATAGGTTGCTAATCCGGCGTAGGAATAAAAATAGCCAATTGCCTTAATTGATTTACCAAAAGATGCTTCGGCCCCAAGGTATGTTCTCTTCTTGAATTCATTATATTCACTTCCAGCAGTAATTTTGAATAATGCCCCGTAAGGAATATCTTCAGTACGGCCATAACTATAGATCAGGTTCGTTTTATAGTATTTTTGGACAGAATAAGCAACCGATCCCATAAAAATCCTGTATTTCTGCAGGCTATAGTAAGATTCCGGTGATATTATGGGATGAGCAAATACATTATTATTAGTATAGCGGGCACCGATAATAATTCTTGAAACTGACTCCTTATTAATCAGAAATGACCGGGATATCCAGTAATCCTGTAAATTGTATTTAAGGGGCGCCGGAACAAGAAGTGTGTCAAGATCTTCAGTTGTGTACATTTGCCTCACAGAAATACCTCCTGCGAATTTTGTAGTCGAGCTGACGAGCCTGCGGCTTAAGTCAAAGCCATATGTTTTTTGTCCCAGCCCGTAGCGATAATATACATTCAGGTTCACGAATGATTTTCCAATATTATCAGCGAGGTAGTGAACTCCAAATCCCGGGGAACCGGGAAGTTTGCTATCATATGGTATTTCAATTCCGAATTCATGTCCTATTCCGGCAATGTTTTTATCAAATACCGATACGGAACCCTCTTTAAGCCCTTTATAGGAATATGAACCGCCAAGAGAATAAACATCCTTGGTAAAAACTACAATATCAGCTTCCTCATCAGAAATCGGGACAACTATTATTCTGGCATCGTCAATGTAGGGAAGTTGACGTAAGATTCTCTCGTTATCGCTGAGTATCAATGGAGAAATCTTATTACCTTCCGAAAAGAGAAGGTTTTTCCTGATAATATTTTCATTAGTATTAATATGAGTCTTATTTAAAATGTTATCGATCTTTTTTGACTTATCTGATGATGGATTATAAATATCAGCTCCGAAAACATTTAACCTTTGTATGCTGATTTTTCGGATCTTTTTTCCTGAGAACCTGATATAATTGGCATCGCTTGTGGCGATTATATGTTTTTTAAGAGTTGTGTCAGTAGTAGTTACAACCATAAAGTCATATAATTTTCTGGTCAGAAGGCTCTTTGATGCTCTGATTTTCAATGAATCAAAGAACACCATGTTTTTATCCCTGAACGGAATGTGTGCAGGAACTATTGTTGAAGGGATGATTAACAATACTTCCTTTGAAAAAAGAGAGATAATATTCGTAATTTTTTTAATTGTATCAGGAGAAACTTTTTTCAAAGTATCTGCTCCTGAACGGTACTGAGGATAGGCAATGTTACATAACAACAGAAGAGCCGGGAAAATCAGTGGCCTTAACCAACTCCTGTATTTTGCCGGACCTTTGCACATCAGGTTTCCAGAGGATTGCTTATCAGTACATCATCAGAATTAAATTGAAATCCAAGACGTTTGCCGGTTATAACCCTTGAATGTTGAATCTTGGCCTCTGCCTGACCTACAGTAGCAATTTTAACTGCATCGTAAGGTGGTACCAGCAGATCAAATTCCAGAGCATATTGCATTGCAGTAGAAATAATCAATTGCAATGATTGTTTGCTTATCTCTTCGCTTCCATAATTTGTGAATAACATTCCCATTTGTCTCTTTCCTTCAACAAAATATTGTTTCTCATGGTTTATAAAGATCCTGGCTATCAGGTATCCCAGATCATCTAAACGTGAATACTTAAATGAGTCGCTGAGGAAGTTATAGATATTGATTATCCCGGAATATGCATTGTACTTGTTTTTCTGAATATATGCTGTTTTCCAGGCAGGGTGTTCCCTGTCGAACTGAAAGATGTTGGAGTGCATGCTGAAAAGCAATATATCTCCGGCAATTTTAATCTGGGCGTCAAAATTACTNCTGTCAGTATATTCCAGCCTTATCCTGGAATCCATGCCGCTTAAACTGCCATTTATCTCTTTTGATAAATTCTTCAGAACATCCTTTACAATACAAAAGGATTCCAAAGTATTGTCAAATACCTTTTGCTTTAGCAGAGATTTTTCTTTAAGTGTTCCAATTATTGCCAGTTTCTTATCATTCTGATCGGCCATGGTAAAAGAGGTTTAAAATCTATATTGGCGTCTAAAATAATGATTTAACTAATATGATCTTGCAAAGAGAACTCTCCTTTTTGAAGGTTTCCCTGAATATACACATTTACCTGATTCTTCAGGACTGTCAAAAGGAATACATCTTATAGTGGCTTTTGTCTCCTCTTTTATTTTTTCTTCTGTCTCAACTGTACCATCCCAGTGGGCCATAATAAACCCGCCCTGGTTATCGAGAACTTTCAGAAAGTCCTCCCAGGTATCAATATAGAAAGTATTTTCCTTTCTGAAATTCAGGGCTTTATTGAAAATATTATTTTGTATATCCTCAAGTAGTTTTGGAATATATTCATATATTTTATCAATCGGAATTGTCTCTTTGGTAAGGTTATCCCTGCGAGCAACTTCTATCGTNTNGTTTTCAAGATCNCGTGGTCCGATTGCGAGGCGGACGGGTACCCCCTTCAGCTCATAGTCAGCAAATTTCCATCCTGGTTTATTATTATCCCGGTCATCATATTTTACTGAAATACCCAGTGCCTCCAATCCTGTTTTGATTTTTACAGCTGTTTCAGATAATGCGACGAGTTGTTCATTGTTTTTATAAATCGGGATTATTACAACCTGGATAGGAGCCAGTTTTGGCGGCAGAACAAGCCCATGATTGTCGGCATGACCCATTATCAGAGCTCCGATCATCCTTGTTGATAAGCCCCATGATGTTGCCCAAACATAATCCAGTTTCCCCGTTTTATCAGTGAACTGCACATCAAAAGCTTTGGCAAAATTCTGTCCAAGGAAATGGCTGGTGCCTGCTTGAAGGGCTTTACCGTCCTGCATAAGCGCTTCAATAGCATAGGTATCAATTGCACCTGCAAAACGCTCATTTTCACTTTTATATCCCTTTATTACAGGGAGAGACATAAAATTCTCTGCAAAATCCGCATAAATATTGATCATCTTTTCTGTCTCTTCTATAGCCTCTTCACGCGTGGCATGGGCAGTATGACCCTCCTGCCACAGGAATTCAGAAGTCCTGATAAAAAGCCTTGTCCTCATTTCCCATCTGACAACATTAGCCCACTGATTTATCAGAATTGGTAAATCCCTGTAAGATTGAATCCAGTTTTTATAGGAATGCCAGATAATTGTCTCTGAGGTAGGGCGTATAATTAATTCCTCTTCAAGTTTGGCTGTTGGATCAACTATTATTCCTTTTCCATTTTCATCATTTTTAAGCCGATAGTGAGTTACGACGGCGCATTCTTTTGCAAAACCCTGTACATGTGCAGCCTCCTTGCTGAAGAAGGATTTTGGAATAAAAAGCGGGAAATATGCATTTACATGACCGGTAGCCTTGAACATTTTATCCAGTTGTGCCTGTATCTTTTCCCAGATTGCATACCCGTAAGGTTTAATTACCATGCATCCTCTAACAGCTGAGTTTTCAGCCAGATCAGCCTTGATAACCAGATCATTATACCATTGTGAATAATTCTCGTCCCTGTTAGTTAAAAACTTCGCCATTTTTTTGGTATGGTATTTGTTTCATAAGTGTTAAAGAAATAGATTGCGTAAAAATAAATAAAAAGATCAGTTATTATTCAAAAAAGAAAAGGAGGTTCATCATGAAAACAAAATATTACATCGGAATCTTATCAGTACTTCTCCTTACATTTTCAACAGTAAGGGCCCAGAATGCTGATCCGAGAGACTACAGGAATGATGACGCTAAAGTAATAGTAAATAATTATTATGATAATAATGATAATTATGATAATTATGATTATTACTTTACTTCAAGGATTAACAGGTTTCACAGATCATATGCAGCCTTCGATTATTACTCTCCGGTCTTTACTGACTCATACTGGTACAATTACCTGCCTTTCTCATGGGGAATAAGCATTTATAANAGAGGAGGATTNGGGATCGGATATTCTAATAACTACCCGGTTTATGATTATAGTTATGGTTACNATGATGGTTACGATCCTTATTATGGCAGCAGTTACTATTTTGGCTATGANCCTTTTTANTATAANAGTTGGTATTCACCCATAATNTTTAATTTCAGTTTTGGAAACAGATGGCACAACAATTATTACGCGTGGAACAGGTACAACCATGGACATAATGATTACTATAATATGCATAATTCTTATGGTAATTATCACAATTACTCTTCAAACAGATATTCATCATCAGCCTATTCTTCACGGAGAAATCCAGGCTACAATTCTGAATCTTCCATACGTTATAATAATGGTTCCGGAAGGGATGTATCTTCCGGAAGCTCATCACGCAATGCTATAAACAATAACAATCCGGCAGACAGATCAAACAATGGTTTTCGCTCAAGTGAAACCAGACGAAACAGTACTTCAACGATTAATAGAGGACAGGGCAACAACAGCCGCAATAACGGAAATAATGTGAATAGTGTTAATAGCTCCAATAATTCAAGGAGCATCAATCCAAGTGTGAATAATGGTCGTTCTGTAAATAGTATTAACCAGGGAGCTAACTACAGGAATGAACGCTCGAACAACACCATAAACTCCAGTTCATCCAGATCGGTTAGCACTCCCCGGATGCGGTCTTTATCTTCCGGATCAATGAGCACACCCCAGGTACGGTCCTCTTCTTTCAAGATCAATGAGCACTCCTCAGGTACGGTCCTCTTCTTCAAGATCGATGAGCACACCCCAGGTACGGTCCTCTTCTTCCAGATCGATGAGCACACCTCAGGTACGGTCCTCTTCTTCCGGATCAATGAGTTCCGGATCAAGTGTAAGGAGCAGCTCATCTCATGGCGGATCCAGATCATCCGGATCGAAATCCTCTTCCTCTGAAGGAAAATCATCAAGACGAAGATAATGGAGAGAGACATACCTTGCACGATATCATTTTCTAAGAAAAAGCAATATTTTTATTGAATAGTAACAGTTAGTTAAATAAATTTGTTTCTTTGGTACAGTTTTTGCATCTTATTCAGAAAATATATAGGGGGAATATAAAATGAAAACATTATCTCAAATAGTAGTCCTTGCACTTCTAACCCTTGGCTCCTGTACTTCAAGCCTTTATACAGGGGCAGAGTATGATGATCTTTATTATTTACCTTCAGATCAGCCTGTAGTTAAAAATAATCCATCAGTAAATGAGAGGGTTGCCGAAGGCACTATAACCGAGAAGGACTATTATGATAATAAATATGCGGCCGACACTATTGTATCGGACCAATATTCAGATGCAGTTGATATCGACAATCAGGTTTATAATAATAACTATTCTAATAACCAGGGATACGATTATTTTGATAACTCCTCATATGCAGGCAGGTTAAGAATGTTTCACGGTAACTATTTTGATCCTTACTGGAGAGATCCATTCTATTCTGACTATGGTTATTCTTCATTCGGTTATGGTTTTGGCTTTGGTGGTTACCCTTATTCTTATGGTTTCGGTAATCCATACTATGGTTATGGAGGATTCTACAATGACTATTATGGCGGTTATGGTGGTTATGGCGGTTATGGTGGTTATGGCGGTTATGGTGGTTATGGCGGTTATGGTGGTTATGGTGGTTATGGCGGATATTATGGTGGATACTATGGTAGCGGGAATTTCGCTAACGTGCATGATTATAAAGCCGGTTATAGCAGGAGAGAGAGACCAAATACTCTTTCTTCAAGAGGGACCAATAATGTGACCTCCACGGGCACGACCGGATCTCGGGCAACAGCTTCTGATCAGAGGAGAACTGTTTCATCCGGAGTAAATTCTCAACAAGCGGTTAGCCCAGCAGGCAGAAGAGTTGGTCAGGATCAAACCAGAGGAGAATACATCCGTTCCAGTACTTCCAGCCAAAGAAACCCTGCAAGTACAAGACCTGAATATAACAGTGTTAACAGATCTTATACTCCAAGTTATAATAATCCAAGGATGAGCACCAGGCCAGCTTACAATAATAGCAGGGTTACCGAAGGCTCCAATTCAAATGTCAACCGGAATAATGGCGCAACCAATAACAGCAGGATGTACAATAATTCCGGTACTTTCCGGACCCCATCAAATCAGGGTTCCTACCAGAATTCCAATAATGTAAGAAGTAATTCTTCAGGCAGCATGCAAAGAAGATCCGGTTCACCTTCAGGGTATTCTGCTCCGTCAGGGCAATACAGATCGAATTCATCATATAGAAGCTCCGGAAGCTATTCAGTTCCATCCAGAAGTAGCGTGGAAAGAGGATCAAGCTCTTCATCAGGTTCCTATCGTAATTCTTCTTCAGGCAGCAGCAGATCTTCATCATCATCCAGCGGATCTTCTGGTTCTTACTCGTCAGGGTCCTCGTCCGGCTCTTCATCGGGCTCTTCATCGGGCTCTTCATCAAGCTCTTCATCAAGCAGAGGTAGTTCTTCTTCAGGAAGGAGATAGTTTGAAACAATAAAATAGTATTAAAAAGTTCATTCTAAATATAAGGAGTGCAGGGATAGTCTTACAAAAAACAGAAATTTTATGAAAAGGATTGGTTTATTAATATCAGCCGTATTATTTATGTTCCAGGGAGTTATTGCCCAGAATGTAGAAGATGCGTTGAGGTATTCACAAATATTTTATGGAGGAACTGCCAGATTTATGTCTATGGGAGGTGCTTTCACAGCTCTTGGGGGAGATTTATCTGCCATCAGNCTTAATCCTGCAGGTACTGGCGTATTCAGATCGTCTGAATTCAGTCTGACCCCACAACTGGTTTATAACAATACATCTTCTCTTTGGAATAATTCAGCATCCAAAGACGTCAGTTCTGTATTTAATTTGGGTCAAATAGGAATTGTATCCAACATTCTTTCCACCAATAAGGAGAAAGGCCTGGTAAATTTAAATATCGCTTATTCATATAACAGAACAAACAACTTTACTGAGAATATTACAATAAGCGGGATCAGTAATAACAGCTCAATGGCTGATTATTGGGTTTCCAGGGCAAATGGTAAGAGTACTTTGGATATTCCACTTGATGCATTGCCAGCATATCAAACATATTTAATTGATACACTTCCAACATCAAATACTTTATATGGAACAACATTTTCACGTTATGGTGCTAACTCTTTTTCAACGTATGGTCAGGAAATAAAAAGAGTAATTACAAATGTTGGCTATACCGGCGAACATGCATTCTCAATTGGAGCTAATTTTTCCAATATGTTTTATTTCGGAACTACTCTGGCAATCAGCAGACTAAATTATACNGGGCATTTAGAACACCTCGAGTCGGACGTTAACAATGTTATTTATGATTTCAAGAGTTTTACATATGCCGACCATCTTGAAGCTACTGGTACAGGATATTCTCTGAAAATAGGAACAATAATTAAACCTGTCGAATTCTTAAGGATAGGCCTTGCTTTACAATCTCCAACAGTATATAGAATTACTGAGAATTACTTTGACAATATTTCTTCACATTTTGATACCCAACTTAATAATATTGACCACTATGAGTATATAAACAAAACTTCGAGTTACAANTATACTTTAACTACNCCGTTCAGAGCCAATGCGGGTTTTGCACTCCAGATAAAAAAGCGTGCGATAATTAGTGCAGATTATGAGTTTGTAAATTATAGTATATCACAATTCAGCAAAGCGATTGACGGTGAGAGTTTCGATAATGAAAACCGTAGTATCAGGGAAATGTACAAGTCGGCCTCAAACATTAGACTTGGTGCAGAATTGCGTTTGAGTAACATTTACCTGAGAGGTGGCTATAGTTATTATGGGAAAGCTTTTAAACCTGGTGAAGATAACAAAGCCCTTGACTATAATTCTCTCTCATTTGGTATTGGTATGAGGCAACAGAATTTTTACCTGGATTTGGGTTTCACAGCCCTTTACAGCAGTAGGTTGTACTATATGTATTCTGACCCGGGTTACCTGGAACCTGCAACAATTAAAACCACAAGAAACACTTTTGCAGTTACTTTTGGATATAAGTTTGGCATTTAATAATTTGATTACTTCCTTGAAATGAGGCTTTTTCTCCGGAGACAGCCTCATTTTTTTTGCCACGCTATGGCATAACCATCTTAAAGATAGTTGACCGCCTCAGGCCCCATATTAAAAATCAGGTCAATAATACTCAGTCCCTGAATAAAACCTTTGCCATTATTAAAAACCTGGAAATATTCTTTTACAGAGAATTGCGATTCTTCTTTTGGTGTTATCTTATATCTGAAGTCATTTCCCGTTTCACCGGGAGGTTCAAAACTGGTGCTGAAAGAGATTTTGGTTTTCATTTTCAGAATTTCAAGAATAGTCTCAGTAAGCTCCATATTCAGATCAAGAAGAAAATCATTCTTCCTTGACAGGATCTTTTCAAGACTTTCGAAATAAAACTCAAAATATGGCGAGGAGCTGTAAGATGCAACCATAGCCCTTAAATGGACCTGCTGCCACCTTTTAGAGTAGTCTATTGTTATATCTTTTACGGGTGTTTTGTGCTGACTNCCAAGNTATACAGGCACTGAAAGAAGCTGGCGACCATGCGCGGAGAGAAGATAACATCTGTTCCGGTAAGATTGTTTCACATAGTTTTCCTCTCTTTCAATTATAACTTCATCAGCTCCTGAAATCAGTGAGAAGTATTCAATGGGAGGTAAGTATGCTGTGGAAACTAATATTTTCCCTGCCATTATCGAAAGAATCACTCCATTTTGTTAATCATACTGGCAGCGAAACCGGCCCCNAATCCGTTGTCAATGTTCACAACGGTAACACCTGTTGAACAACTGGTCAGCATAGAAAGAAGTGCGGAAATACCACCGAAATTGGCGCCATAACCTACACTTGTCGGGACAGCAATTACGGGTTTGTCAACGAGTCCGCCGACAACGCTGGCAAGGGCGCCTTCCATACCCGCTATNACTATTATTACNCGGCAGTTTCTGATATCAGGNAANTTATCAACCANCCTGTGGATTCCAGCTACACCTGCATCATATATTCTTATGACTGTATTTCCAAGAAGCTCGGCTGTAATGGCTGCTTCTTCTGCAACCGGCATATCAGAAGTTCCGGCTGTAATAATTGCAATTCTGCTTTCAGGGACCTTAGGTTTTTTCTTCTGCAACGAAATAATCCTTGCTACAGGGTAATAAATAATATCAGTTGAGATGCTTCTTACAGCTTCGTATATTTCCTGATTTGCCCTCGTGCCTATAACATTATTTTCCTTTTCCGACATCACCCGGAATATTTCTCTTACCTGTTCGACCGATTTGCCGGCGCAGTATATAATCTCAGGATAACCGGTACGAAATTCGCGGTGATGATCTATTCTTGCAAAGCCGAGATCAGTATATGGAAAATCCTTAAGTACTTCCAGAGCCTTTTTTATGCTTGTCTGTCCGTTTTTAACATCATTAAGCAGTTTTTCAACTTCTTTTGCATTCATATTTCTTTTCTTTCAGGATTTGAACTTCCTGTCCTGTAGCCTTCAAGGTCCAAAGATACATATCTGAATCCTATTTTTTTCAAATTGGATATAATATGTTCTTTATCAGGATTATGGATGATTTTTTCGATATATCCGGGCATACATTCAATCCTCGCAAGGTCACCATGTACCCGGACTCTTGTTCCCGGATAGCCTTTTTCCAATAACATGTTTTCAGCTTCCTCAACTAACCGGAGTACTCCTTCATTAATCTCAGTATCGTANGGGATTCTTGTCAATAAGCAAGCCATGGCTGGTTTATCCCAGATGTCCAGANCTTCTTCTCTGGATAACTCTCTTATATTCTTTTTTGTAAGGNCTGACTCAAGAAGAGGGCTCCTGATACCTAATTCTTTCAAGGCTTCCAGACCGGGTCTGAAATCATTGATATCATCAGCATTTGTACCATCTATAACAAGCTGATAATTGTTCTCCTTTGCATATGTCAATAACTCAGTGAAAAGAGTCTTCTTGCATAGATAACATCTTTCAGCAGGGTTTTTTCTTATCATTTCAGGAAAAGGCAAATCCAGTATTTTATGCTTGATACCAAAAGTCCTGGTAAAATCAATCGCTTCCTCAATTTCGCGCGANGGTATATATGGTGTTCTAATTGTAATTGCGATAGTACCGGATTTTCTTACCATATGAGCCCTGTGCAAAAGAAAAGTACTATCAACTCCTCCTGAATATGCTACCACAATTGAACCCATATCTTTCAGGATCGAATTGAGTTTTGTTAATCTGTCCTCTTTCATTTCCTTTCTCCTTTCTCCTTTTTACTTTCTTCGTCCACCGTATCCGCCAGTTGGCGGAGAAGGTGGATTACGTTCTACTTACAAGTAAAGCCATTATATTATTGTACACCACTTTGACGGGAATACCTTTATCAGTAGCTATTCGCTTACATTCTTCATATTCGGGTTTATACGATACCTCGTTCCCCTTAAAAAAAGATCTTTTTACTTTTACAGGGCCATAAATAGTCTGAATTATTTCGAATTTTCTGACCAGGGTATCCTTTCTGAAAGGGAACGTCCTGATCCCCAGTGATGTAGATTCAGTAAAAATGATGTTTTTGACACTATCAGCCAATTCCGTTTCGCAAATAACATTAAGCAGAATGCCTGGCCGACCTTTTTTCATAATGATATTTGAAAAGAAAACATCTGATGCGCCGGCCTTAAAAAGTCTGTCGGAGATAAACTCAAAAAACTCAGGATTCATATCATCAATGTTGCATTCAAGATGAAGCGCGTCATGTCCGGAACCTGGATTCTCTAACGTTTCTCCAAGGAATACTCTGAGAAGATTGGGAACGTCCTCATGTTCTTTATGACCGACCCCATAAGCTGTTTTCTCAATTTTCATTACNAGATCAGGGCTGAAGTCTGTTCCCAGTACAGCCAGAATAGCAGCTCCGGTGGGAGTGGTGGCTTCAAAGTTGACACCATTTTTTTTCACAGGAATATCTTTAATGATTTCTACAGTTGCAGGCGCAGGAACCGGGAGCTTCCCATGATCGCAGTTAACAAAACCGCCTCCAAGTTCGACAGTTGATACGTGTACAGCATCAACTTTCAAAACATTATAGCATATTGCAGCACCTACTATATCAATAATAGAATCAATTGCACCGACTTCATGAAAATGTACATGGTCAACTGAGGTTCCGTGAACTGTTGCTTCAGCCTCTGCAATCTTCATAAATATTTTAATACTTAATTCCTTCGTTTTGATCTCAAGCGCTGAATCATTTATGATCTTTTCAACATCCGCAAGGTGACGATGTGCATGCTCATGCCCGGTTTGTTTAACAGTAACTTTGGTTCCATAGATGCCGTGCCTGTGATCTCTCTGAACAATGAGTTCCCAACCATCGATTTTAAGTTTTTTTAATTCATCAATAAGATAAGTTTTGTCAACACCGAGATCGATCATTGCACCGAGATTCATATCTCCGCTGATACCTGAGAAACAATCATAACCGATAATCTTCATATTCTTAGAGTAGTATATAGTGGAACAAATAAAAAGGAGGAATGTTAAAAAATTGTACAAAGATTAACTCAACAGTTTTTATGTTGCTAATATACTATTTACAATCTTTACGGAATAATAAAAAAAAATTGTATTTTTCGGGACTTATCAAAAAATCATTTAAGTTGACAATTTTATTAAGATTATGAAAAGAAGGGATTTTCTTAAAACATCAATTGGAGGTGGTCTGGCAGCCGGAGCAGCGTTAAGAATGGGTGGGTATGATAAGCTCTGGTCATCTGCACCTCTTGCGGCAAAATATGATATGGTAGCAATAATGGGTGGCGATCCTGATGCAATGTTTGACCTTGGAATACAGGAATTGGGAGGAATGGGCACTTTTGTTCAGAAAGGACAAAAAGTATTGATTAAACCAAATATAGGCTGGGATGTAATTCCTGAACTTGCAGCAAATACTAATCCTCTGCTTGTAAAAAGGATTATAGAACATTGTTTTAAGGCCGGCGCCAAAGAGGTTTACGTATTTGATCATACCTGTGATAACTGGGTTAATTGCTATAAAAATTCCGGTATAGAAAGAGCTGCAAAACTGGCAGGTGCAAAAGTTGTTCCGGCTAACTCCGAAAGCTATTATCAGCAAGTTGAGATACCTGGAGGTATAAAGCTTCAGAAAGCTAAAGTACATCAGCTTCTGCTTGAGACAGATGTTTTTATAAATGTGCCGCTTCTTAAGGATCACAATTCAACACGAATGACCTGTTGTCTTAAGAACAATATGGGTCTTGTCTGGGACCGTGGCTACTGGCATTCGAATAATCTGAACCAATGTATTGCAGACTATGCCCTTTATGAAAAGAAACCGGCTCTTAATGTTATAGATTGTTATAATGTTATGGTAAAGCATGGACCTCAGGGAGTATCAAAAGAAGATATTGTTCAAATGAAGTCGCAAATACTTACTACCGACTGGGTAGCCGGTGATGCAGCTGCCGCCAAAATGCTGGGAGTAGCAATTGAAAAGATCGAATATATACCGATTGCTCATAAAATGGGTTTGGGAAATATGAACCTCGATTCTCTGAATATTAAAAGAATAAAAATGTAATTCCTGATGAGGTCATCTATACTTAGAAGAATCCGAATCGTTTTTTCAACACTTTTATTTATATTCTTTTTCCTGGTTTTTGTTGATTTCAAATCACTAATTCCGGTTGACTATATTAACTCTTTAATGTTCTTACAGTTTATACCTTCTGTATTAAAGTTTCTTGATCTGAAAACTTTAGCAGCATGTGGGTTTATGATTGTCCTTTTATTGACTCTGGTTACCGGTCGAACCTACTGTTCGTTTTTATGTCCGCTTGGAATATTGCAGGACGTTAATAGCAGGATTGGAGGACGTATTAAAAGAAAGTTCAGAAGATACGGGTTCAAGAGACCTTTTACCGTTTTAAGATATTCACTGCTGGCAATAACCCTTATTGTTACTCTGGTTTGGGGTATTTATATGATTACCATTCTTGACCCCTATAGTATATTTGGCAGGTTTATGACATATTTTGCCAAGCCGGTTGTAATTATGTTAAACAACTTACTTGCAGGCTTACTGGGTAAATTTGATATATATACCCTGAGTAATATTCCTGTCAGAGGATTCCCTTTGATTGTCTATTCCATTCCTGCTGTTTTCTTTATACTTATTGGCGCCCTTTCTCTGACAAAAGGCCGACTGTACTGTAACATGATATGCCCTGTAGGAACATTTCTTGGTCTGCTTTCCAAAATTTCGCTTTTCAGGATAAAATTTGATGAAAGTGCCTGCACCAGGTGTGGAAGATGTGCAATGCTTTGTAAGTCTTCCTGTATTGATTTTCTTAAACACGATGTTGATGTTACCAGATGTGTAAGTTGTTTTAATTGTATTTATACTTGTCAGGATAAAGCTATTTCATACGGAATTGTGGAATTTAAAAAGAAGGGTAATGAGACAGATGAAGGAAGACGTAAAATCATTGCCGGATCAATCCTTCTGCTGTTCGGCTTATCGCGGCTTTCAAACGGTCAGGATAAAACAGCGCCAAAACCAAAAAAAGATTCAACTGTCAAAGAAAATAAGACATACCCGGTGTGTCCTCCAGGAGGAGTAACGATTGCAGATTTCAATAAAGATTGCATCGCCTGTTCATTATGCATAAATATCTGTCCGAATGGTGTCCTGCAACCGGCATATAAGCAATATGGAATTGCCGGGATGATGCAGCCGGTGATGGATTACCATAAAAGCTTTTGTACATATAACTGCACAAAATGCACTGAGATTTGCCCCACTAACGCATTGCATCTGCTGGTACTTGAAGCTAAGAAGCTTACACAGTTGGGGAAAGCAAAATTTATAAAGGACAATTGTATTGTAAAGACTGAAAAAACAGCCTGCGGAGCATGTTCAGAAAGTTGCCCGACAAAAGCTGTTCACATGATTCCTTATGAAGGAAACCTTGTGATTCCTGAGGTTACAGAAGATATTTGTATAGGTTGCGGCCATTGCGAATTTGCCTGCCCGACTGTACCTTATAAGGCGATCTACGTTGATGGTAATCCTGTTCATGTGGCAGCTAAAAAACCTGAAAATGTTGAGTCTGATAAAAAGACACCGGTGGAATTTCCATTTTAGACAACCCGTTGTTTTGATAGGCCTCTCCCCAACCCCCCGCGTTGCGGGGCAGGCTCTCCTTCAAGTGGGATGAAGCAGAAAAGATATTGAGGAAAAAATTACTTACAATTAACAAAAAATCATACTATTATATTGTAATCCATATGAAACCATCGCATATTGAACATATTGGAATAGCCGTCGTAAACCTTGAAGCTGCCATAAGTTTTTATGAAAAGGTATTGGGTCTGACATGCTATAACATTGAAGAAGTAACTGATCAGAAAGTACGAACCGCCTTTTTCATGATAGGACAAACAAAAATTGAACTTCTTGAATCTACTGATCCTGAAGGTCCTATAGGAAAATTCATAGAAAAAAGGGGAGAAGGAATTCATCATATTGCATTTTCTGTTGAAAAAATTGAAGAGCAACTGGCACATGCGGCAAATCTGGGTGTCAGATTGATTGATAGTGTACCCAGAAAAGGGGCAGAAGGTCTTGATATTGCTTTCTTACATCCAAAATCGACTTCAGGAGTTCTTATTGAACTGTGCGAAAAAAATCAGTAGGTTTGTATAACATAACCAACTATTTGGTAAAATGAAAAAATCCATAGCAATAGCAGGTAATTCCGGTCCAAAAGTAAGGTCTGATTGTGAAATTGTTTTAGAAATAAAATCTGACAGTGGACTAACTATTGATCTGACCTCAAAAGTGAGGGTACTCTATGGTGAATCTATTAAGAGTCTTGTTTCTGAACTACTTACTTTTTTTGGAATAAAAAATGCAGTTGTAAAGATAGATGACTCCGGAGCCCTTCCCTTTGTTATTGCCGCACGTCTGGAATCTGCGGTGAAACAATTGATCAGCACAGATCTTGAATACNTTCCTGAGTTACTAAAGGAAAACAGCTATTATACTACCCGCGACAGGTTTAGGTTTTCAAGGTTATATTTGCCGGGCAATACACCCGGATTGATGATCAATGCCGGCCTTCATTCGGCTGATGGTATAATACTTGATCTTGAAGACTCCGTTGCTCCTGAAAAGAAAGATGAAGCCAGAATTCTTGTGAGAAATGCATTACGCCAGATAAATTTCTATGGTGCTGAAAAAATGGTCAGGATCAATCAGGGAAGGAGAGGGTTGGACGATCTTCACTTTGTCATTCCCCATAATGTTAATCTTATACTTGTTCCTAAATGTGAAAGTGCAGATTTTATCCTGCAGGTCGATAAAGAGATTTCAGAAATTAAAAAGAAATTCAATCTCAAAGAACATGTATTTCTGATGCCTATTATTGAAAGTGCACTCGGGGTTGAGCATTCTTTTGAGATTGCCTGTGCATCAGAAAATATTGTGGCTCTGGCCATAGGACTGGAAGATTATACAGCCGATCTGGGCGTTACCCGGACTGTGGAAGGCAATGAATCATTTTATGCAAGGACACGACTTGTTGTTGCTGCACGGGCGGCGAATATTCAACCTATCGATTCTGTATTTTCAGATGTTGCAGATATGGAAGCTCTGAAACAAAATGTACTGATATCAAAATCTCTTGGCTTTGAGGGAATGGGTTGTATTCATCCGAGGCAGATACCTGTAATACGGCAGGGATTTTCTCCTGATCAGACTGAAATTGAAAAATCGAAAAAAATTGTTCTGGCATTTGAAACAGCGAAACTTAAGGGGCTTGGTGTTGTTGCTCTGGGATCAAAAATGATTGATCCTCCGGTGGTCGCTCGTGCACAAAAAATAATTGATCTTGCAGTTCGTCTGGGTCTTTTATCGGTCAACTGGATAGATGAACTTCCTCATGATGAAAATTAAGGACTAATAGAGACAATATGCCTGTTAAAACTGTTATAAATGCGGCCGGAAGGTCGGTTCCTCTGGAGATCAACGGTAAGCCTGTGATACCTTTTAAAGGAGTTGGCATGCACAAACCGGACGGCCGGAAGTATTCGCCACCAATACCAACATGCTCCGATTATCCTGATGATGGCAATAAGGTCGTGGGATCACTGGAGGAAGCTCTCCGTAAATGTGGCCTTTGCGATGGTATGACAATATCAACACATCATCATCTCAGAGACGGTGACTTAATAAGCAATAAAGTATTCGAACTGGCGTCCACAATGGGAATTAAAGATCTGGTATGGTTTCCTTCTGCCTCTTTTCCCTGTAATGATCCTTTGATTAAATATCTTGATGATGGCACAATTAACAGGATTGAGGGAAGTATGAACGGGCCTCTGGGACGATATGTTTCAGAGGGCAGAATGAAGGGAACTGCGGTTCTCAGATCGCATGGCGGCAGGGTTCAGGCAATCCAGGATGGAGAGGTGAGGATCGATATAGCGGTTCTTGCCGCGCCAACTTCAGATGCTTTTGGAAATGCCAGGGGGACGGGAGGCTCATCTGCCTGTGGTGTTCTTGGTTATGCAAAGGCAGATTATATGTATGCTGGTAAAGTGATCGTTGTGACAGATAATCTTGTTGATNTTCCATGCTTTCCTATGGAAATTGAAGGTAATTATGTTGATTATGTTGTAGTTGTGGACAAGATCGGAATTCCGGAAAAAATAGTTTCAGGTACTACACAGATTACCAGGAGCCCCGACAGGCTTTTAATTGCAGAACTAACCGCCTCATTTCTGGAAATATCCGGCATTCTGAAAGATGGAGTTGCCATACAGGCAGGCGCTGGCGGTACATCNCTGGCAATNGCAGTATTTGTNCATCAGATCCTGAAAAACAAAGGATGGAAATCGAAATTCGGATTTGGAGGAAGTACAAAATACATGGTTAGGATGCTTGAGGAAGGACAGATGGGTTTTATTCTGGATGCACAGGTATTTGATCTTGATTCGGTAAAGTCAATTGAGAATAACCCTAATCATGTTCCTTACTCTGTATTCAATGCATACAACTACCATTCAAAGGGAAACCTGACCAGTATGATGGATATTATGATACTGGGNGCAACTGAAGTTGATTTAAACTTCAATGGTAACGTNGTGACACATTCTGATGGGTATCTGCTTCATGGTATTGGAGGTTGGCAAAATTGTCTTCATGCCCGGAATGTTATTCTCCCGATTCCCTTGTTCCGCGACCGGATNCCGGTAATAGTTGATGAAGTAACTACGTTGTGCGGACCTGGTGAACTTATTGATGTGATCATAACTGAAAGAGGTATTGCAATAAATCCCCTGCGGCAGGATCTGATTGACAGTGTTAAAGGCAGCGGACTTCCTTTAAGAACCCTTAAGGAGCTTAAGGATGAAGCTGAAAAGATTTGCGGAGTACCACAAAAGCCTCAGTTTGAAGAAGATATTGTTGCTGCAATAAAATGGGTTGATGGAACAGTTATAGATGTTGTGAGGAAAATAAAAACCGTGTAGATCATACTATGGAANAATACAAATGTGTTGTATGTGGATATATCTATGACCCTNAGGAGGGAGATCCTTCGGCCGGTATCGGACCGGGCGTCTCTTTCGATGATCTGCCTGCTGATTATATCTGCCCGGTTTGTGGAGCAGGTAAAGATGAATTCATTAAATATGAGTGATCAGGGATGATCTCATTTGCTATAGAAAAAACTCTGATTATTTGACCGGCATTTTTTTTACAACATCNACAAGGAGATCCCAGAACATCTGAGCTGTTCTGATTTCGATCATCTCCTCAGGAGTATGAGCTCCCCTGATAGTGGGGCCAAATGATATCATGTCGATTCCTTTAATCTTTTCATATACCAGGCCGCACTCAAGACCCGCATGTATTGCCCTTACTGAAGGCTCTTTACCAAATAGCTCAAGATATGAATTACGTGTTATCTTAAGAATCTCGGATGTAAGATTTGGTTTCCATCCCGGGTATCCGTCAGAATGAACCACTTCTGCACCGGCAAGTCTCAGGCAGGATTCAACCATAACACTTGCATCATTCCTGGATGATTCAATTGAGCTTCTCTGAGTGGTAATAATTCTGATGGAATTACTACCACTGAATTTTGCTATGGCCAGGTTAGTTGAGGTTTCAACCAGATCATCCATTTCTTTCGACCATGCAATAACTCCATGAGGACAACAGCTCAGGGCATTTAGAAATTTTTTCTGACTATCCTTATCCATTACAAATGGAGGAAGGTCAACTTCCTTCACGGAGATCTTAAGTTCTTTCTCCAGATCCCCAAATTCATCAATCAGTGTTACATGGAATGCCTCAATCCAGCTTTTTATAGAATCATTTACTGATTTGTCGAGAACAATTTTCGAAAAGGCTTCTCTGGGTATTGCATTCCGGAGATTTCCTCCATCAAAGTTGGCCAGTGAAATTTCAAACTGATTTGAAATATTCCATAGCAGCCTGTTCATTATCTTAACAGCATTCCCATAGCCTTTATGAATTTCATCACCGGAATGGCCGCCATGAAGACCAGTTACTGAAATATCGAAAGCAGATGAACCATTTGGTACCGGAATAGTAGTATATTTCATTGTTCCGACCGTGTCCATACCTCCGGCGCAACCTATGAAAAGTATACCTTCATCTTCAGAATCGAGATTGATAAGTGTTCTTCCGGAAAAAAAATCAGCTTTAATATTTATCGCCCCTGTCATACCTGATTCTTCATCCACGGTGAAAAGGCATTCGATTTTTCCTGCCTTAAGATTTTTATCAGTCAGGATTGCCATTTGTGATGCAATACCGATCCCATCATCTGCACCAAGAGTAGTCCCCGTGGCAGTTACCCATCCATTTTTAATTGCAGGAATAATTGGATCCTTTTTCCAGTCATGTGCATAGTCTGCATTTTTTTCTCCAACCATGTCCATATGACTCTGAAGAACAACTGTTTTCCTATTCTCCATTCCGGGTGACGGCGGTTTAATGATCAGTATATTTCCAACTTCATCCTCTTTCGATTCGAGATTGTTATTCTTCGCAAAATCAAGAAGATANTTTCTGATCTTCCCTTCATTCTTTGAAAGGCGTGGAATATTACAAATCTCTTCAAAGNAGATCCAGATTGGCGCTGGATTCAATTGACTTAAAATGCTCATGCCTGGTATAATGTTCCCTGTTTGGCCGCAAAAATACTATTTTTTTTTTGCTTACAGGATAGAGTGATAAAAATAAATAGCGTATTATGACCTGTTAAATTTTGACTATTTTTACGGGGCTTTTGTTAAAAAGTAATAAATGCAATATATATGGCCAAACGTACAATAATTACATTACCAGGTGATGGGATAGGGGTAGTTGTTCTTCAGCAGGCAATAAGGGTATTGAATGCAGCAGGATTTGAAGCAAACTATATACATGGCGATATAGGATGGCAATTCTGGTGCAGTGAAGGCAATCCATTGCCCCAAAGAACGATAGATCTCATCAAAAAGCATAAAATTGCCCTCTTTGGGGCGATAACCTCAAAACCCAATGATGAGGCTAAGGCAGAACTTTCTCCGGATCTTCAGGGGAAAGGACTTACCTATTCAAGTCCAATTGTGGGTTTAAGGCAACTTTTTAATCTTGATATATGTGTACGTCCCTGCAAATCTTATAAAGGCAACCCTCTCAACTTTGTNAGAAGAGGAAAAGGGAATACGATTGACGAGCCCCTTATTGATGTGGTAATATACCGGCAGAATACAGAATGTTTNTATTCAGGTGTCGAATGGACNAATCCACCGGCCCAGGTTTATCAGGCCCATGATGACTCATCCCAAATTCAGTAAAAATTTTGGGTCGGTTCCGGTTGAGGAGCTTTCGATTTCAACCAGGATCTTTACCAGAAAAGCAACTATAAGGATCCTTATGGCTGCCTTTGAACATGCGAAAAAATACGGATATAAATCAGTTACAGTATGTGAGAAGCCCAATGTGATAAGAGAAACATCCGGATTGATGTGGAAGCTGGCAAAAGATATCCAGAAGAACTCTTTCCCTGAGATTAAACTTCTGAACACTAATATAGATGCCCAGATGATGTGGCTGACAAAGAATCCTGAGGAGTATGNTGTAATCGTTGCAGGTAATATGTTCGGTGATATTGCATCCGATGCGTTTGCCGGCCTGATTGGCGGATTAGGATTTGCCTGTAGCGCCCAGTTCTCTTCTGATGGTATTGCGGTTTTTGAACCGACTCATGGATCAGCTCCAAAATATGCCGGTTATGAAATCTCGATAGTGAACCCAATTGCCATGATTGAATCGGCCTGTATGATGCTCGATTATATTGATGAGAAAAAAATTGCATCACGGATCAGAAAGGCCATTGCTGAGGTAATTGAAGAAGGAAAAGTCAGAACTTACGATATGATGAAGATGGCGGGCAGACCTGAAGTTATTCAGAATGGAGCCGCTTCAACAGTGCAGATGACTGATGCCATAATAGCCAGATTAAAGTAATCAAAACAACATCATATGACTGAGCGGGTTAAAAAAATGTGGCCGGAACTTGAGTGGATTAAAGATAAATCACTCAGGGAAAAAACTGCTGAAACATGGGAAACGGCTCTTCAAAGAAGTNTCCTGAAAGCAGAAGATCTTGAACAAATCCCATTTACGCTTTTATGCGGCCCCGATCTAAAGGTAAGCTTCATGGCACATAAACGATGTGTTGTCCATATTGCCAGGGCAAGCGGTGAGAAAATTAACGAATTCTTTACTACCGATCTTCCTGTGAATATGGATATACTTATTTCAGGCGCTATTCTTGCTGATGTTGGAAAACTGCTTGAATATGAGCTTGATAAGGAAGGGAAAGCTATTCAGGGGAAATATGGGCAATACCTAAGACACCCTTTTTCAGGAGTGTCACTGGCTGAGGAATGTGGAATTCCACCCGAGGTGTGTCATATAATTGCAGCCCATGCTCATGAAGGCGATCTGGTGAAAAGAACAACCGAAGCATACATTGTTCATCATGCTGACTTCATGACTTTTCTTCCGTTTAAGAGCAGATTAATTGTCTAATTTTTCTTCTCAATCATGTATGACACTATACGACTCTGAGCATCATTCCATTTTGTAAATGCTTTAATTGTTGTGGTTTCTGAAACCCTGAATGGTCTATTATACAGAGTAGATTTTTCACCAGGAATTGTTCCATCTGTTGTATAGAAAATTTTTCCATCTTCTCTGGAATTTGCTAATTCAATGGTAATACTATCTGTAAATATCATTACCGGAGAAACAAGTGACGGAGGAATAATGTTATGATTTGCCTTGAAAACGTTTTCAACGCCCATCTTGTTTATCTCTCTGTCGTAGGTCATCAAGCCGTTTGTTTCTGTTTCAACATCGGTAGTCTGGGTATAGATTGTAGCACTCAGTCCATTTTTTTTCACGAACCTGTGGACCAGATCAAAATATGATTCATATCTGGAAAGTAACTGAAGAGTATCATCCATATTCCTGTATCCCCAGTTCTTTTGTTCCCAGGTATGGCCCTTAAGAGGTAGCCCGAGTCCACCAAATTCACCAAGTACTATTGCTCTTTTCGCCTCAGCTGGTTGAACAACCGGATCGGGATAATGATGTATATCATTAATATTACCTGTTCCTCTGTCTGTCCAGCCGGAAGAGCTGTTGACAAGTCTTGTAGTATCATAATCTGATATCAGCCGGGTAATTCTACCAGTTTCAAACTGACCCCATCCTTCGTTAAAAGGAACCCACATGATAATTGACGGATGATTATATTTAGTCTCAATCATCCTCTTCAATTCAAACTCATATTGTTCAGTCGCCTCCTTTGACTTTTCTATATCCGGTTGATTTCCCCCTATAGATTTATCTCCACTCGGCATGTCCTGCCAAACAAGAATACCAAGCTTATCGCACCAGTAATAAAAGATTCTGTTTTCAACTTTTACATGTTTACGTAACATATTGAATCCCATTTTTTTAGTCATCAACAGATCATAAACCATTGCCTTTTCAGTTGGTGGAGTATAGATACCATCCGGCCAGAAGCCCTGATCAAGAGGACCATTCTGATACACAAATTCATTATTCAGAAGCATCCTTGTGAAACCGTCAGGATTGATATTTTTCTGAAGCCTGTATAGGATTTCACCTTGTCGACTATCTTATTATTCTTTTTTAATTCGATGGTAATGTCATACAAATAAGGTTTATCCGGAGACCAGAGCACAGGATCTTTTATCTGTAAAGTAATTTCATTATTAACATTGCCACTGGCTGTAGCAATTGTTTTTCCCTCTTTTTTTATTTTGAATGAGATGGAACCTTCGGTTGCATTTTTTACATCAGATTTAAAGATGATTGTCCCGTTATCAGCATTGGTAACAGTTCTGAAAGAAGATATATAGGATTCATTTACCGGTTCAATCCACACTGTCTGCCAGATACCTGTTGTGGGAGTATACCAGATGCTTCCGGGGGATGAGACCTGTTTTCCCCGTGGCTGAGTGCCTTTATCAGTTGGATCCCAGACACAGACCAGTAATTCATGATGTTTTTGATTACCCAGAGATTGTGTTATATCAAATGTAAATGGATCGTATCCGCCNCGGTGTGTTCCGACCTCTTTCCCGTCCACCCANACCTTAGTCTCCCAGTCACAAGCTTCAAAATTTAGCAGTATATGCTTATTATTCCATACATTCGGTATTACAAAATCTCTTTTATACCAGAGATTTTCATTTTCAGACACTCTCTTTCTGACTCCTGATATGGCTGATTCTATTGGGTATGGGACCAGAATTGATCCATCCCATTTTTCCGGTTTTGTTTCTTTCCGGGTAATTGCGTAATTCCAGAGGCCGTTTAAATTCAGCCAGGCATTTCTTATCATATCAGGCCTGGGATATTGCATCCAGGGTTTTAAAGGATCAACATCTGAGGTCCATTTTGTAAGAATCGGGTTTTCAGCCGGTTTCCAGTTTATTTCATCTTTAGGTGTACATGATACACTTAATACTAAAAAAGAAAGTATTGATACGCTCTTAACTATTCTCATAGGTTTGTTAAATATTCTTATTTATCGATTTGTTCTTCACCCTGCCTTCGCTAAAGCTATGGCAGGTAGCACATCGCAACCTGCCCCTTGC
>JGI24138J36424_10000052_pt1 | contig 27703 bp, 22 predicted proteins | sample BarGraNGADG00312_2_FD_36424 | JGI IMG/M metagenome (IMG submission 36424) | reverse complement strand
ATGGCTCTGTCGGCGGGGCGTACCTGCCTCTGTTTCGTTCCGGCATCCGCCGGCCGAGTCCCCGGCCCATCTCCCGGGGTCGCGCGGGCGATCCGATCTTTCAGTGGCCCGCTGGCAGTCGCGCCAGCACCGCGCTACGTGTGGGCGGATCGGAGCCCGCGCGCTCGCAGGTCAGCGCCGATGTCGTCGACGCGAACGCCATCACCTCGAGCCAGTCGGCATCGTCGAGCGTGGCCAGCGACCCACGTCCCAGGGCGTCGCGTTCGGCAAGCGCCGCGACGAGGCCGGCGGTATAGGCATCGCCAGCGCCGACGGTGTCCACGACCGTGCACGGCGTGGATGGGCAATCCAGCACGTCGCGCCCCCTCCGGAACAGCCGGCTGCCCGACGATCCCCGGGTCACGATCACGACCACCGGCCCTCCGCTCGTCGCGTGGTCCGCGGCAAGCGCGGCAGGATCAACGTCCGCAAGCGTCTCGAGGTCCCGGTCACTGATCTTCACGATGTCGGCAAGCCGAAAGCACTCGTCCACAACGACGCGGTACTCAGGCCAGTCGGGCACCAGTCCCTTTCGGATGTTCGGGTCGAACGTGAGTGTCACGTTTCCATGGAGCGCGCGCACCAGCTCCAGGATCGCCTGGCTGGCCGGCGGGAACAGGAGACTGATCGACCCGAAGTTCACGGCGTCGAGCGCGAGGAAGCGATCGAGTGCGAAGTCGCCCGGGCGAATGGCGCGGTCGGCCGCTCCCTCTCCCCGGAAGCTGTAGACCGCCTCGTCGCCCTCGTAGGCGACGAACGCGAGGGTCGCCGGCTCGTGGCCGTGGAGCAGCAGATCTTCCGCGACCCCATTGTCCCGGAGGTGGCGCAGGATCGCGTGGCCGAACAGGTCGTCCGACACGCGTCCGCCGAAATGGGCATGCTGGCCGAGCCGTGCCAGCCCGACCGCGACGTTGTACGGCGAGCCACCCGGGTGGAGGTCGAATCCCAGGAGGGCGCCACCCTCGATGCGCGGCGTGAAGTCGATGAGCGACTCGCCGAGGCTGCCGAGATGCGCCCGCCGTGCGGGCTCAGTCATGGAGCAGCCCATGGTCGGCGGCCCGGCTGCGCAGGAACGCGAGACCCTCGCCGACCAGCTTCTGCGGGTCGCCGACGACGTCGCGCCACATGCACGTCGCGCCCTTCACATCTTCATTCACGTCGGCGAACGATTCCATCGCCACGTGTCCCTCGAACCCGATCTCCTGCAGTCCGCGGAAGACATCGTCCCAGCGGACGTTGCCGGTGCCCGGGATGCCGCGATCCGACTCCGAGAGGTGCACGTAGCGCAGCCGCTTGCCGGTCGCGACGATCGGGTCGTACCAGCCCTTCTCCTCGATGTTCATGTGGTACGTGTCCAGGTGGGCGTACGCGTTGGGCTCGTCGATCCGGTCGAGCATCTCGCACACCTGGGACGCCAGGTTGCACATGTAGCTCTCATACCGGTTGAGGTTCTCGACGCAGATGTACATGTTCTTGTCGGCCGCGTACTGTGCCACTCGCTTCAGGGAGTGAGCCACGGTGTCGAGCTCCTGCTCCGTCGGCGGCTTGCCGGTGAGCGTGCCGAGGTTCGTGTAGATCGCCCCCGTCAGGAGCGGCGAACCCAGGTCGTGCGAGACGTCCAGCGCCCGCTTGAGGAACGCCACGGCGCCCTCAGGGTTGAACGGCATGTGCAGGTCCTTCGGCAGTCCGAGGCCGCAGGTGGCACCCATGCCGTACTTGTCCAGGAGCGCGCGCGTGCCGGGCACGTCCATCTCGTCCGGGTGCAGCAGCGGAATCTCCACGTAATCGAGCCCGGCTTCGGCACCGCCCCGGATCACGGTCTCGGCACCGGCGGACGTCCACTCGGCGGCCCAGATGAACGCGTGCGCCCCGAAGCTCATCATCGAACGATCTCCCTGTGTGGCGGCCCGAGGCGCGATCCCGGCTCCCGTTCAATCCGAACCGTGCCGCCTCGACGATAGTCGACGCGAAACGGTCGCGCAATCGTTTCGATCAGCGCGACTCCACGGCGTCGCTCTCCGATGCAAGCGCGCGAACGATTCCTTCCGCCACGCGCCGCTTGAGTTCCTCGAGTGATTCGCGGCTGTAAAAGCCAGCGTGCGGCGTCACGACGACATTGGGCAGTGCGAGCAATGGATCGTCCGCGCCGAGCGGCTCCAACTCGACCACGTCGAGCGCCGCGCCGCCCACGTGACCGCTCACGAGCGCCGCAAGGAGCGCCGTTTGGTCCACCAGGCCACCGCGCGATGTGTTGACCAGCAGCACGCCCGAGCGCATCCGGGCGAGTGCCGCTGCGTCGATCATGTGCCGCGTCGCGTCCGATAGCGGCACATGAAGGCTCACCGCGTCGGCCGAGGCAAGCAGCTCGTCGAGCCCAACGAGAGGGATGCCCTCCACGGCAGTGATGAACGGGTCGTGGCCGATGACGCGGAAGCCGACGGCCTGGGCCTTGGTCGCGAGCGCACGGCCGATGCGGCCCATGCCCACGACGCCGAGCAGCAGGCTGCCGGTGCGGCGAATCTCGCCGGTCGCACGGAAGTCCCACATTCCGGCGTGAACCGCGCGATCCAGGCCGACCACGCCCCGAGACAGGGCGAGGAGCAGCGCCAGCGCGTGGTCCGAGACCTCGCTGACGGAGTAGTCGGGGACGGAGACGACACCCACGTGACGCGCGGAAGCGGCACCCACGTCGATGTTGTCCACGCCCGCGCCGTAGCGGCCCACGACACGGCAATCCGGCAGCGCCTCGAACACCGCGGCGGTCACGGCGTACTGGGTGAGCAGCGCAGCGGCGCCTCGCCCGGCCTCGATGACCTGTCCGGGCGTGTGAGCCCGTGCGAGCCGCGTCTCGTAACCGGCCGCGGAGAAGATCGAGCGCTCCAGCTCGATCGAGGGATGGTCGCAATCGGTGATGACGATGAGGCTGCTCACGGTTCTCCTGTCAGGTAGTCGGTCAGGTCAGTCAAGCCGTCGAAGACCAGGTCCGGCGCGGGGTCGAAGACACTTCCGGGACGCGTGGAGCCCGACAGCAGCAGGACGGTGGCGGCGCCAGTATCGCGGCCGCCCTGGATGTCCGCGACGAGCGAGTCGCCCACCATCGCCGCCTGACCCGGCGTCACGCCAAGCACGTCGAAGGCCCGCAGGAAGATGGCCGCGTTGGGCTTGCCAACGCACTCCGGCTCCACCGGGACGCAGTAGGTCAGGGTCGCCACGATCGCGCCGCTGCCGGGCGACACACCGTCGGACAGGAGCATGAGCGGGTCGAGGTTGGCCACCACCAGGCGAGCCCCGGAGCGCAGCGCACGGATCGCGACGGTGAGCTTGTGGTACGTCAACTCGCGGTCCACGCCCACGACCACGGCCGCCGGGGAGTCGTCGGTGATGCGCATGCCGGCGCGCTCCACGCTCTCACGCATCGGCGCCTCGCCGATGACATACACGGGAGAACCCGGCGGAAGCGTGCGCGCCAGGTGCGAGCTGGCCGCGTCGGCAGCCGTGACGATCCGCTCGGGCGGCACGGACACACCCATCGCGGCAAGCTTGTCGCTGCAATCCGCCGGGCGCAGCGTGGAGTTGTTCGTCAGGCATGCGTAGCCGGGGGAACGCCGCTCCAGAGCGTCGATGAAGCGGGCGAGGCCCGGCATGGGGGTGTCGCCCAGGTAGAGGACCCCATCCATGTCAAGGATGAGAGCTCGCTCCCGCACCGGCAGGCCGGTGGCACCGGCCATCACGCCTCCCATGTTCGCCAGCGCGGGTCAAGCAGATCGTGAACGGCGCAGAACTCGCGGTACGCGCCGTCGTAGACCCGCCGCGTGGCGGGGCTCGGATCCCACGTTCGGTCGAGCTGTACGGTGTCCTCGGCCGCGGAGGCGGGGTCCGCATACCAGCCGACGCCGACCCCGCCGAGGATCCCAGCGCCCACGAGCCCGCCCTCGAATTGCGCGAATGTGCGGATCCGGGTGCCCCACGTGTCAGCCCGGATCTGGTTCCACATGTCGCTCAGCGCGCCACCGCCGGTGATGCGCACGGATTCGATACCCTCCGGCGGAACGATCAGCTCCAGCGTGCGCCGAAGTTCGAGGCAGAGGCCCTCAAGGACGGCACGGACCATCTCCGGCCGACCGTGCGCGGGGGTCAGGCCGATGAACGAACCGCGCGACGCACTGCTCCCCATCGTGCGCTCTCCGAGCAGGTAGGGGAAGAAGAGGAGACCATTGCTGCCGGGCGGCACACCGTCCGCCAGCGCGGTGAGCACGTCGTAGCGAGAGACGCCTCGATTCTTGGCTTCCTCGCACTCGACCTCGCTGAGTCGATCGGCGATCCAGCGCAGGCACAGGCCACCGGCGTCGGCGATGCCGAAGCGGATCCACCCCTCCCCGGCTGCGCGGAGGTTCATGACTCGTGGATCCGGCTCCGGTGTGCCGCCGAACGCACAGATGATCGAGGCCGTGCCGCTCACGTCGCAGCCGCGGCCTGGTCGCGTGATGCCCGCCGCCAGGAGCTGGCACAACATGTCCCCGGCGCCTCCCGCCACGGGCGTGCCCTCGGCCAGCCCTGTCTGTGCCGCCGCCTCGGCGGTCACGTACCCGATGACCGAGCCAGACGGGGCAATCTCGGGCAGCTTGGCCGCGTCCAGGCCGAGCGCCTCGACCAGGCGTGGCGACCACGTGTCCGTGGCCGCGTCCATGAGGAATGAGCCCGACGCCTCCGTTGGGTCGGTGTGCTTCGTGCCCGTGAGGCGGTAGTTGATGAAGTCCTTGACGATCAGGAAGACCGACGCCTCCGCGTAGATCTCCGGTCGGTTGACGCGGTACCAGGCGGTCTTGAATCCTGCCCATGCGGCAACGGGGTGGTTTCCCGCGACGGCGCACAACTCGGCGATATCCGAGCGCGCTCGGCACTCATCCACCAGGACTGCCGCACGCTTGTCGCTCCAGATCCCGACGCGCTCGTCCAGCACGCGGCCGTCCGCCGCGAGCGGCACGACGCCGTGCATCTGTGCACCCACGCCAACGCCGGCGACGCGCGCTCCCGGGTGGCGGTCCAGCACGGCCCGGATGTTGCGTGCGGTGCCATTCCACCACTCATCGGGCGATTGTTCGGCGTGACCCGGGGCTGGCGTGTGGAGGACCGTCGTCGATCCCGCGATATCCGCGATGTGCCCGCCCCGGTCCATCAGGGCGGCTCGTTGCGTTCCAGTCCCGATGTCGATGGCGAGAACGTATTCTCCCGCTGCGCCGCCGTCGGCCGCGATGACCGCGTCAGTAGCCGATGCCGAGCCGGACGTGCTTAACCGCAAGGTATTCCTCGAGGCCATGGTGCGACAACTCGACGCCCAAGCCGCTCTGCTTCCAACCGGGATATGGGAACGGCACGTCACCGCCGCCGACGTTGTTGATGTTGACCGTGCCGAACTCCAGTCGCTCGGCACTGCGCGTCGCGAACTTCAGGTCCTTGGTGTAGACGAACGCCACCAAGCCGAACTCGAGCGAGTTGGCGCGCTCGATGGCCTCGTCCATGGTCGCCACCCGAAGGATCGGGACCACCGGCCCGAACGTCTCCTGGGTGACCATGCGCATGTCCTCGGTCGCGTGATCCACCACGGTCGGCGGATAGAACCAGCCGTGGGCGAGCCGCTCGTCGTTGGGCCGCGAACCGCCCGCGATGATCTGTCCGCCCTTCGCTCGGGCGTCCTCGACATGCTCTTCGACGCGCTGGAGACCTGATGCCATCGACAGCGGGCCGAGATCCGGCTCCGGTTCGTCGAGCCCAAATCCGAGGCGCATCTTTCCGGCCGCCGTGGCCAGCCTCGCCGCGAACTCGTCGGCGATCGTCTCGTGGACATAGATCCGGTTCACGGAGTTGCACAGTTGGCCTGCGTTCCGGAAGGAGCGCTTGGCGGCGTCCGCGACAGCAATATCGAGGGGAGCATCGGCGGCCACCAGCATTGGCGAGTGGCCTCCCAGCTCGAGCGTCACCCGTTTGACCGTGTCGGCTGCGAGATGGAGGAGCGCTCGCCCGGTTTCCGTGCCGCCCGTGAAGCTGATCTTGCGAACCAGTGGATGCGCGGCAAGGCGCGCGCCAACGGCCTCGCCTCGACCGGCGATCCCGTTGAGAACCCCGGCCGGCAGCCCCGCCTCGAGCGCGCCCTCGATGATCGCGAGCGTGCTGAGTGGTGTCTTGCCGGCGGGCTTGACGACCACGGTACAGCCGGCCGCGAGCGCAGGGCCCACCTTCCAGGACATCAACCCCAGCGGATAGTTCCACGTCACGATGCAGGCCACCACGCCCACGGGCTGCTTGATGACGAAGCTGCGCAGGTTCGGGGAGTCCGTGGGCATGATCTCGCCGTAGGCACGCACTGCCTCGGCCGCGTACCAGCGGAACGCCTTCGCGGCGGCACGCACCTCGCCTTTCGACTCGGAGCGCGGCTTGCCCTGCTCGAGCGTGAGAAGCCGGCTGAGCTCATCCTCGTGAGCGTGAAGCCAATCGGCCATCGCCTCGAGATGGCGTGCTCGGCGCTCCGCCGGAAGCGCCGCCCAGGCGGGAAACGCGCGCTGCGCTGCCTCGACCGCGGCGTCGACCGCGGCGTCATCGGCGATCTGTGCGCTCCCCACCACGGATCCGTCGGCGGGGTTGAGAACCTGGAACGAGCCGGCCCCGTCAAGGAGGGCGCCGTCGATCACGAGCCGGCCGTTGCCCTGCAGGGCCTGGATCTGGGGCATGGAGACGATTCCTTCGGATAGTACGGTGGTTGAGACGGTTACTTGACGATGAGAATGCGGGCGCGATCAATCGTCAGGCCGACCGCCAGGATCACGATCCCCCCGTAGACGATCTGCTCATAGGCGGCATCGATGCCGATGACGGCCATGCCGACGCGCAGCACCATGATGATGAGAGCACCTACGATCGTACGGTTGAGCCCGCCCACGCCGCCCGTGATCGCTGTTCCGCCGACGACGACGGCGGCAACGGTGGGGAGCTGCAGGCTGTCGGCGAGGCTCGGCGCGCCGCTGTTCATGCGCGCCACGAGCATGAGCGCCGCGAGCCCGGAGCCGAAGCCGGACAGGGCGAAGATGAGGGTCTTCGCGCGCACGGTCCGGATCCCGGACATTACCGCTGCGGGCTCTGCGAGCCCGATCGCCTCCACGTAGCGGCCGATCGGCAGCAGGCGCATCGCGGCCATCACGAGGCCGACGAACACGAGAGCCACCGCGGCCGAATTCGGGATCGGACCGGTGCGATCCGCCATCCAGCCGATGAGGTCGTAGTGCTCGCGCACGGGGATCGTCGTGCCGGCGGAGAGGGCGAGCGCGAATCCCGACCAGATCCCCAGCGTGCCGAGCGTGATGATGAAGGACGGCACCTGGGCCTTGGCGTGCACGAAACCGGTGAGGGCCCCCGCCAGCGTGGTGAAGGTCAGCACGCCCAGGATGGCGAAGATGCCGTTGGTCGGCAGCCACAGCCCGATGAGGATCGAGGCCAGGGAGGCCATCGCCGCGAGCGCAAGGTCGATGCCGCCGAGCATGATCACCAGCGTCTGACCGACGCACAGGACAAGAAGGATCGACGTCTGCTCGGCGAGGACCTGCGCACTCGCCAGGCTGGCGAAGCTCGGCTTCGCCACGGTGAGACCGACGAGAAGCGCCAGCAGCACGACCACGGGCATGAACCCGGTGACCGATTCCTTGCTCATGTGCCAGCGAGACGTTGCGGTTGTGGGGCCCGAGGGCGAAGCCGGGGCCGCGGCGTTCGTCGGACCGCCCGGTGTCGTTGGAGTCATGCCGCTCATCTCGCTACACCATGCGCTCGACGATCGTGACCTGCGAGGGCTTGCCGCCGGGGGGGGCCGCGTGCCGCGCCGAGATCCGCCCGTCCTTCATGACCACGATGTTGTGGCTCAGCCCGATCGTCTCCTCCAGTGTGTCCGCCAGGAGCACGATCGCGATCCCCTGGGACGCGAGCGACCGCACCAGGTCGTAAACCTCCGCTTTGGCGCCGACGTCCAGGCCCCGTGTCGGGTGGTCGAGGATCAGCACCTTGAGGCCCTCGGAAATGAGCCACTTGCTGAGCGCGACCTTCTGCTGGTTGCCGCCCGAGAGGTTGCGAGCGGGCGTCCCGATGCTGGGCGTCTTGATCCCAAGTCGTTTGATCCACTCGCGGACCAATGACTCTTCCTTGGGTCGGCTCACGACGGGCCCGTCCTGGACCACCCGCAGGTGGGCGAGCGTGATGTTCCTGTCCACCCGCATCCCCATCACAAGGCCCTCAACACGGCGCTCGGCGGGCACGTTGCCGATTCCGCGGGCTGCCGCGTCCGCGGGCATCCCGAAGCGCGCTACCTTGCCGTCCACGGCGATCTGGCCACTGCCCTGCTCGAGGGCGCCGAACAGGGTCCGGCAGACTGCCTCGCATCCCGATCCCTGGACGCCGGTCAGTCCGAGAACCTCGCCGGCGTGCACCGTGAAGCTCACGTCTTCGTATCGGCCGGGCAGGGTCAGATCCTTGACCTCGAGACGCGTCGTCGCCTCGTCGTACGGGACCTGCTGGTCCACCCGGTAGTAGTCGCCGCTGAGCGCCCGGCCCACCATGAGCGAGTAGAGCTCGGTCGAGTCGCAGGTCTTCGGGTCGCGCTCGGCGACCACCCGGCCGTTGCGCATGATGTAGACCCGGTCGGAGACCTGGAGCACCTCGTCGAGCCGGTGCGACACGAAGATGACCGACGCGATCTCGCGCAACCGCCGCACCTCGCCAAAGAGGATGGCGATCTCTTCTTTCTCGAGCACGGACGTCGGCTCGTCGAGCAGGATGATCGGCGCCTCCTGGGTGCGTTCCTCGATGGCCAGCACCTTGGCGAGCTCGACCATCTGGCGCTCCGAGAACGAGAGCGTCTCAGTATTCGAGCGCGGATCGATCCTCGAGCCGATCTTGTCGAGCTGCACCTGCGCGTGTCGGTACAGGTCCTTCCACCGGTAGACGCCATGCCTGACGCTGCCGCGCTCGACGCCCAGCAGGATGTTCTCGGCCACGCTGATGTTGGGGATCAGCGACTGCTCCTGGAACACCATGCCGATGCCGGCGTCCATGGCCTGCGTGATCGTCCGGTACGCGACGCGCTTGCCGCGCAACGTCACTGTTCCGGAGTCGGGGGCATAGAGCCCGGCCAACACCTTCAGGACGGTGGACTTGCCGGCGCCGTTCTCGCCGATGAGGCCGACGACCTCGTGGGGGCGAACCTCGAGCGACACGTGGTCCAGCGCATGGACGCCGGGGAAACTCTTGTCAAGATCCTTGATGACGAGAATCGGTTCGCTCATTTGATCATCCGTAATCGGCTGCGCAGCGGCCAGGTCGTCACGGTGACAGCACCGACGATGATGGCGCCCTGGACTGCCTTCTGGAGGTATGGATCCACGCCGGCGAGGAGCATGCCGTTGTTGATCACGTTGACGATCAGGACGCCGACCACAGTCTGGAGCACGCCGCCTCGGCCACCGGTGAGGAGCGTGCCGCCGATGACGACGGCCGTCACGGCCGCAAACAGCGTGTTCGCGCCGAGCCTCGCGTCGCCGATGCCCAGGCGCGCACTCACCATGACCGCCGAGAGGCCCACGAGCGTTCCGGACAGCATGAAGATGAGAACCTTGTAGCGGTTGACGTTGATGCCCGACTGGATGGCCAGCTCCTCGTTCCCGCCGATCACATAGGCGTACCGCCCGACTCGGGTGTAGCGCTGGATCACATAGCCCACGATCACGACGCCAACGGCGATGTAGATGATCGGGGAGAAGCCGAACCAGCGGACCAGCTCCCAGTCGCGGAGCCATTGGTCGTGGATGTTCGGCACGCGGCCGCCGAAGAAGACCGTGGCGACCCCGAGACCCACGGACCACGTGCCCAGGGTGGCCATGAAGGAGGGCACCTTCACGCGGGTGATGATCAGCCCGTTGGCAAGCCCGAACAGGGTGCCGACGAGGATGGCGAGGATCACGCCGATCAACCCGAGGTTGTTCCCGTTGTGATCGTTTGCCACGAGGAGCGCAACGGACACCGAACTGGCGGCGATCACGCCTTCCACCGAGAGATCGATGCCACCGATGAGGATGACGAAGGTCAGCCCGACTGCAACCGTCATCAGGATCGCGCTGGCATCGATGATGTTGCGGAAGTTGTCGATAGTGAGAAACGTGCTGTTGATGAGCGTGAAGAGCGCGCACAGCGCGATCAACGCGATCGTAGGAGCGTACGGTCCGATGCGACCGAGCTTGAAGCGCGCCGGTCCCCGTGGCCGGCCCCCCAACGAGGGAGGGTCGGCCACCTGGGACGAAGGAGGCCCAGCCGTGCCGGGTGCATAAGCCTGTTGACTATCCGTCACTGCTGGGCCTCACGACTCAATCGGCTGGAAGCCGGACGCTACGGACCGTACTTGATTGGTCCCTGGTCGCGCGCCCAGGGATCTGCCCAGTCGGCCGCGTATTTGGCGGGGTCGGCGGGAGCCTGGAACTCCGCCACGTTGTCCTTGGTGATGAGGGTGGTCTTGCCGTAGAACTCGCGCTTGTCCTTGCTGAGCGAGGCAACGGTCAGCTTTCCGGTGAGGACCTGGACACCCATCGCGAAGGGCGCAGAGCCCTGCCAATACGCATCGGACGCCACGGTGGCGCTCATCTCGCCCTTGGCAACGGCGGCAAGTCCGTCAGGAGTGGCATCCACGCCGACCACTGGCACCTTGCCGGCGAGACCGGCGGAGCGGAGCGCCTCGAGGGCGCCGAGCGCCATGTCGTCGTTGGCCGCCCAGACGCCGTTGATCTGGTTCGGGAACTTGGTCAGCCACGTCTGCATCATGGTGAACGCAGTCTTGCGGTCCCAGTTGGCGGTCTGCTGGTCGAGCATCTTGACGGAGCTATTGGCGGCCAGCGCAGCCTTGAGGCCATTGAAGCGCCCAATCGCGGGGACGTTATCGAGGATCCCCTGGATCGCGACGATGTTGCCCTTGCCGCCCATGGCCTTGAACAGTGCCTCGGAGATCGCCTTGCCGGCCGGGACGCCGTCGAACGAGATGTGGGCGATCCAGTGGTCGTAGCCGTCCCACGGGTGAAGATCGTCCGGCTTGTTCCACTGCGTGATGATGTAGGCGCCCGCCTGCTGGGCCGACTTCACGAGTGCCTCTGCGTCAGCCGAGGCGTTCGGGTCGACGTTGAGGATGGTGCACTTGGGGTTGCCGGCCGCGAGCAGCGTAGCGGCCGAGGAGACCTGCTTCTGGGAGTCGCCCTCGTTCGCGAGGACCTTGTACTGGGCGCCGATCGACTTCGCATATGCCTGGCCGCCCGCGTCCCAGATAGCGTGGTACGGGTTCGACAGCGAGCGGATCATGTTCACGAGCGTGATGTCCGCCGGGGCGCACGAGGCCACGCCGGCTGCCGCCGAGGCGGCTGCCGACGGAGCGGCGACCGACGGAGAGACTGCCGACGGAGCGGCTGCCGACGGAGCGGCTGCCGACGGAGCGGCTGCCGACGGAGCGGTCGTGGCGGCGCCGCTGCATGCCGCGGCGAGGAGGACCGTGCTCACGAGCAGCCCCCCGTAGCGGAGGCTGCGCCCCCAGCGCGATTCGGTGTTCGAACCAATCATTCCTGTGACCTCATAGCTATGCGGCCCCGGACGCAACGCATCGCGAGGCAATGACCCCCCCAGCCGACGTGCTGGACGTTCTCTGGATCGGCGCCGATTTGTTCCTCCTCCTCCTCCTGCTCGTCCGCCACGATGACGGGTTGGGACGGCTCGCCCGGCTGCTTGGGCCGGCAAGCGTCCGCGGCCGAAACTTCACTGAAGGCCGACATGCCTCGGGAAACGACAGCATCTTCGCGTCAGCGTGTCGACCATCGTTGTGGTGTCCTTCCTCCCATTGTTAGGGCCATCCGGCCCGTCCGGGTGCTAGCCCTGGCGCTCGAGTTCTCCGGCGCGTACGCGGAGCGCGAACCCATCCTGCTCAATGGAGGCGTAGTCGTGTCCTGCGTCTCCGAAATATGCGGCGAAGAAGATCAGATCCTCATCACCGTCGTTGAGGGTGCGGTGCGCCCAGCCCGGCGGCACGTACACCGCGGTCCCTGCTGCCAGTTCCTGTCGCACGAACTGCCCGTCGCGCGATTGCATGACCATCCATCCGTGGCCGGCGAGTCCGAGGTATACCTCGGCCGTGTCTCGCACGTGGTGGTGGCCCTTTGTCATGAAATACTCATCACCGATTCGTCCCGGATGAATCACGGTCGTGAGAAACACCAGGTGCCCTTCCTCATGAGGCACGGGCGCCTCATAGGAGCGGTAGATCTCCGGGTCCTCTCCGCGNCCCAGCATCTCGCGGACGGTTCCACGGTCCAGGTAGTGGTCGGGCATGTCGCTGAGGTGCCGCCGACTCGCCGGACGCTCCGGGACCAGTGCGCCGGTCGCATGGTGGATGGCCATGCCGAAGGGAACCACGGCGCTGCTCATTGGGACGTGAACGCGATTTCGAACCGGGCGCGGTCGCCCCGGTANACCGCCAGGTCGTATTCGATGGCAACCCCGTCCGCGGTCCGGCTGAGGCTCGAGATTCTCAGGGCGGGCGACCCGGGCTTGACACCGAGGCGGTCCGCGTCGCCGCGCGGCATCGGAACCGCCTCGAACGTGCGATTCCATGACGTCGGGCGGATCCCGTACCGCTCCTCGAGTGTCGCGTACAACGAGCGGTCCTGCATGTCGATCGTCTCGAACCCGGGCACCAGCCGGTGCGGCAGAGACGTTCGCTCGACCTGAATGGGCAGCCCATCCAGGGTGCGGACCCGGTCAAATTGCACCACCGCCTCGCCTATTGCGAGGTCCAGCNGCTTGGCAAGGAGGGGAGTTGCCTTGGCCANGCCGAGTGCAATCACGTTGCTTCCAACTGTATAGCCCTGCGCCGTCATCGAGGCGTGGAAACCCACGGGCTGCTGCACGAATGTGGCGTTCACCTTGCGTTGAGTGATGAATGTTCCCTTTCCCTTGACTCGCAACACGAGCCCCTCCCCGTCCAGGTCGTGCAGCGCCTGCCGCACCACCGTACGGCTCACGCCGTAGGCGCGACAGATCTCGCTCTCAGAAGGAAGCCGACCGCCTGGCACCCATTCGCTGTCCATCCGCCCCAGCAGGATGTCACGCAGCTGCCGGTAGTACGGCACCGCAAGTCGACGGTCGATGTGGCTCCTGGAACCTGGCTGCGCCGTCTGACCTGTCATTACAACATCCTATGCCGACAGACCACCAAGATGTCAATCCCCAATCTTGCCCCGGATCCCGTCCCCGTCCGAGCTGTACGAGGTTACGGTTGGGAGCCCTGGACGATCACCGCCTTGAGACAGGCCTTGTCCTCGGCAACCGCATGGAGTGCCTCCCCGAAGTCGTCGAGCCCGTATCGCCGGTTGACGATCCCCTCGGTCCGCACGCGTCCTGAGCGCAGCACCGCCAGCGACCGGTCGAAGCAGTGAGTCTGCGCGAACGAGCCCTTGATCGTCAGTTCGCGGCGGAAGATCTCGTACGGGCTGAAGGGGACCCGGGCCTCCTCTGGAGCCATCCCGTAGATCATGACTGTGCCCCCGTCCCGCACCAGGGATGTGGATCGCTCCTCGAGGGCAGGCGACCCCGCGGCCTCGATGACCACGTCATAGCCGTCAGGGGCCAGGTCGCGCAGATGCTGGACGGCGTCGCCGAGAGACGAGCGGTCGATCTGCACGGTCCGATCGATCCCGTACGACCGGGCAAGCTCGAGCTTGAACGCCGTGGGGGCGGCCACCGTCACGCGTGCCGCGCCGCCGTGCATGACGAGCTGCGCGAGGACCAGGCCGGTGGGTCCGGCGCCGAACAACAGCACATCCGAACCGGGCTGCAGGCCAAGGACGTCCATGCCATGGACGGCGCAGGCGGTGGGCTCGGTCATCACAGCCACCTCCGGCGCCAGGTCGTCGGCCGGGAAGCACTTCTCGCCCGGGACGACGACGAACTCCGCGAAGCCGCCCGGCCCGTTGCAGCCGCGCGAGTAGAAGTTCTGGCAGAACAGGGGCATGTTCCGTTTGCAGTAGTAGCACCGCCCGCACAACTGGGTGTTGTCCGCGACGACCTGCTGTCCGATGGTGAGGCCTTCGACGCCATCGCCGATCTTGTCCACCACGCCCACGATCTCGTGTCCAGGCGTGAGGGGATACGCCGTCATGAAGCCGCCGTCGTAGATGTGCAGGTCCGTCCCGCAAACGCCGGTGATCGTATTGCGGAGCCGCACGTACCCTGGGCCGGGCTCCGGCGTGAAGACCTCGCGGATCTCGAACGCGAGCGGCTTTTCGTAGACGACGGCCTTCATGATGATGCGCCTCCATCGGGTCGGATGATGGCCTTCAGCACGGATTGCTCCTCGACCGCGCGGAACGCGGCCTGCCAGTCGGAGAGGGCAAACTCGGTGACCAGCGACGCGGCCGCATCGGCGTGACGGGCCAGCATGCCAATCGCAGGGTCCCATGCGGTGTAGTTGGAGCTCATGCTGAACGCGATGTCGAGCGCCCGGGTGACCGCGAGGTCCCAGGGAAACGGGATGTCAGGCCTGCCTCCCATTCCCACGGCAAGCAGGCGTCCCCGGCGACGCAGGATCTCGACCCCGAGCGCCAGCGCGACCGCCGCGCCCGACGCGTCGATCACCATGTCGGCACCCCTGCTTTCGGTGGCATCGGCGGTCCAGGCCCGGGCGGCCTCGGGATCGCCTGCGGTGTCGAAGCCGAGGCGGCCCGCAGCGTCAAGCCGGCTCTTGTCGGCGTCGCGACCGACGATGAGCACCGGGCCGGCGCCGGTGGCACGGGCTGCGAGCGCTGCGAGGATGCCCACAGGGCCGGGGCCCATGATCACCACGGCGTCGCCCGGACGAACAGGAGCCCGCTCCATCGCCGACAGGACAATCGCCATGGGCTCTGCAAGCGCGGCGACGCGGTCCGGCACGGAATCGGGAACGCGGTGCAACAGCATGGCCGGCACGGCCACGTGGCTGGCGAAGGCGCCGTCGATGCCCCAGCCGGGAGATCGCTTGGCGGCGCACAACTGAATGTGCCCGCGCCGGCAGAGGTAGCACTCTCCGCAGGCAAGCGAGTGTGGCTCGCAGACAACGCGGCGCCCCATCCACGCCGGGTCCACGCCCTCACCGAGCGCCTCCACGGTGCCCGTGAATTCATGACCGAGGATCACCGGCGGCCAGTACGGAAAGGTGTCGTGCAGGATGTGGAGATCCGTGCCACAGATGCCGCCATATGCCACGCGTACCCGGACCCATTTGGGCAAGGGTTCGGGCCGTGGTACGTCGCGCAACTCGAGGTTACCCGGCCCCCGGGCTGTCTTGACCAGCGCCTTCACGCACGACCTCCACAATCCACGAGGTACTTGACCCCCTTGCCCTCGCGCAGGCGCCGGAGGGCGGCGGGGGCACCGTCCAGCGTCACGATCCCCGTGACGAGCGGCCGAACATCAGGGTCACCGGCCGCGAGCATGCCCAGTGCTGCGTCGATGTCGTCAGGGCTGTAGACACGATTGCCATGGATCGACAGCTCGCGGAAGAGCACCGCCTGCAGGTCGAGAGGCGTGGGATGGCCATAGGTCCCCACGAGCATGATCTCGCCGCGCGGGCGCACAAGGCGGGTCAGGAGCGCCGCCACGGGCGCGACGGCGGCGGCGTCGAACACGACATCTGCAAGCCGGCCCTCGGTGCGGACGTCGAGGTCAGCTGCGGGGTCATGCGGGTCGAGCAAGATGAACCCGAGCTGTTCGGCAAGCTGGCGCCGGCCGGGGGCGGGTTCCATCAGCATGACGTGCGCAGCGCCGGCACGACGCGCCACCAGCGCGATGAGCAGGCCCACGGGCCCGGCGCCGGCAACCACCACGTGCGACCCCACCCGCACCGACGAACGGCGCACCGCGTGTGTGGCCACCGCGAGCGGCTCGGCCAGCGCTGCAAGGTCCAGCGGGACCCCGTCCGGGACGACGTGAAGACGCGTGGCGTCGGCGACCATGCGGCCCGCAAGGCCTCCGTCGCAATCGATGCCGACCAGCCGCAGGTTGGAGCACACGTGTCCGAACCCGAAGCGACACGCAACGCAGCGGCCGCACGCGATGAGCGGATCGAGGAGCAGCGGCTGACCGGCGTGCTCGCCGCCTCGTGCGACACCAACGACCTCGTGTCCGAGGACCAGCGGGAAGCGGGCGCGGGGATGAATGCCCTGGGTGATGTGCAGGTCGGTGCCGCAGATACCCACGTAGGCCACGTCAAGGAGCACCTGGCCTGTGCCTGGCACGGGATCGGGACGCTCTTCGAGGGCGAACGTGTCGGCGCCGGTGAGAACGAGTGCTTGCATCAGATCTGTAATGACAGGATGATAGGCTCACATCATGCGGCAGGACCTGNNGGTTCGCAAGCCCGTTTGCGGCTCGCCCGGCCACCCNGACCACAGCACGAGGGACGCGCACATGACACCCAGCGAGCNGCTGTACCGGTTCGGGGTCGTCCCCGTCATCAGGATCCCCGAGGTGCACCACGCGCTCCCCCTCGCGGAGGCGCTCCTCGAGGGCGGCCTCGCGTGCGCCGAGATCACGTTCCGGAGCGCCGCGGCGGCCGAGGCGCTGCCACTCATCCGCGCCGCCTTCCCGGACCTGTACCTCGGAGCCGGCACCGTCCTCACGGTCGAGCAGGCCGACACCGCGATCGACGCTGGCGCCGAGTTCATCGTGGCGCCAGGGACGAACCACGCGGTCGTCGACCACGTCCTCGGTCGTGGCGTGCCCATGCTCCCGGGCGTCTGCACGCCGAGCGAGATCGAGGCGGTCCTCGCGAAGGGCATCGACCTCGTGAAGTTCTTCCCGGCCGAGCAGTTCGGCGGGATCAACACGATCCGGGCATTCGCCGGCCCATACGCGGGCGTCCGCTACGTGCCGACCGGCGGCGTGACGGCTGCAAACCTGGGCGCGTATCTCGCGATCCCACAGGTGGTCGCCTGCGGCGGCACGTGGATGGTGAAGGCCGACCTGCTCGAGGCGAGCGACTGGGCTGCGGTGACGCGGCTCGCGCGCGAGGCCGTCGAGATCGTCGCAGCTGCCCGGGCGGCGGCTGGCGCGCATTCCTGACGCGAAGGAGATCGCCACGATGACCACCCTCGAGATCCGACCAGCCGACGAGTGCCGCTGGGACCTGGTGGCGCTCGGCGAAGTCATGCTCCGCCTCGACCCGGGCGAGGAACGGATCGCCGCGACCCGCACGTTCCGCGCCTGGGAGGGGGGCGGCGAGTACAACGTGGCGCGCGGCCTCGCGCGCTGCTTCGGGCTGCGGACAGCGGTCGTGACTGCGTTCGCCGATAACCCCGTCGGGCGGCTCGTGGAGGACCTCATCCGGCAGGGCGGCGTGGACCAGTCCCACGTCCGCTGGATTCCGTACGACGGCGTCGGCAGGAGCGTGCGGAACGGGCTCAACTTCACGGAGCGCGGGTTCGGCGTGCGGGCGGCGTTGGGCTGCTCGGACCGGGGGCACACGGCGGCGGCGCAGCTGCGCTCCGGCGACGTCGACTGGGACGTGATCTTCGGCGCCGAGGGCGCGCGCTGGTTCCACTGCGGCGGAATCTTCGCCGCGCTGTCGGAGACGACGCCGCTGGTTGCGCGCGAGGCGATGGAGGCCGCGCACCGGCACGGCACGGTCGTGAGCTACGACCTCAACTACCGCGCCTCGCTCTGGAAGTCGATCGGCGGGCAGGCCCGCGCGCGCGAGGTGAACCGCGAGCTCGCCCCGTTCGTCGACGTCATGCTCGGCAACGAGGAGGACTTCACGGCCGCGCTCGGGTTCGAGGTCGAGGGTCTCGACCCGAACCTGGCGTCCCTGGACCCGGCCAATTTCGGCCGGATGATCGAGCGCGCGGTGGCCGCCTACCCGAACCTGGCCGTCGTCGCCACGACGCTGCGCAACGCGAAGACCGCCACGCGCAACGACTGGGGAGCAGTGTGCTGGTACGACGGCACGCTGTATCGCGCGCCGCTCCGCTCCGACCTCGAGATCCTCGATCGCGTGGGCGGCGGTGACTCGTTCGCGTCGGGCCTGGTGTATGGCTTCCTGGCCGGGCGAGGTCCCCAGGCCGCAGTCGAGTACGGGGCCGCACACGGCGCGCTCGCGATGACCACGCCGGGCGACACGTCGATGGCCACGCTCGCCGAAGTCGAGCAGGTCATGCGGGGCGGGGGCGCACGCGTCGCGCGCTGACCGTTCCCTCCGGTCCGCCAGGGCCCGGTCTCGCGGGGGGACTCAGTGTCGCGGCGGCCCAACGGCGCCTTCCCGCGGGCCCTTCAGGAAGAGGCACGCAGAGCCGATCGGGCGGAATCCCGCGGCGAGCACCGCCGGGAGCGAAGGCCGCCTGGCCGCCATGAAGGCCGCCACCGTGCGACGTTCCTGTTCTCGTTCGTCACCTCCGAGGGCCCGTTCTGGGCTAAACTCGCGGCGTCCGGGACGATGGCCATGTTGCCGGTCGTGCTCATCGGCTGGGGCGCCCAGCGCCAACTCGTCCGCGGCATCTCGATGGGCGCGGTCAAGCAGGGCGAGGGTCCGGATCGCCCCTTCAGGAAAGGAGCGGCGCGGTGCGCGCAGTCGTGTTCCCGAGGGTCGGCAGCGTCGAGATCCGCGACGTCCCTGAGCCGGAGCCCCGCCCGGGCTGGCTCGTGGTCGAGGTGGGTGCGTGCGGGATCTGCGGCACGGACGTGCACATCCTCGCGGGCGAGTTCCCGCTCGCCACGTACCCGTGCATCCCGGGGCACGAGTTCGCCGGTACGGTCGTGGCCATCGGCGACGGAGTCGAGGGGTTCACGCCCGGCGACCGGGTGGGGGTCATGCCGTCCGTCTTTTGCGGCTCGTGTCGCTTCTGCCGAAACGGACGGGCGAACCTGTGCGAACGGGCCGGCGGGTTCGGGACGTCATTGCCGGGCGGGTTCGCCGAACGGGTCGCCGTCCTTCCGACGCACGCCTACCACATCCCGGACCACCTCTCGTTCGCCGAGGCGGCGATGATCGAGCCGCTCGCCTGCGTCGTCCACGGCTTCCACCGGCTGGCGCCCCGGGCCGGGCAGAGCTACCTCATCTACGGCGCCGGGACGATGGGCCTGATGCTGGCCCAGTACGCGCGGTTCGCCGGTGGACGGACGGTGGCCCTGATCGATACGAACCCGGCCAAACTGGAGCGGGCGCGCGAGTTCGAGTTCGAGGTCCTCGGGGCCTCTCTCGACGATGTCCGCGCCGTCGCGCCGCTCGGGTTCGACAACGTCATCGAGGCGACCGGGGTGACCAGGGTCGCCGGAGCCGCGTTCGATGCGGTCATTCGAGGCGGGCGGCTGCTCCTCTTCGGGGTCTATCCGCCCCACGAGAAGGCGGCCTACGAGGCGTTCCGGATCTTCAACAGCGAGATCGACGTGATCGGCTCGATGGCGGTCTTCGACAGCTACGAACCGGCCCTCGAGGCGATGGCAGCCGGCGCGATCGACGCAAAGCGGATGGCCACCCATTCCTTCCCGATCGAGGGATTCCCCGAGGCGCTGGAGTTCCTTCGTCGCGGTGAGGGGCTCAAAGTCCAGATCGTTCCCTCGCTCTGAACACCGGCGACCGCGTCCCTCGTCCGGCCCCCGGAACCTGACAGCTTAGGAGTCAGCCTGCGATGCACCCGACGACGATGAAAGCGGCCGTCCTCCATGCCGCTCACGACCTGCGTATTGAGAACGTGCCGGTCCCGGAGCTGGGTCCGGAGGATGCCCTGGTCCGCGTTCGAGCCTGCGGGATCTGCGCGTCGGATGTCCACTACTACGTCCATGGCCGGATCGGGAAATACGTCGTCGAGGAGCCGATGATCGTCGGCCACGAGCTGGCCGGCGATGTGGTCGCGGTCGGGCCTGAGGTACGCCACCTGGCGGTCGGGACGCGCGTCGCGGTCGAGCCCGGCGTGACCTGTGGACGCTGCGCGATGTGCAGGTCCGGCCGCTATAACCTCTGTCCCGACGTCGTCTTCTATGCCACCCCGCCGGTCCAGGGCGGGATGTCCGAGTACGCCAGGATCCGCGCGGACTTCGCCCATCCGATCCCCGACCAGGTGAGCTACGAGCAGGGCGCCCTGTGCGAGCCGATCTCGGTCGGCGTCCACTGCAGCAACCTCACCGGCGTTCGGCCGGGCGACACGGTCGTCGTCCTCGGCGCGGGACCGATCGGGCTGACGGCGATCGTCGCCGCGCGTCAGCGCGGCGCCGGCCAGGTCATCGTGAGCGACGTCTATCCGCGCCGCCTGGAGGTCGCGCGGCAACTCGGCGCGATCGCCGTCGACGTCCGGACGGATGACCTCGCCCGGGTGGTGATGGATCTCACGGGTGACCGCGGCGCCGACGAGCTGTTCGACACGTCCGGCGTCCGGTCGGTCATCGAAGCAGCCCCGGACCTCATGCGCAAGGGCGGCGCGATCGCAATCGTCGGTCTCCCCGCGGACGACAGCGTCACGTACCACATGCTCAACGTCGTGGACAAGGAACTGTCGATCCACGGCGTGTTCCGGTACGCCAATACCTACCCGGCCGCCGTGGCGCTGGTGGCGTCCGGCCAGTACCCGGTCGAAGCGGTGATCAGCGATCGCATCCCACTCGACCAGGCAGTCATGGCGTTCGACAAGGCGCTCAACGAGAAGGACAGGGCGATCAAGGTCATCGTGACGCCCTGATCCGCAACCAGCGTCCACCGGAGGAACACGTTCCATGCGCGCCTTCACGATCACGGCGCCCAACCAGGGCGAGGTCCGCGAGATTCCGATGCCCGTCCCGGGCCCGGGAGAGGCCGTCCTGAAGGTCGCCTACTGCGGCATCTGCGGCACCGATTACCACATCTACCAGGGCGACTTCCTGTCCCCGTACCCACTGTCAACGGCCACGAGTTCAGCGGCGTCATCTCGGCCCTCGGGGACAGGGTCGACGGCTGGCAGGAGGGCGACCGGGTCGCCGTGGATCCGACCCTCTACTGCGGCCACTGCTACCACTGCCTTCGCCGACAGGCGAACCACTGTGACCACTGGGGTGCCATCGGCGACACGACGACCGGCGCGTTCGCCGAATACGTCCGCGTCCCAATCCGGAACCTGTTCCGGGTCGAGGACCACGAGACGCTCGAGGAGGCCGCCTTCACCGAGCCACTCGCCTGCGTGGTCTGGGGCGTCGAGCGGCTCCGGGTCGTGCCCGGGAATCGCGTCCTGCTTTTCGGTGCCGGTCCGATCGGCGACCTGCTGACCCAGATGCTCGACATGAGCTGCACGGCCGACGTCACAGTCGTCGACCTCATGGACGAGAAGCTGCGGGTCGTCCGCGAGTTGGGGGCCACCGCGACGTTCATCAACGGCCCCGATCTCAAGGCCCAGCTGATGGACCGAACCAGGGGCCGCGGCTGCGACATCGTCCTCGACTGCACCGGCGTCGCGACGGTCATCGAGGGGCTGTTCGAGTACGCGGCGCCCAATGCCAGGATCATGTTCTTCGGGGTCGCGTCGCCGAAGGCCCGGATCAGCATCAGCCCATTCGATGTCTACCATCAGGACTGGGAGATCCTGGGCTCGATGGCGATCAACTACACGTTCCAACAGGCACGCGACCTGCTGGCCGCAGGGCGGATCAAGGTCAAGCCGCTGCTGACCCACGTCGCCGGACTCGAGGAGGTCGCCGACATCCTCGGCCGCCCGAAGACGGCCACCGAGCTGAAGACACTCGTCCGACCGAACGTCGACTGATCGTTCTCGCCTGACGGGGGGTCGTCGGCAGGATGAGATGACCGAACCGCGCTTGATTCTCGCGCCTCAGCCGGAGACCGACTCGGGCTGACTCGCGTCGCCCATGAGGGCGGGGGTTTCGGTAATGGCACGGATCCCGTCCCCGGCTCCGTCGGCGTCGAGCTCCGGACGAGCGTGGATGGTAGCATTACGGTCCGGTGCGTCAGGAGTCGCCGAGCGCACCGGAGAGGAACCTCCGCGCTCCCGGACAGCCAGGTGCAGACCGCACGATACGGTTCGTGCCAACGCCCGGCGACAGCTCGCGACCCGTCTGGTCGTGCCCGACGAGCCGGTCGGTCGGGACGAACGATGGACGGTAGCCGGACGGCGGCTGCCGGATCGTAGCAGGAGGATACGCATGCGCGGAGTCGTACTGCCAGGGGGTTCGCGCGTCGAGCTGCGCCAGTTCCCCGACCCGCAGCCGGGCATCGGCCAGGTCGTCGTGCGGATGAAGGCATCCTCTATCTGCGGCAGCGACGTCCGGGCGATCTATCGGGAGCACCTGGGCAAGGGTGCCGAAGGGTACGTCGACGGGACGATCGGCGGCCACGAGCCGTGCGGCCAGGTCGAGGAGATCGGACCCGGGGTCACCAGCGTGAAGCCCGGAGACCGCGTAGCGATCTACCATATCGTCGGCTGCGGACACTGTCGCGACTGCCGGGGCGGCTTCATGATCAGCTGCAGTTCCCCGCGGCGAGCCGCGTACGGCTGGCAGCGGAACGGTGGGCACGCCGACTTCCTGCTCGCCGAGGAGCGGACGCTCCTGCCGCTCCCCGACCAGCTCAGCTACGTTGACGGCGCGCTCGTCGCGTGCGGCTTCGGCACCGCCTGGCAGGGGATCCTCCGCTCGGGCGTCTCGGGCCGTGACCGCGTCCTGGTGACCGGCCTCGGCCCGGTCGGGCTCGCGACGCTCATGCTCGCGGTCGCGTCGGGCGCCGAGGTCTACGGAGTCGACATCAATCCTGCTCGGCGTGCNTTTGCCAAGGAGCTCGGGGCGACCGAGGTCTTCGGTCCNGAGGANGCGGCCGACAAGGTCCGCCAGNTCACCGGGGGCAAGGGAGTCGANGTCGCGATCGANTGCTCGGCCGCGACGAGCGCCCGCATCTTGTGCCTCGGATCCGCCCGCCAGTGGGGCCGCGTCNTCTTCATCGGGGAGGGCGGCGAGGTGGAATTCGCGCCGAGCCCAACCCTGATCCACCACCAGCTCAGCCTGAAGGGTTCGTGGGTGACGGGACTCGGCGAGATGGAGGACCTGCTCGAATTCCTCGTCCGCAGGGAGATCCACCCGGAGCGGACGGTGACCCAAAGGTACACGTTGGAGGAGACGGGCGAGGCCTACCGGGTCTTCGGCGCCGGGGAGACCGCCGGCAAGGTCGTCGTCATCCCCTGAGCCCGGAGCGTCGCCGCGCCGTGGGCTACCGCTGGGCCACCGTCGTGGCCGACCACGGGCTCATCATCATCGCGTTCGCGAGGGCCGTCCCTCCACGGACAACGCCTCCCAGAGAATCGGAGCGCGTCGGCGCGTTCGGAGCCGCGAGGTCGCCCTCATCCGCATGTTCGCGGAGCACGCCGCGGGCGCTCGCGCAAACGCGGGGCTGATCGACGCGGCTCCTGGACGGCCGCGCGTCGCGTCGAGCCGGGCCATCTGGCCCGTGTACGTGAGCGAAACGATTGCCTACCATCCGTTGTGCGCTGAGTCGTGTGCCAGGCTCCCTCAGCCTGCCTGGCAGCCCTCCCCATCCATTTCGGAAGTCCGTCTCGCGAGGCGGAACTCCGATCGGACAGACCATCACTCACCGCACAGGGAGTTGACGATGCAAACGACCCCGCTTTCGCTCGTGCTCGGCGTCGACGTCGGAACCAGCGGCCTCCGGGCCGTTCTCCTCGACCGCGACGGTGGTTTCGTCGACGAGGCGACATCGGAGTACGAGCTGCGCAGCCCCCAACCGGGCTGGGCGGAGCAGGATCCGGATCGATGGTTCGCGGCACTCCGCGACGCGCTCGCGATGCTCTGGGCCAGGGGCTACTCCGGGTCGCAGGTCTCGGCGATCGGGCTGACCGGGCAGATGCACAGCCTCGTCGTGCTCGATGCGGACGGGGGCGTCGTCTGCCCGGCTTTGCTGTGGTGCGATCAACGGACCGGTGCTGAGTGCCTCGAGATCACCGAGCGGATCGGGGCGGAGCGGCTGCTCGAGCGGACGGGCAACGTCGCGCTGGCGGGCTTCACTGCACCGAAGATCCTGTGGATCCGGCGTCATTGGCCGGAGGCGTTCGCGCGGGCCGCCCATCTGCTCCTGCCCAAGGATTTCATCCGACAACGACTGACCGGCGCGTTCGTGACGGAGATGTCCGACGCCTCCGGGACACTCCTGTTCGACGTCCGCGGTCGGCGCTGGGCCGACGACATCATCGCCGAGCTCGGGATCGACCCTGGGCTCCTGCCGGCGACAGTCGAGGGAGACGTCGTGACGGGGGTCGTGCATGCCGAGGCCGCTCGCCTGCTCGGCCTCGTCGAGGGGACGCCGGTCGTCGCCGGCGGTGGTGACAACGCGGCCGCCGCAGTCGGCCTTGGGGCGGTGGACCCGGGCGTCCTGACCCTGTCGGTGGGGACCTCCGGCGTCATCTTCGCTCCGCTCGACCGCTATCCCACCCAGGTCGATGGACGGCTTCACGTGTTCTGCCACGCGGTCCCGAACCGTTGGCACTTGATGTCGGTGACGATGGCAGCTGGCGGATCGCTCCACTGGCTGCGCGATCTACTGTCGCCGCTTCTCCCGGTCGCCAGCGACGCGGCGTACGACTGGCTCACGGCACGGGCCGCCGCGGCCGATCCGGGCTCGGGTGGGGTCGTCTTCCTGCCGTACATCAGCGGCGAGCGCACGCCTCATGCGGACCCGGCCGCGCGAGGCGTCTTCTACGGCCTCCACATGGGGATTGGGCTGGACGAGATGGTTCGCTCCGTCCTCGAGGGCGTCGCGTTCAGCCAGCGCCAGGGGCTCGACCTGATGCGCGAGGCGGGGGCAGCAGCGGTGATGGCCCGGGGCGCGGGCGGCGGCCTGTCGAGTCCCCTCTGGCGTCAGATCCTCGCCGACGCGCTCGGCGTGGGCCTCCAGCTTGCCGGACCGGCGATCGGGGCGGCCCGTGGCGCGGCAGTGCTGGCAGGGCTCGGGACCGGCGTCTACGACGATGTCGACGTCGGGATGGATTGGGCGAGTCAGCCGATCCAGGCACCCGATCCGGCAGGGGCGGCCGCGCTCGAACACGCCTTCACCACGTACGCCGCGCTGTACCCCCGGCTCCGGCCCGTCTTCCAGGCGGGCGGGGCGTGAGAGCGATCGGCGGCCCGAGCGTCATGCGCGNCGAGCCGCTGCTCCTCGGGCTGGACCTCGGCACGTCCGCGCTGAAGGTCCTCCTCGTCGCGCTCGACGGTCGGATCGTCGGTCGGGCCAGCGCCGGCTACCCGATCGAGCGACCCGGGCCCGACCGAGCCGAGCAACATCCCGAAGCCTGGTGGCACGCGTTGGTCGCGGGCGTCGGCCAGGCGCTCGCGAGCGTGCGGACCGCCGACCCAGGCGCTCCGGATCCGGCCAGCCGTATCGCGGCCATCGGCCTGTCGGGACAGATGCATGGGACCGTATTGCTCGGCGGCGACCTTCGACCGCTCGGGCCGGCGATCATCTGGCCGGACCAGAGGAGCGCCCGCCAGGTCGAGGCGCTGACCGCGGAGGTCGGTCGGGAGCGCCTCATCGACATCGTCGGCGGACCGCTGGCGACCGGCTTCCAGGCCGCCACGGCACGCTGGCTTCGTGAAGAAGAGCCAGCCCGCTGGGCGGAGATGCGGATGGTCCTCACGCCGAAGGACGCCCTTCGCCTGCGCCTCACCGGCGAGCTCGCAACGGATCCGAGCGACGGTTCGGGGACGGGCCTGCTCGACGTGACCACGCGGCGCTGGTCGGACGAAATCCTCGCGGCCGTGGAACTGGAGCTGGACCGACTGCCGCCGCTGCGCGACGCGAGCGCGTCGGCCGGGACGCTCCTGCCGGAGCCGGCGGCGGCGCTCGGGTTGCCGACCGGGATCCCGGTCGCGACCGGAGCCGCCGACACACCGGCCGGCCTCCTCGGGGCGGGCGTCATCGCACCGGACGTGTTCTTCCTGTCGATCAGCACCGGCGGCCAGCTCGCCGTCCCGGCCACCGAGCCCACAGTCGACCACCTGGGCAGGACCCACACGTTCTGCGCCGCCCTTGCCCCTTCCGCCGCCACGGCCGGCTGGTATCGTCTCGCCGCGACGCTCTCGGCCGGCATGGCCCTGCGCTGGCTTCGCGACGCGGTCTTCGCGCTCGACACGCCGGACGCGTTCGATCGGATGGTCGCCTGGGCAGAGGATGTGCCGATCGGCGCTCGCGGTCTTGTCTTCCTGCCCTACCTGACCGGCGAGCGGAGCCCCCACATGGACCCAACGGCCCGCGGGGTCTTCCTTGGGCTGACGGCCCGCCACGGCCAGCCTGAGCTCGTGCGGGCGGTCCTCGAGGGCGTGACCCTCGCTTGCTTCGATGCCTCGCGCGTCCTGGCCGGGGCCCACGCACTGCCGGATCGCTTCGTCCTGGCCGGCGGGGGGGCACGCAGCCCACTCTGGCAGCAAATCGTCTCGGACGTCTTCGGGGCGCCTCTTCGGCGGCTCGAAGTCGACGAACAGGCGGCCGTCGGCGCCTGCCTGCTTGCCGGGGCCGCGGTCGACATGATCGATCCGGCGACCGCGTCCCGTGCCTGGGCGCGGCTCGGCCCGGTCGTGGAACCCGACGAAGCGCGCCACGTCCGCTACCTCGAGCTGCTCGAGCTGTTCCGCGACGCCTACGCAGCCAACCGCGCTGCCTTCACTTCGCTCCGTCGATTCGAGGCTGGCTGAGAGACGCGTGCTGCCGGACCGCGTCGGAACCAGGACCAGCCGCCGAGTCGGCTCCAGGGATCGACGCCGGGACCACCGACCGGTGTCGACGGCAAGTGACGTTGTCCGCGACGACCTCGCGGATCTTCGCGGCGGGGTCGGGGTTGGGGTCGGGGCACGGTTGCGCAGCAGGCCGCGGTCGTCCACGATGCGCCGGTGACCAAGACACGGCGCACCCTCGTCGATCTCCTGGAGGGGGCCGCGGCCCGGTACGGCGATCGCACGGCGCTCGGGATCCGGCGGGACGACGGCACGATCGAGGCGTGGAGCTACCGCGAGCTCGATCGGCGGAGCAGGCTGGCGGCGTGGCGGCTTCGCTCCCGCGGACTCCAGCCCGGCGACCGCCTGCTGACNTGGTCGACGTCGTGTCCGGAGCTGGCGGCCGTCTACTTCGGGGCGATGCGGGCGGGCCTCGTTCTCGTGCCGCTGGACCTGCGGATGGCCCCGACCACGATCCGGCGGATCGCCGACCGATCGGGGGCGAGGCAGCTCGCCGTCGGCACGGGACGCGACGCCCCAGATCCGGCGGAGTCCGACCTCGACCACCTGCCCACCGCCGCGATCGACGACCTGTGCGCCGAGCCGGGTGCCGGCTTCCCCGCCGACTGGGAGACNACGCTGGGCTCCTGGACGCGCCCCGCCCCGGAAGATCCCTACCTGCTCGTCTTCACTTCGGGCACGACCGGCACGCCCAAGGGCGTGGTGCTGGCCCACGAGAACACGATCGCGGGCGTCGACGGGTTCCACCAGATCGTGCCGGCCATGGAATACCGCGTCGTGTCCGTCCTCCCGCTGGCCCACCTCTTCGAGCAGGCGATCGGGCTGTACTTCATCCTCGATCTCGGTGCCCGGATCCTCTACGTCCGGA
>JGI24138J36424_10000035_pt1 | contig 31949 bp, 28 predicted proteins | sample BarGraNGADG00312_2_FD_36424 | JGI IMG/M metagenome (IMG submission 36424) | reverse complement strand
AGCTCTTCCTGAATGAGCTCAGCTTTCATCGCCTCTCCAATGAGCAAACGACCGTAACCTGTCGTGCCAAGCGCTTGAATTTCAGATTTGTCCACTCCCGCCATAGTCAGCGCTGTCGTATATGCACTTTCTGCGCTCTTCAGCACTTCGGTGGTTTCAACCCATCCAACCCCGATAATCTCATTATCTCGCATTATCACGGCTTTTGTGGTCGTTGAGCCTGAGTCTATACCGGCAGTTAGTCCAGTCTGTTTTTCACGAGCGAGCAGCGTCCGTCTGAGCGCGGTGGTGACGAGTGCTTCCATCCTCGTTAGAAGAGTTCCTGCAGTGGTTCGTTCCGTGAACGAGTAGCTTATCACGGGCAAATGAGCACGCTCATGTATGTAACGACGTAATTCGCTGCGGGTTATAGCCGCTTCTGCACATCTAAAGCACGTTGATATAAATACCGCGTCGACGGGGGAACCACCATCGACGATAGATTTTGCGCGCGCTATCATGAGCTGTAAATCAGGACTGGCGACCTCCAATCCCCACTCTTTCACCGCANCTTTAATATCTTCAGTATCAACTTCAGGAAAAACTATTTCGGCATTAACGGCCTCTACAGCATCTTGAATCTCCTTTTGTACCCCGCTATATTCAGATCCACAGGAGAGGTGTGCTATCCGGATTTTTCGCGTCACGCGATAACCTCCGCTGTTGATGTCAGGGATTTACAAAAGTCNCGAATCTTTCGTACGAATTCACGCGCTTCATCATCGTTCGTTGGATACACAAGTTCTAAACGGGGTATGTCTTTGTTACGTATGACATACTTGGCAAGTTCATTCGTTCGCGCGCATCCCATGCAGCCAAATGAATAATCAGCTTCATGAACGATTATGGCAGCTTCAGCCTCTTCGATAAGGGGATCAAGCAGTGCCATCCGCCCCCGCACACCAGAGGGGACGTCTACCGCAGCATACTTGAGTCCTCTCTTCGGGTCTTCTGGTGTGACGTTTATCGGTGGGCTATCTATCCCGACTTCTTTGATTTTCCGGCGGATGACACGCATCATTGTCAGCGGTTCGTGGCCAAACCGCGCGACCAAATCAGCCAATATTAGACTGTTTGACGGATATACGAGTATTTTAACCATTCACATCCTCTTTAGACTGCTCCTCAATGATTTCAATGAATCGGTCAATCGTGAGCTTTTTGCGCTTTTCTCGTCCTTTGACGTCCGATGGCTCTTCGATATTCTCTAACCCATAGGAGATANTCGGAAGGATGTTTGATTCCCGCTCAAGCTGNTGGAAGCCCGGTCGGGGGCCACCCCCCCTNACGGCGCGACATCGTCTCGAATCTCCCGGAGGAAACCCGCGGTCCTTGACGAAAATTCCCGACGGGTCGAGTTTCCTNAGTTCTTTTATGATCTCATCTACTGATTTTTCTGATCCCGTTACGATGAGCCCGTAGCACGTCTCTTTCACCACAGCGTCTGTTGACAACTCGTAGGCTCGCAATGCNAGCTCACTCGGCAAGATCGGGCTTGATTCTGCTAGAACCACCATTTTCGTAGTTTCATCTGATACCATCGCACCACTCGTTCATGAAGGTAATAAGCTAGCGATTCGCGGCATAATTATCCAGGACTATATATTACAGAGTTTCTGAAATGAATATTGTCTCGTTTTCACGCACATTCTGGAGGGGTTCCGCGTTTACAATCCTTCCGATAATATTGGTGCTATTGAATCGCTCTCCAGTAGGCCCATACTTCTTGTTGTCCTCAAGGCGGACCCCTATTAATCCTGCGTACTTGGAGGAACGATTTGACACGCCGATTTCGGCAGCATTCACCTGTGAAGGCGGCGTGTTTTCCGGCACAATATCGAACGTCTCTGCAGTCTGCGCACGAAACATGATGGTAGTGCCAAACATTACGTGCGTTTGTAGCGAACCAACGGGATTNTCCCGCAACCCCGCAACGGTCCTGAAGTACGCCACAGTTTTAGGGGCGCTCTGCTCATAAAGCTCAATTTTGACGAGCTTGTCGTAAGGGACTGCAAAGGTCGTTACACTTTTTGCTTTAAGAATATCAACCGTGTTGAGGGGCGATTGACGCACAACTACGGCATCTTCTCCTTCNTACCCTTCACGCTCGAGTGAGATGCCCAATCGATTGACTTCTTTTTCCACTGACGCATAATTTTGTCCTAAAAACATGATACGCGTCGGATCGGTAAGCACGCACAATTTCTGCTGAGGAGTTGCGATTTTGACGAGCTCTATTCCCTCACTGACGTAACCGATAACGGAATGATTCAAATTTGAAGGCGTATCCCTCTTATAGATAAATACATTACCGCGGTCATTTCCAGACGTTCGAACTGTGATCGCGCCTTCACTCCTCGCGTCCAGCATTTCAGGAGGTGATGCTCGACCACGTAAGCGTGTAGAAACGACGTAGGTGTTTGTCACCCCATCTACTCGATAGGAGCCGTCCTTGACAAGAGCTAGAAAGTGTTCTACGCCCTCTGAAACATCCCGCGAAAGGGTTGCTTTGAAATAGGTGTAAACTTCCATCCCGTGCTCAAGTTTGAGGTCAAGGTCAGACGTTGTAAACTTGTCTGTGACGTACTCAAGCCGTTCGATTGGCTCGATCCTTTGAATTTCGTCACCATTCTCAAGCTTCTCCAGTACATTCCTGCCTGCAACGGCCTTGCCTAAAACAATGTTTGTTCCATACGAGGTTCTGTGTCGTTTTTTGATAAATGAAAGGTACGTATTCGCNTGGTCAAAGCCTCCAAGGCTGTATGTGACATCCCAGCGCTCATATTCTCGCTCAGCCCGAACGACCTTAAGGTCAGTCGCGGCGGGACCGGCGGATACTATCTGCGGCTGGGACCAGTGGACATTGGCCCCTACGAAAAAATCATACGTGCGCAGCCAAAGGCGTCGGCACGGCTCATTAATCTCAATTCTGATCTCGCCCTTGTTTGTAAAAATGGCATATTCCTTAATGACGTCGAGTTTTTGCGCTTCCCTACCCTTGATAATACCTACGGTGTGCCCATCGCGGTAAGGGGTGCTAGAATGTTCAAACGCATCGCGTAGAGTACGAATGGCTGGATCGAGCATAACCTGCTTTCCGTTAAGAATAATGGACTTTGCGCACATGCTCGCTACTTCCGTGTCAGGCAGCCGTTCGCTCGTGTTCTGTTAGATAATCAAGTACTTGCGCCGTCGGTCCGATGGAGATAATCTTGCCCCCGCGCATGAGGGCTGCCCGGTCACAGACCTGCTCAACGAAATCGAGGTCGTGTGAAACAATCATAAAAGTCTCGCCCGTTTCTGCACGAGCCGTCAGAATTGAGTTGGACACGTCTTTCTTGGTGATAGGATCCATCGTTCCTGTTGGCTCATCGAGTATTACGAGGTTAGGCTCGCGAATCATAACTTGGGCGAGAGCCACTCGATGTCGTTCCCCTTGGCTCAGTTCGTCGGGAACTTTTGTAAGTATGCCCTCACTCTTCGTCTCACTAAATCCCGCTGCCATCAGGGTCTGTACCGCTTTGTGTTCCGACAATTCGGCAGGCAGTTCTAGCCCAATACTGCTCGTCAGGTTGTCTAAAACGTCGCGGAATGGATAAAGATCATATTCTTGATAAAGAATGCCGATATATGGCTTCGCTCTTCCTCGGTTGTCCGGACCGGGTAAAGTCATATCCACCCAGTCATCACCTACGCGTACGAGCACTTCCCCGTTCGTTGGTTCGAGCACGCCCGCGATAATCTTCGAAACACTTGTCTTTCCGGCCCCACTTAATCCAATTAGGCCAAAAATTTCGCCTTCTTGGATGTTGAAAGAAACGTTGTTCACCGCCCTGATCACACCGCGATCGAGTGTTACATACTTCTTTTCCAGCTCTTCGACTTTGACTATCGTCTCGCCAGAAGTGACCTCTCGTTTCTTTATCTCTCCTACGGTACTCAAAAAATAATCGATAACCTCTTTAGGAGCCCCTTCCTTGGTGATCATTCCATCTTCCAGCAGAATGGCTCTATCAGCTATTGATTCAATATCTTCAGGAAGGTGGGAGGTGACGAGTACCGCCATTTCATTCGTTTTGGCCTCGTCCTGGATTACCTTATGAATAATCTCTGCAGTCTTCCGATCCAAAGTGCCTGTAGGCTCATCAGCGAGCAAGATGATCGGCGATTTTGCCAGCTGGCGGGCTAAAACAACCCTCTGTTTCTCCCCCCCGCTTAAATCGCGGGCCATATGCATCATACGGTGTGATAGCTTCACCTTGTCGATGAGCTCAGATGCTTTGTAAATTGCCTCAGAATCGCCGTAACCGCGTTCTGTAAAGTTTCTCATAACGTTTTCGATAGCCCGCTCGTCCCCATAGAGGGCGAATGTGCGCTGGAGCATTATCGCGATTCTGTCCCTAACGTCCTTTAACAAATCGCTCTCATCATCAGGCCACGCATCGACTCGGGACAACTGCATTGTTCCGGCACACACGGGACAGGGTTGACCGACTCGACTGGGCACGTCGACGTGTCGACAGTTCTGGCAATACGCAACGTTGTAATAGATCTTGCCGCTTGTGGGCTTGTACTCTTTCATCCCCCGTATTGCGTGGAGTAAGACGGTTTTTCCAGCCCCGCTTTTCCCAATAATCCCTAATACTTCTCCCTCTTCTAAAGTGAAGTTAATTCCTTTGAGAACCTCGACGTCTCCGAACGTTTTTACCAGGTTCTCAACTTCTATCAAGACGGCCATTACAGCATTGCCTCCTTCGACCCCATGCCGTTATAACGGTTATTCATAATAATGTTTTTTAATATGCCGGGTAAGAGCGTCAAATCCTTAATGACAATATCGGCCGCGTTGTAGAGCGCTGCAGGCCGCTCTTCTTTCTGCTGAACCGTTAATACTCCAAGATCCGCGGCTTTGAGTGCGGCAATATCGTTTATTCCATCACCCACCATTACAACATACCCGTATTTATCTTTGAGTTTGTGAACGAGCTCTTCTTTTGCGCTGGGAGTTGCGATACCTAAGACATTAGTATAGGGTATGTGAATGCGATCAGCAAGCGCATAAAGGGTATTTTTTGCGTCACCCGAAGCTACGTATATGTCGCCCCCCGTTCGTTTCAGTTCGTCTACAACTGGAAGGGCTGAGTCGAATAGTTCGCCGCAAGTGGCTAGAACGTAGGGGATCTTGCCTTGCTCGATATCAACGATTGCCGCTGTGCCCGTGAAGTAAGACGCGCTACAACTCTTACTGACCTCGCTTACCACGTCGACCAAGTCCTTGACGTGGCTTCGTTCATCCCGTGCGACGGCGCTTATTATCTTGGCCTTTGCTACAGGGACGTTCGCGCACACGACTACTAGATCAATGTTGTAGCTTTTCAAGAAATCGGCGATTGTAAGGTCAATAGGCACGCCTTCTAAGTCTTTGGGAGCGTCCAACTGAAATACGGCGAGCACGTAGTCATCTCGCGTCCCTACTAAGCTGAGAGAAACTACCTGATACACGAAAGTGCCTTGATCGAGATCCTTCGCTACGCGATATTTCTTTAGAAGCGTTCCAGCACAGTCGAATATAACAGCAAAATCTTTCATAGTTGCTAGCCTGCTTTTAGCTGTCTAAAGTGCGTCAGATAACTGTTAAGTCATAGAAATGCGTGAATAACGAATATGTACAGGGCCCTCAGCAACGAGCGAAATAACGCACTTATTTGCTTCCTTCCTGGGCTAAATCATCAGCAACGATAATAATATCGCCAACGCTTACAATTTTCGACCAAGGAACGATTGTCTCTCCTTTCAGCAAGCCCTTTGAGACGTCTAGTGAAATCTCCTTGTTGTCCCAATTTATCAGAACGTCTTTCACTTTTCCGATATTGACGCCACTAAGCGTCGAAACGTCTTTATGTAATACTCCACGCGTCATGCTGATACCCCTTTGAGTATTGCACGTCGTGTTATGTATAAAAAATGTTGCTTTATATATCTCCGAATCGAGTTAGATTCGCTTAGTTACTTCCCTTTTCAATATATCGATGCACCACACTGACCGCAAGCACGCGCGATAGCTCCGCCGTGCCGTTGAAAAGGTCGCATTTTTACCGCTTTGTGGCGAGGGTAAGTTTTAATCCACAAATAGGCACAACTTTAAGATTTTTGAGCGCTTGGTAAATAGAGCCCTTACTGGTCAGTTACTGGACCTAACGTCTGATTGGTGTCTTTTCTAGCTTCTCTGTGTCAATAAAACCTTTTTTGCTGTCGACTGGCAGCTCCTGCTCTCTGACACTTAGCGGCGTTGCTTTGTACCAAAAGCTGTTAAAGAGTTCTTTTTCAATAAAAATAAACTCAGAGATGTCCGTTTTAAATGCAGACTTGTAAATCACGTTATCCACGTCGCCAGTGTCGTAAATATAACTCGTTCCAAGCAGCTTATCATCATCTGAAATAAAGATCCCTGCTCCAGTCTCCGATTCAAGATGCCGAATTTCAAAGTACGTAGTAAGCAGACGCGCCTCTTCGATGTTGACGCTCTCAATAGGGGCAAGCAAACGATAGGTGATTTTAGGCATCTCTCTATCTTTAATTAAGTTATAGAGCCGTTTTACTCCCATTCGAGTTTGTATGACATTGAATTCGTTCTTTGACCTATCGAGCATCTCGTAGAAAGCTTTGTAGACGTTCTCTCTCTTTTTAATCACTTGTATCGTCTGCACAACTCGACCTTCTGTTAGCTCTTGCTCTCGGTACCGAAGCTCGATTCCAGAGTGCCACATGTCTTCCATCATCGAGTGCTGAGTCTCTACAAAGCTCTGCGTGTTCGTGTAAATTGAATTATAGAGCTCTGCTCCCTTTTCACTGAATGAGTACAACAACACTTGCATAGCTTGTTGGTCAATGATAACACCTGTGCTATGCACAATTTGAGGAATATGACGGACGTCGGTATATTCGGCGATGTCCTGAGCAGCTTGCAGGTTATCCTTATTAATTTCAGCCATTATAATGACGCTTATACCTCGCTGCCGCGCGTCTTTTGGGATAAGTGGTGCCAAAACCGGCAAGGCTTCACCTCTAATCCACATGAATATCTCTTTTTGGGCGGTTTTAATCAGCGATTCGAAGTCTTGCGCAATCACTTTATAATCGGTAATAACTCGTGTGACCTCAATAGGCTTACCCGTCTCTATCTCTTGTATCCTAAAACGAGCTTCTACTCCTCGTTCCCACAATGTTTGAAAAACAGAGCTCTGTATCTCAATGAATCCGCTATTGTTTGACCACAGCGACGGGGTGAGTTCAACTCTCTCCAACTCGTCCAGATCCTTCTTAACACCGGTGTAAATGGCCTCTTTGCAGTCTGAAATAACGATAGCAATATCGCTTATCATTGGAGCATGCCGTATGTTAAAGCACGTTGAAAGTTGCTTTACTACGTCAACGTTACTTTGAGTTATCGGAAGTAAGATCCTGAGATCCTCGATCTTGCATTTTCCATTACTATCAACAAAATAGTCATACAGTACTTTTTCCCACCGAGGAAGCCAAAATTCTGTCGAGACAATCCAAAGTCTTTTCTCGGTCGCTTCGAAGGTCTCGAGCCGCCTGCTAATAATATCGTCTTTGTCGTAGAGAATGGAGAAGCCCTCTTCGATCGGACACAATTCGATAGGCAACCCTTGCGCTTTTGCGCGCTCAGCGTCCCACAGCTCCAGTAGTTTATCTCGCGCCTCGCCCAAGTGCTGTAATTTAGTGGCCTCGTTGTCAATGGCAGGGCGGATTAGGGGGGATGGATAAGCTGCTAGAAACGTCTCAGGATTGGTCGATATACGTTTTACGAGTCCTTTTTTTGAAAGTTCCCTCAAGACATCGTTCGCAGTCCGATTGATGAGATGCAGCGATTCCGTTACTTCGCTAACAGTTTGTCTTCCTGCTCGCAATAGGTGGAGGTATACCTCTCCCGCTTCCTCGTTGAGCCCGAACTCTAATAAAAGAGCTAATATGTCTACCGGCATTTTGTCCTTTAGCACATTCCACTCACCGCTCCTTGCGATGAGCTATCAACCCATCTTTACTAATTATCGATATAGCGATTTAAAAACAGCAACTGCCGTTGCTTGGGGGTTAGTGGTTAGGCGATTCTTTTTCCTTTGCCCGGTGCAATGTCATAGACTTCTGTTACAGTCATTATTGCACAACCTTTTGCAGACAATTTTTCACTTCGAGTCTTAATCTTCTGTTTCATCATCTCATAGTCAGGCCCTTCAGTGACGTAGTTGGCCACACCCTTGACTTGGTATCCCACATAGCCCTCCCACGAGGTAAGTGCGACGTTGCTATTCGGCTTCTTCAGATTATTGAGAGTTTTTTGCCAATGGTTGTCACCGATAAGAATAGTTTGGGGCTCTTTTATGATGATGAATTGATTTGGTACGGTATTAGGCACACCGGCATCACTTACCGTTGTGAACGCTACGGTTTTTACAGCATTAATGTTGTTGATCACTTCTTCTGGCAGGTTCGTCATAATATGCACCTCCGTTTGTAAACATTAATAGAGCACTTGGCGATAATAAAAACCTTTCTCTGGCTCGGAGGGGGCTGAGTTGCTTCTACACATAGTGAGCCCATATACTAGTCGACTAACGCGNCGCGTCAATGCTAAAGGCGCCGAGATCGCAGTGCGTCGGCTCCGGATTAGCGCGATGGGAAACCGTTGATCAGATTTCTGATCGCGGATTTCGGTTCTACATCAAGCCTGCTTTTAAAAAAGTGCATATTATATCACCTACATATGCTTAGCAGATGACCAGAACTTACGTGCTTGACGCACCCGTGTTTATTTATCACGTTTCAGTCTCTGGCAACTTATACACTGTTCCTGAGGTCACACGCGAGTTGAGAAGCTCTGAAGCTGCAGTAGTCCTGCAAGAGTTTCTAAAAGGGGGCCTGAAAATCGAAGATCCCCTGAAAATCGACGTGGAAATCGTCACGGAAAAGGCTAAGTCTACAGGTGACTATCTCAGGCTGTCTAAAGCTGATATTGACTTGCTGGCTAAAGCGCTCGAACTGAGCGGTACACTGGTCACCGATGACTATTCCATTCAGAATGTCGCTACGCTCCTAGGTATTGAGATACAACCGATCCAGCAGGCGCGAATCAAACGTGTGCTCACGTGGAGGCGCAGGTGCGTTGGATGTGGTCGAGTATATGAGTCGGAAGCAATCTGTCCTGTGTGTGGGTCTGAAGTGAAAGTTAAGCCGGTAAAGCGGTAAGTGCCGATGGTTGGAGGAGTATGAACATGAAAGATTTGAACGACCTCATAAGTAACGCGAAGGAACTTCACGAGAAAGGGTTACGTTCGGGCGAGATAGCAGATGAACTAAACATATCACGAGATACCGCTACGTGGCTTCTTACCCGCTCAGAGACCTCGCGAGGACCTGTTCCGAAGGATATATATGTTAACTGGAGTGAGATTGGGCAAAACGCGGAGCGTCTCAGATTCATCTCACTCGCGTTAGCCGATATGATATTGGAAACGGGAAATCCCGACGTCGTCGTTGGAGTGGCGCTAAGTGGTCTGCCTCTTGCGACGCTGGTCGCAGAAGAAATTGAAGCAGAACTTGCGGTGTTCCTCCCAAAAAAGCAGAAGGGATCTGAGAATGAAAGCTTTACGGGATCATTTAGTCAAAATTTTGCCGATATCGCAGGAAAAAGTTGTGCGATAGTAGATGACGTCATCACTACTGGCAGCACCGCAACTGAAATTGTCAAGATCATCAAAGAGATGCAAGCAACGCCGCTCTCAGTAGCCGTTCTTATTAACAAGAAGGGAATCAAGCAAGTCCTTAATGTTCCAATAAGGTCGCTTGTTCGAATCACCATTTTTTGATCGTTTAGATTGTAGGGGTATAATTGACAGCTTCCGAACTCGACGAAATTCGAGCGATTGAGCGCAAGTGGCAGGATCGTTGGTTTTCTGATAAGATATTTGAGCCACAAAGTACTGGGTCGAAGAAGTATTTCTTAACGACACCATATCCGTACACGAGCGGACCGCAGCACATAGGCCACACGCGGACGTACAACGTTGCCGACATTCATGCTCGGTTTATGAGAATGAACGGCTACAACGTCTTATGGCCGATGGCGTGGCACATCACGGGGACTCCGATTCTTGCAATCAGCTCGTGTATAGAGCGTTGCGAGGGCGCGACGATAGCACTTTATGAAAACTATGTCCGACTCTACGAAGAAGACGAGTCGCGCGTCGAGGAGATCGTCAACTCATTTGTCAATCCTTGGAATATCGCGAACTACTTTGCAGCCAAGATCATCCCAGATTTCCAGAAAATGGGCTTCTCTATAGACTGGTCTAGGCAGTTTACCACCGGAGATCCGATCTACAACCAGTTCATTCGCTGGCAGTACGAAAAGCTAATGGAACTCGGACTCATCGTCAGCGGGCAGCACCCAATCCTCTATTGCACGATTGATCAAAATGCCGTTGGAGAAGATGATATTGCTGGCGGTGACGTCGATAAGATCTCTATCGATAAGTACATAGGGATCAAGTTCTCTTTCGAAGACGCGTATATTGTTACAGCAACGCTGCGCCCTGAAACGGTTTTTGCAGTTACAAATCTCTGGGTGGCTCCGAGCGAGACCTATGTTAAGGCATACGTCGACGGCGAGAAGTGGATCATCTCTCCGGAAAGCGNATCCAAATTGNGCTATCAGCAGCACGATGTAAACATCATTGAGGAGTTTCGCGGCTCGGCACTGTTGGGGGGACACTGCGTCAGCCCTGTAGGGAGCAAAATACCGATTCTCCCGGCGTCCTTCGTTGATGTTAATTACGGTACGGGAATCGTCATGAGCGTNCCTGCACATGCCCCTTATGACTGGGCAGCTCTTAACGACCTGAGGCAACAGCGGGGTATAAACGCGGNTAATGACCTTATTCGGTTAACCAACGATATTGAAGCCATAAAACCAATCTCTCTAATAAAGATTGAGGGATATGGCGATTTTCCAGCCGTTGAACTATGCGAGCGTTTTGACGTTCGATCGCAACGCGACAATGAAACGCTCAGCCGAATAACAAACCTACTCTATAGGGCGGAGTTCTATACTGGCACTCTTAAGCCCATTGCACAACAGTTTGAAGGTAGACTTGTACGCGACGTGAAAGAAGATATCGTCGAGTTTCTGAAGGCGCGAAATGCCGCTTCAACTATTTACGAGACTTCAGCAAAAGGACTCTGTCGATGTGGCGGCAGCGTCGTTGTTGCCATTGAGNCAGACCAATACTTCCTCAACTATGGTGACCCTAAGTGGAAAGCAAAGGCATTTGAACTGTTAGACCAGCTAAAAATCGTGCCGGACGCTTATCGAGCACAATTCGTTCAGACGTTTCACTGGCTCGATAAACGGCCATGTGTCAGACGCAGAGGTCTCGGCACCACATTTCCATTCTCCAAAGACCATTGGATTATAGAGCCACTTTCTGATTCTGTAATTTATATGGCGCTTTATACGGTCATAAAGCACCTACGGGAATGCGACCCAGAGCAGCTCACGCCCGCCTTCTTTGATTTTATCTTTCTCGGTAAAGGCGATTTAACGGATGTAAGCCAGCAGACGGGGTTATCTCAGGAAATGCTGAGGGCGGCGCGGAACGAGTTTACCTATTGGTACCCAAACGATCATAGACATACCGCCGTCGCCCACATATCTAATCACCTAAGCTTCTTCCTGTTCCATCATGCGATACTCTTTCCTAAGGCGTGCTGGCCANGGGTCGTAACCCTAAACGAGCTTCTGATTCGCGAAGGGGTGAAGATGTCGAAGAGCAGGGGCAACGTAATCCCGATTGCCACTGTCCCAGAGGTCTATAGTGCGGACTTAGTGAGACTCTGTCTAGTTTCCATCGCTGATCTCAATTCAACGGTTGATTGGAGAGAAAATGAAGTCGAGATGGTCAAAAAAAGGCTTCTACGGTTTTGGCACGCAGCAAATAGTGATATCGTGTCGGGACAGCCGCAGTATGACNAGGAGCTCTCATTTCCGAGCAGATGGATCCTGGCAGCGACTAACGCTATGGTGTCAAGAGCTTCTGAAGCGGCTCATCAATTTTCATACAGAAAGTACGTTACAGAAGCGTTTTTTGAGCAGTTAAACCGGGTCGAAGAGTACAGATCTATGGTTTTAGATAGTGAGGAGAGATGTCACGTGCTCTTAGATCTCCTCAATGTTTGGCTTTGCGTGCTCGCTCCTGTTATTCCACATATTGCTGAAGAATTGTGGGAGAGAATGCACAAAGATGGCTATATTTCGCTGGCCGTATTCCCACAGTATGATAACCTTTATGCTGAAACACTTGTGCAAAAGCGCTTCCTTGATGGGGTAATTGGTGACGTTTCGAACATTCAAGCTGCGCTAAAACGGGAAACTGCATCAGTTTTCATATATCTTGCAGCAGCGTGGAAGTACAAACTGTTCGAAATGGTGTACGGGCTAGATGATCGTTCGCTAAAACAAATTATGGCGCGAGCCAAGGAAGATCCAGAGCTGCGTACACATCTGAAAGATATAGCTCGTATCGCACCCGATCTTGTAAAACTGCTCGCTCAGGAACCTGCCGCTGACATCGTGCTAGGCTTTGAGGCCGAGTCAGAGACTCTGCTCGCGACTAAGGAGTATTTGTCTCGAAGATTTGGGAAAGATGTATCCATCTTCGTGGAAAACTCAGATATATACGATCCTGCGAATCGGGCGAGACGAGCACTTCCGGCGAAACCCGCTATCTACGTTGAATAAAATAGACGAAGAGGGGAGAAGAGAAAATTAGCTTTATTGGGCGCTTTTTACCGCTTCTTGAGCCTTTTTTACGCGCTGTTTTGCAGTGTACCCTGTTGCTTTTTCTAGAAAACAGCGGAACCGCGCATTTGTATCGACTATGAATCCGTCTGGGACGCCTTCCTTAGCTTCTGTTTCGACGAGCAAAGTATCACTCACGCGTATTGTCAGCTTTTGTAGTGCCCCAAAGCTTAAAACGTATTCTTCGTCGCTTTCTTCGACGTCGACACCAAAGCAATCTTTGAGTGCTTCTAAAATCCGCTTGTGTGCCCCTTTCTTGAACCCACGTTTGAACACATATTCCTGGACGGTAATCACACCCTAGGTTATAATCATGTACGTGCTCTTAAAGCATATTGTTTATAAGTCCTTTGGATCGAAGCAGCAAACCGGATACCAGCATCAGGCGCTCAAGGGATGCCGGTCGAATGGGTCGATAAAGTATTTACTGTGTAACGGGTTATTGTTTAAGAAGTGGCAATTGCGGATGCTGATAATATGAAAGACGGCACGACTGATAACGAATATATAAACTTGATCATCGAAGAAGGGGTGAGCTCAAAAAATCCGGTGATCCTCGAGGGGTTCCCTGGCATCGGACTTGTTGGTAACATCGTGGCTACACAAATAGCATCAGAGCTCAAAATGAAGCAGATTGGCACCATCGAGTCTCGCCTGTTTCCGCCCATTACGGTGCTTTATGAAGGAATCGTGCACGCCCCTGTCAGAATATACGAAGACACTCAAAATGAGTTTATCGTAGTGCTTTCGGATATCCTCATTCATCCGATGACAGCGTACGATATCGGGAAAGCGATTACTAGCTGGGCCCAGAGCCTGAACGCGAGACTTAACATACCGATTGCCGGCATTGCTACGATGCGCGAGCAGCGCACGGTTTTTGCGGCAGCAACCGGCGCCGAACAACTCAATCTCGTAAAAGATAAAACCGAAACGTTAGTCACCGGAAGTATTTCAGGAATTGCGGGCAGTTTAATGAATGAGAGTTACATAAGCAAGCTTCCGGCGCTTTGTCTCTTGGGCGAAACCCAGGGACCGACCCCCGATCCTCGTGCAGCAGCTCGAGTAATTGACGTTATTAACGATTTATTGAAGTTAAATATCAGTACTCAGAAGCTCGTTGAGGAGGCAGATCAGATCGAAACTGAGCTACACAAGCTTGCAGAACAGGTCCAAGGGGCAGAACAAGTAGAAACAAAAGGTCCAACACAGGTTATGTATGGGTGAGCAAATGAGACATTTAGCTTTGACCGGTATATCTAAAGAATCAATTAATGATCTCGCCAAAAAGCGCGTTAGGACGTTTGAATTGCGCAGCGCTCACAATATCCCTATTGTTTTTGAAGCTCACGTTGGTGACGAATTATTTGTGACTGACGCTAGCCGCCAAGATGTTGCGATCGGTACGACTGGTGTGCTGGCGCGCTTGCGCGATAAAACCATCACAATGCAAAAAGTTAGACACCGCGTTGGCGATTTCTATGAAGAACGCGAACTCATGTCAGCCCGTGTTCAGCTTGAACTGCGCGAGCCGACATGTCGATTGCGCGCGATTGAGGATGAGGGGCCAGGAAAGATCTTGGCAGTGGAGACCTCCGAAGTATGCCACTATGAAGGTCGCTGACATCATCTCAGCTTAAAACGGCCAGTTCTACATAAGCTAAGGTAGCAGTAGCTCTTTGTGATGTTTGAGGTGTAGTCGTCAGCGTCGAGAGCTTCTTACTAGCATTTGCTCGATCCTCTTAAAATAACGTTAAACGGCCGGAGTTGCTAAAATGCATCAGCGTTGCTTAATCGCTTTTTTAAGACACTATAAGTATGAGTTACGAGTATGTGAAATTATGGGCCCGTGGCTTAGTCAGGATATAGCACCGGCCTTCTAAGCCGGTGGTCGAGGGTTCAAATCCCCCCGGGTCCGCCTTTTTGCCCTCGCACTTATAACACGTGATGAAATGTTTCTCGATCGCCGAAATCTAAATACGGGCTTGTTGGCCCAATGCAGCACGTAGACAACTTATCGTTCTAGCGTATTCCGTTTCACATCGTCTTCGCTTTTATGCGACTAAAAATGTGACTTCATTTTTGGGCGAAAAACCGCAAAGACTAAGCTTCAAGTCGATAAACGGCCGCTATAGCGCTGGGGCGCAGGCAGCGTCGGGCTAAAGGAGTAATTATGATCTTCACTGCTGACGAAATACTCGAAACCCTCGACATGATTCTTTACGAGCATCTCGATATACGGACGGTTACCGTAGGCGTGAACTTGACGGGGTGCGTACGGGACGATCCTGAACGAATGGCCAAGGCCGTACACGATAAGATTGTGTCCACAGCGAGCAATCTGTGTTCAGAAGCCGATCGCGCGGAAGCACGTTATTCCTTGCCTATTGTTAACAAACGTATCTCGGTAACTCCCATTGGCTCTTTAATCGACGTCCACCCACAAGCTGGTCCACTGATTGCATCTGCGATGGATCAAGCTGCGAATGAATTAGGTGTTGACTTTATCGGTGGGTATTCAGCTCTCGTACAAAAAGGCTTTACAGTTGGGACTGAGGCACTTGTTGATTCGATCCCACAGGCACTAAGCACGACTGAAAAAGTATGTGCCTCTGTAAACATAGCAACCACCAACGCGGGCATCAATATCGAGGCGGCGCTTAAAATGGGACAGACCATCAAAGAACTGGCCCGTATCGATCCTCGGCTCTGTACACGTCTGGTTACTTTTGCTAACGCACCACCGGACAATCCTTTCATGGCAGGTGCGTTTCACGGTCCGGGCGAACCAGAATCGGTCCTGAACGTGGGCATATCAGGTCCTGGCGTCATTAGAGCGATAGTTGAGAGCATGGGGGATTGTGACCTCAGTGAGCTTGCTGAGGTCGTTAAACGAGCCGCGTTCAAGATCACACGTGTTGGCGAATTAGTGGGTAAGGAGATAGCGGCGCGATTGGGTGTGGATTTTGGGATAGTTGACCTCTCGTTAGCACCCACCCCCCAGGAAGGGGACTCTGTCGCACAGATCATCGAAGCAATGGGTGTTGAGCGTTGTGGAGCTCCAGGAACGACTGCCGCACTCGCGATGCTCACCGATGCGGTAAAAAAAGGAGGCGCGATGGGCTCATCGCGGGTAGGGGGACTTAGTGGGGCCTTTATACCGGTTAGCGAGGACGCAGGTATGGCTGAAGCTCTTAAGATCGGCGCGATTGGACTGGAAAAACTCGAGGCAATGACTGCCGTGTGTTCGGTTGGTCTCGACATGGTGTGCATACCTTTTGCCACACCTGCCGAGTCGATTGCGGGAATTATTGCAGATGAGTGTGCAATAGGGGTTATCAACAACAAAACGACAGGAGTACGTCTTATTCCCATAGGAAAAGAAGGTGATTGGATTGAGTTCGGTGGACTGCTAGGGGCGGCGCCCGTAGTGCAGCTCAACGCTTTCAGCTCGAAAAAATTCATTCGAAGGGGGGGTTCGATTCCAGCGCCTCTTACGAGCCTAACCAACTGAGAAACACATTTTATTCTTCTCGTTTGCCCGTAACGATTCTAGCTATGTCAGTGCTTAAAATAAACTGTTAAACGGGCCCGCTGGGATTTGAACCCAGGTTCTTGGATCTCTCCACAATAGCTCCGAAGTCCAAGAGGATAGTCCACTACCCTACGAGCCCTGCATAGAACAAGGGATTTATGAGTATTGAACTTTACCCGGAAAAATACAAATAAGGGCGTACTCATTAGATTAGCGCACGTATAGTGTTTAAAAGTCAAAACAGCTCGCGCGTTGCTTATAGCACATGACCAGCATTGAAACGCGAAGGAAACTCATAGAAATATTGAGGATATTAGATGCGAGTGACGATGCAATCGGAGCACGAACGATTGCTGCCAGCTTGGGCAAGCGTGGGTATCCCATAGGGGAACGGGCGGTACGACACTACTTGGTACTTCTTGACTACAAAGGATTTACTATTAAAATAGGCAATGCCGGCCGGATAATTACTGAGAAAGGTCTTAATGAGCTAAACGAGGCAATTGTTGGAGACCGCGTTGGGTTTTTGATAACCAAGATAGAGGATCTTGTTTACAGAACGAGTTTTGATTTGAAGCAAAGAAACGGGGACATCATCATAAATGTCGCGACCATCGACAAAAATGATTTTGACCGAGCGCTCGAAACAGCCGCAGAGACGATCGACAATGGGTATACGGTGAGCCCTTTCGTTCGCATCGTTGAGGAAGGCGAGAAAGTTGGTTCTGTGTTTGTTCCGTATGGCTCCTTTGGGTTTGTCACGATGTGTAGTATGACAATAAATGGTATGCTAATCAAGCACGGCATCCCATCATCTATTAAATACGGCGGACTGCTTAAAATTAAGGAGGGGATGCCCTCTGAATATACCGATGTGATCTCATATCAAGGGACGTCGCTCGATCCGATTCAAATTTTTGCTTCTAGACAAATGACATCTATTCTGGCAGCTGGACGGCGCGGAGATGGCACAGTGCTAGCTAACACGCAAACGGTGCCTAGCATTGCAGCTGAAAGGACGTTAAAACTTCTGCAGGACGCAAAACGTGCCGGCATTGTTGGGTGGATTGAGAGCCCTCTAGAAGATAATTTTTTAGGAGACAATAGCGGGGACGACGTTATGAAAATCAATATATTTGCTGGCGCAAACCCTATGGCTTCATTACATGAACTGGATATGAAAGTTAAGGTCTATTCTCTCTCCTCCCTCATGGACGCAAAGCTCCTAAATCAACGACTTTAAAGGCCTAGTCGTATCGCTGCACATATTGCGGTATGTATTGTTGCGATTTTCTTTTTTAGTGAATAACTCAAGCCTTTAGAAATATTTATAGTAAAGCGGAACCAGAGTTCCCACTCCAGTAAGAAGAATGAGTTTTCTTATTTAGGCATTATCAAAAGGAGAAATGAGAGGGGTGGCGCAGACTTGTGTAGCACGTTAGGCATCGTTAATGAAAACGGTACACCGTTTTCTTCGAGTGGCATTGTTAAAGGAATTCGTTTGATGAATGAACGATGCAACGGACTCGGAGGTGGCTTTGCAGCTTATGGGATTTACCCGGAATATAAAGATTATTACGCTCTGCATATCCTATTGAAGGATCTTGCTCAGAAAGACCAAGTAGCGGAAATGCTGGAAGAGCACGTCAACATTTATAAAGACGAAGAAATCGCAACGCGAAATGTCCAAGGCATCTCACAGGATTACATCCCATGGCGCTTCTTCGTAGAGGTGCCTGATAAGTACGCAACTGCCGCAGATGATTACATCATTGACCTTACAATGAGGATTAACAATACAAGCGATGCTTTGGTCATCTCAAGCGGCAAGAATATGGGCGTTTTCAAAGCTATTGGCTATCCTGACCAAGTAGCGGAGCTTTACAAGCTAGAAACGTATGAAGCTTACCTGTGGTTAGCTCATGGACGATATCCCACAAACACGCAGGGGTGGTGGGGCGGAGCACATCCATTTAGTATCTTAGATTGTAGCATCGTACATAATGGAGAAATTACCAGTTACGGCACAAACAAACGGTTTCTCGAGTCGTATGGGTACAAATGCAGTAATGCTACCGATTCTGAAGTGTTGGCTTATTTGTGGGATCTTTTAATTAGAAGACATAAACTACCCATCGAAATTGCATCTGAGGTATTAGCTCCTCCATTCTGGGAAAAGATAGATCGGATGCCTGCTGAAAAGAGGCGGGTCATAGAGGCGTTGCGAATTACCTACGGTGCTGCAATGATTAATGGTCCTGCTAGCCTCTTGGTAGCGGACGGTTCTGGGCTCACTGGAGTAGCGGGAAAGGGCACTATGGTTGGGCTCACGGATCGAATCAAGCTACGGCCTCTGGTGTGCGCTCGAAAGGACGAGTATACGTTTATGGCGAGCGAAGAGAGCGCAATAAAGGCAATCTGTAAGAATCCAGACTTTGTATGGGCGCCACGCGCGGGTAAGCCGACAGTAGCATTGGTGAACGGAGATGTATAGTTCCGTTCCTGAATTTAGAGTGGCCATCGACAGGCAACGATGTAGGCTGTGCAAAAGATGCGTAGAGAATTGTTCTTTTGGAGCACTTGAATGGCGGGGAGATAGGGTCAAAGCATTTGACGATCGGTGTGTCGCTTGTCAGAGATGCGTTAGCATGTGTCCTGAAGATGCAATAACTCTCCATCGAACGCCTTCGGTTATGAGTGCCCATCCTGTTTGGACCGAAAACGCGCGAAGAGATGTGTTCACTCAGGCAAGAACAGGCGCCGTTCTGTTGGCAAGTACTGGAAATGAACTGCACGAGCGCATCATCTTTGACAATCTACTACTTGATGCGTGTCAGGTAACAAACCCGGCGATCGATCCTTTGCGAGAACCAATCGAACTTCGGACGTACATTGGGAAAAAGCCGCGATCTGTGGAATTTGAAGCGGTAGGTAACGACATAAAGCTGAAGACNGAGCTCTCGCCGGCGCTCAAACTCGAAATTCCGGTAATGATAGCTCAAATGTCTTACGGGGCTCTCAGTCTAGAGGCACACGAGGCGTTAGCTCGAGCTGCAGTGATGAGTGGCACTACCATGGGTTCGGGAGAGGGAGGGCTTCACAAGAAGCTCTACCCGTATGCAGATCACATCATTGTGCAAGTTGCCAGCGGGAGATTTGGCGTCCATCCAGCGTATCTCCAAGCCGGAGCAGCGGTTGAGATCAAAATCGGTCAAGGGGCTAAACCGGGGATTGGAGGGCATCTGCCGGGAATCAAAATAACTGATGAAATATCNGAAACACGAATGATTCCGGTAGGGACGGATGCCATAAGCCCGGCCCCTCACCATGATATCTACTCGATTGAAGACCTTGCGCAGCTAGTCAACTCATTAAAAGAGGCAACCAGATACGAAAAGCCGATTTTCGTGAAGATAGCTGCAGTTCACAACGTTGCTGCCATCTCTAGCGGCGTTTGCAGGGCGGGTGCAGACGCGATCGTAATCGATGGCTTTCGAGCGGGCACAGGCGCAACTCCCAAAGTAATTCGGGACAACGTAGGGATACCCATCGAACTTGCACTTGCCGTTGTTGACCAGCGTTTACGAGAAGAAGGCATACGAAATGAAACGAGCTTGATTGCGAGTGGTACTATTCGAAACAGTGGCGACGTTGCAAAGGCGATAGCGCTTGGAGCTGACGCCGTGAANATAGGTACTGCTGCCCTCATTGCTCTCGGCTGCACCGTTTGTAAACGATGCTATACCGGTAGATGCGCTTGGGGGATAACCACTCAGGATCCGAAACTAAGGTCGCGGCTCGATCCGGAAGCGGGGGCGCGGCGAGTCTCAAACTTATTATTAGCTTGGTCAATAGAGCTAAAAGAAATCCTTGGAGCGGCGGGAATAAACTCAATCGAAAGTTTGAGAGGTAATCGCGATCGGCTTCGAGGGTACGGATTAGATCACACGACGCTGGACATCCTCGGTATCCAACCCGCTGGTAGGTAGGTGAGCGTTTAAACCCTCCTGCTTTCTTAAATGAGGTGAAACGAAATGGGCTGCTTTGATTGTGACGAATTACAATTTCATTACAGCGAAGGTTGTGATGCTTGCATAGATTCACTCGTCAACTTTGTTCCGCGGAGCTATCGTGCGTGCTTGCGTGTAAATGTGGTGCTTTGATATATGGATAAGAGACGTAACAAAGCGAATATAAAAGCGATGACAGTTAGTGTTGCGGCACTCTTGGTGTTGCCGCTTGCTAGCAGGACAATAAAAGATATGCGTGATAGGGCAAACTCGTTAAAGCCGCCTAAATGATCCTATACACGAGAGCGATCGACAAGCTACAAAGCGCGACGCTCTCAAAGGTAATACATGCGTATAGTAGCGAACTACAAGCACTTTAAGGTCCTCAACGAGGAGATCCAACAGGCAATTAAGAATGGAGCAGCNCAGCTGACACTTGAGGACGTAAACGGTCAGAGTTTCATTGCCAACAGTTTGAGAGGAAAACTCAAAATCGACATCTACGGCACCCCTGGAAATGACTTAGCAATGTTCATGGATGGTCCAAAAGTGACCGTTTTTGGCAACGCNCAAGATGGCGTCGGAAATACCATGAGTTCAGGTACAATTGTCATACACGGTGATGCACGAGATATTTTAGGCCATAGTATGCGTGGTGGCAAGATTTTCGTTCGAGGTGACGTAGGTTATAGGGTGGGCATACATATGAAGACGTACAAATCGAACGTCCCAATAATAGTTGCCGGCGGATGCGCCGGAGACTTTCTTGGGGAGTACATGGCTGGCGGCATTATTATTATCCTTGGACTTCATAACGCGGCTAAGAAAATCGACTTGTTAGGGGACTGGGTCGCTACGGGACAACACGGAGGCGCTATTTATGTCAGAGGCGAGGTCGATGATAGCAAGCTCGGAGACGGCGCAGCGCAATTTCCAATGACAGCTGATGACGAAATGATCGTTAAGAAAGTGCTTACAGAGTACTGTAGCGAATTTAGCTTGAGCCTTGAGCGCGTTTTAGAAACGGAATTCAAAAAGATAGCGCCAGGCTCGCTCAGACCTTATGCTGCGTTATATACCTGTGAATAGTTTGCGGAGGCGACGTGCACTTGTTATCATATGAAGACTTAAAGCTGAAAGTGTGGGATACTGAAAGATGCTGCGGATGCGGGGCGTGTGTAGGCGTTTGTCCTACAGAAGCTCTATATTTCGATGAAGGGGCCGACCACCCCACATCGAATGACTATTGTAAAGTGACGCGAGATTCAGTACCTTGCGCGGCCTGCTACTCTGCTTGTCCGAGAGTTGAAGAAACCAGCTCTGATGGATTCGGGGAGATCATTTCGATATTTGAAGCAAAATCTAAGGTTCATGTATCAGACGCCCAGTCAGGTGGAGTGGTGAGTTCTATACTTGCCGCTGCATTTGAGGCAAATCTAATCGACGGCGCGATAGTGATGGACGTTGATAAATGGAGCCAGTTATCCCAACCCGCATTCGTGCAAACGTCGGATGAAGTTCTTAAGTCGGCAGGATCAAAGTATTTTTGGGCNCCATTGCTGACAGCGCTTAGAGATGCGATAGAAGACAGAAAGCTACGTAAGATCGCTGTTGTAGGAACGCCTTGTGTAGCCACAGCGGTTCGAAGAATTCGCGAATCGGACGTCGACGTCTTATCGATATATAAAAACGCAATCCGACTTTCCCTTGGCCTGTTTTGTACCGAGGTATTCACTAACAATCTCCTTTACGATTTGCGAACAAAACACGGGATAAAGCCGTGGGAGATTAGCGGGCTAGACGTAAAGGGAAAACTTATTGTTAAACTTAGAGATCAGACTACGCTCGAGGTGCCTCTTAAAGAAGCAAGCGTCTCAAAAAGAGGGGGTTGTGCTCATTGCATTGACTTTACAAGCGAAGATGCAGATTTGTCATTTGGAAGCGTTGGCGCATCTGCAGGTCACACCGTGGTTATAGTGCGAACCGACGTAGGGGCGGGGTTTTTACAGCTTGCTCAAAGCACAGGATACATTGAGCTTAAATCAGGCGTCGATATAGCTGCTATAGCTAAGATTGGGGGGAAAAAGAAAGGCATTCCTTTTGAAACAGCAAAAAAAACCCTGGAAGAACACCTCTGAAAGTCGAATCTGTATCTAGGTAAAGTTTAATATTGGTCTCAGTTATTCTGTGACGCCTTTTATCCTCCAATCGTCCGAGCCTATTAGAAGTCCAGCGTATCCAAGCGTGAACTATNACTTTTTTAGCTCGCCATGGGATCGAGCTCTGTCTGACAAACGCCTTAGTATGCTCCTTGTAATCTAATATTGTCTCCAGACGACACAGTTAAAGAACCGGAAGGTACCTCTCTAGCTCATATGGCGTTACCTGCACCTGATAGTCCTCCCATTCTTTCTTTTTAAGTGAGATTAAACGATCAAAGACGAAATCACCAAGTGCGCTGCGCACGAGCTCGGAATCCTTAGCCTTCTCGATAGCAAGCCCTAAGTTCTCTGGTAGTGAGCCAATCCCGTGAGCCTCAAGCTGTTGCGGCGTCATTTTGAAAATATCCTTCTCAATTGGGTCGGGAAGCTCGTAGCCCTTTTCCATTCCGTCCAAACCGCTTGCTAACATTACTGCGAAAGCGAGATATGGGTTACAAGCGGGATCGGGACAACGTAGCTCCACTCTAGTCGCCATTTCGTTTCCGGGCTTGTACATCGGAACTCGAATCAGAGCCGACCTGTTACGCCGCGCCCAAGAAATATAAACTGGTGCTTCATATCCCGGGATCAATCGCTTGTAAGAATTAACCCATTGACTAGTTACGAGACAAAATTCGCTGACATGTTTTAGCTGTCCGGCGATATATCCCTTGGCCATATCCGACAAGTGGAAATTGTCATTGGGATTGAAAAATGCATTCTTCTTTCCTTTAAAAAGTGATTGATGTGTATGCATTCCACTGCCATTCTCACCCGGGATAGGCTTTGGCATGAAAGTAGCGTAGTAACCTGCGCGTAATGCAATTTCTTTGACTACGAGGCGGTATGTCATGACGCGGTCAGACATTGTTAAAGCGTCGGTAAATCGTAGATCGATCTCGTGTTGGCTGGGACCAACTTCATGATGGCTGTATTCGACGCGAATGCCCATATCTTCAAGCGCAAATATCGTGTCCCTTCTAAGATCGGTGGCCTGATCAAGCGGAGTGAGATCGAAGTACCCCCCATGGTCGATGACATCAGCACTTTGGCTGTTCATAAAATAGAAGTACTCAAGCTCCGGTCCTATGTTGAATATAAGGCCCTTCTTTTCTGCACGCTGTAGATTTCTTTTGAGAACGTAACGGGGGTCTCCTTCGTAAGGCTTTCCTGAAGGATTAAGCACGTCGCAGATAATTCGTGCCACACCTTTTTCCTTGGGCCGCCAGGGTAGTATCTCATAAGTGCTAGGATCGGGTTTTGCGATCATATCCGACTCCTCAATTGTCTGATAGCCTGTAATTGAGGAGCCATCAAAGCCCATTCCTTCATCTAGGGCATCTTCGAGCTCGTCTTTGACGATTGCAAAGCTTTTTAGAGCGCCGAGGATGTCCGTAAACCATAGTCGAATAAACTTGATGCCTTGTTCTTCAACCTGACGCAATACGTACTCTTTATCCTTTGTTTCTGCCATGTAAAATCGCCTGCGATAGCCTTTAGTAGGAAATTTCATTCCGCTTTCGTTCGTCTTCATTTATAAACATTTCCAAGCGATGAGATCCCATCGAAGGATTTCAATATTATTATACTCACGACTTAAGCAAGGTCAATTAGTCTCACGTTAGTTATTGATGCAAGAGATTTACGTTGCTGACCGCTGAAATCGACACTCAGTTCTCAGTGCTTATCAAGGAACTCTCAATGTGTCGGCTGATAGCAAGCTTTTTATATCATATTTATATATAGCAAGTCGGAAGTAGGATACCTACTTCTTACTAGATACACAAATGTCAATAATAAAACAGGTGTGAAACATGGTAATAGCTGTTCTCGATACGGGAGATACCGCTTGGATGCTGATATCAACGGCTCTCGTAATGTTGATGACCGTCCCTGGGCTAGCATTATTCTACGGCGGTCTCGTGAAGAGAGAAACCGTCCTTAATACGCTTTTCTTATCTTTTTCGGCATACGCGATAGTGAGTATCATTTGGTTTATCTATGGATACCCGTTAGTTTTTGGTGCAGATATCCATGGATTGATCGGCGCTCCAGGAAATTTCTTCTTTCACAACGTGGTAGAGTCAAACACGCTCGTAGGAACGATACCGACGAGCGTTTATGCGGCTTACCAGATGACATTCGCGGCGATCACCGTCGCGTTGATCTCTGGCGCATTGATCGGACGATTAAAGTTCGGTGCATGGATGCTCTTTGTTCCTTTGTGGGCCACCTTCGTCTACCTTCCCATTGCACACTGGGTCTGGGGTGGTGGCTGGCTCGCACAGCTTGGCGCACTTGATTTCGCAGGCGGCACGGTGGTACATATCAACAGTGCAGTCGCAGCCCTCGCGCTTATCTTGCTGTTGAAGGGTCGCAAGGATCAACGTTTATTACCTCACCAACTGGGGTATGCCATCATGGGTGCCGGCTTGCTTTGGTTCGGGTGGTTCGGCTTCAATGCAGGATCAGCGCTCGCGGCTGGACAGCTTGCAGGATCGGCGTTTATCGTCACTAACACCTCCGCTGCTGCGGCCATGCTTGCGTGGATGCTGATTGAGTACCTTCGATTCGGCAAAGTGACGATGTTAGGCGCTGCCACAGGTATCGTTGCCGGACTGGTCGCAATTACGCCGGCAGCAGGGTTCGTCAATATTCCCGCAGCGATGGTTATTGGTTTTGTAACGTCATTCGTATCATACGCAGCCATTGCCTTTATTAAACCGCGATTCGGTTACGATGACGCGTTAGACGTGTTTGGTGTGCACGGGTTCTCGGGCATTTGGGGGGCACTGGCTACAGGAATCTTCGCAAGTCCTTTCATAAACGCCCTCGGCACTGGTCTAGTTTATGGCAATCCAATGCAGGTGGTAATACAAGCTGTCGCAGTTGCCGCTACGTTCGCTTACTCGTTCGTCGCGACATTGATTATCGGAAAGGTCATTGACCTAACTATCGGATTACGTGTGAGTGATAAAGAAGAGGCCATTGGTCTGGACCAAGCGCTCCATGAGGAGTCTGCGTACCATATTTGACCTTCCATCTAGGCGCTCACGAAGAGAGGTTCAGAGGTTCAAAAATGAAGAAAATAATGGCTATAATTCGGCCAAATAAGCTCCAAGTTGTCAAGGAGGCGCTCGACGAGATCGGCATTCCTAGCATAACGGTAACAGAAGTAAAAGGTCGCGGCAAACAGAGAGGGGTTATTGAAATCTATCGCGACCGCGAGTATTGTATAGATCTCCTTCCGAAACTCGAGATTAACATCGTGGTTTCTGATGATAAGGTCGATACGGTTGTCGAAACGATTGCAAAGGCAGCACGCACCGGAGAGATCGGAGATGGCAAGATCTTTGTGATGCCGGTAGAGGAGGTCGTTCGAATTCGGACAGGAGAACGTGGCCACGACGCGATCTAAGCGTAGCAGTTAACGAAGGCAAGCATTGTTTGTATTTTTTGACAGAAGATACAAATAGTGCTTAAGCTTGCTTCGGGCTGGTCGGACGTGAAGAGACGCTCTTCTATGCCCCAGTCGCGAGAGAGGAGCCCCGATGCGGGGCCCTCTTTCTATTGCTACCCGCACCGAAACAACCTGACGATATAAAGCTGGAGATTTGAAGCTTTAGGGTCGAAACGACCTCCTCGTATGATTACGCAAACTTGATACTGGCACAAGCCATAGCGCCACGCGCCGAATATAGGTAAAGAGGCACCGACCACTCAGAAAGAGTACCCGCTCAATTTCGTTGCAAGCATCTTTTGCTTAAGATCTGTCCTCTCCCTCGGGTTCTACAAAAATTATCGCACACATTTGTCGCAATATGAGTCTGCCGGTATCTTCCGATTCTGCAACGCGGATCTTTGGGTGGAAAAACAGGCTTTGAGGTAAGGCATCCGCCCTTTTTTAAACTTTGTTCCTGCCTTTTATCGCACAAGATCGACCGGGATTATCTCTTCGTGAATTGCCGTCGACAGAACGACGCCTGCAACCCCGAGATCCTCAAGCTTGTCCAGCTCTTCGCTGTTCTTTATTCCGCCAGCGACGATAATCGGGTGCCCTGAGACCTCCTATAACTTTCTCGATAAAATCAAAGTCAACGCCCTGCTTCGTTCCTACCAAGTTCATATTCAGCAAGAGAATTGCACGAATTTTNTAAAGATTCATCCTTTCGACTACTTCAAGAGGATCTCCGGACAGTGCAGGATCCAGGGACGTCGCGCTTCCATCCTTCACGTCTATACTCACTGCGACTCTCATCGACTGTGCTGCACGAATCACGTCGAGGCTTCCCGTTTCGGTACCGATAATAGCGGTTTCGCCAATNCGCTCGGCCTCTCGAACGTCATCAAGCTTCCGAATCCCGAGGTCAACGAGCGTTGTTGTGCGTGTGCTAAGGCGTTTGATGATAAGTGAATTACTTCCCAAGCCGAGGATCCTATCCAGGTCCGCTATGTACGTCCTCCTCGGCTTGATAGTATCAATCACGTTCAACGGATCTGACGTCCTGCAGATCTTGCTATGGCGTTCAATAGGTTCGTACCGCTCTCGGTCGCCCTGATAGCCTTTTACGACAATCCCGCCTCGAATGTCCATCGCGAAGATAATTTCCATCTCTCCTCTCCTCGTTTAGGATATCGTCCGCATGGGAAAAACGTGTTGGTCTCGCTTTGCTTCCTTTAGGTGCCCGGAAGCGCGGCGGAGGCACACGCCGAAACGTCTGCGTGTCCCAGGAAGCACCGCGTGTCCGAACAAGCAGGGTCAGAGCCGGGCCAAAAGCTCCTGTTTCTTGGCCGCGAACTCCTCATCGGTGATGACCCCCTGCTCTTTCAGGTCGGCCAAATTACCCAGCAATTTGCACGGGTCGGCGGGTTGCCCTTTTCCGCCTCGTCGTGCTTCGAATGCCTCTGTGAATCCGGCACCGATTATGGCAATTGGAATGGCAAAAGTGGCTATGCCTAAGAACATTGCAAAAACTGCCAAGGATTGCCCGAGCGCGGTCGTAGGCACCAAATCACCGTAGCCTACGGAGGTCAGAGTTTGCGCCGCCCACCACCCTGCAGCAGGAATACTCGAAAAACCGCGCGGGTCTGAGGCATGCATAATAATGAACATGAAACTTGAGAACGTTATCAGCAAGATTACGTCGATAGCCAGCGCAGTAACGAGCTCGTTTTTTTTCGCTTTCAAAACATCGATAACAAAGCTGAACACACTAGAGTACGTGAGCAACTTTAGGATGATGAGCATAATCGCCGCGTTTATGAACACCTCTGCTCCTGGAAAGAACGGCCTGGCATAAAAAGGCACGATGACAAGCAGATTTATGAGCAGAGATGTTGTAAACAGGCATTTTAGCCTGCCTTTGATTGGACCTTTAAACCGCGGATCTACCGTGCACGACCACACACGGAGCAGCAGTTCGATGGTAAAAACTACGATTGCAAAGGCAAAAACTGCGTTAAAGAGGTTGTGATATCTTTGGTATACATCGGGGTAGCTGGCTAGTATGACGACAAATACGAGTAACCAGATCAATGCCATCAAAAAGAAGCGTACGCGCGTAGCTCTGGAAGCATCCCCGTGACGCGCTGCAACGATGCGGGCGTCGCCTACTGGGATGGGCTGAAAGATCGCATATACACGGTGCTTCAGTTCGTCATTCTGTTTGGACATGCTCAGCTACGAGGTTTTGATCGAACTACGCACTGCAATGGTGGATGTGGATATAAATGCGTTACGATCTTCTGCGATTCCTGTTTTGTGATTGAAGTAGAGGGGCGGCGTAGTGTGTTAATGCATCTGCCGCCATAAAAGGTAAAGAATCAGGAGGGTTAACACCCATCGAGGGCTATACGAACCGCACTCTCAAGCGCCGCCTCCTCGCGCACCCCCCAGCGAAGATCGATCGCTTGGAATCGAAAGCCGTGTTCCTTCACAAAGTTGACGCAGCTTCGGGAACACCTCTCGCTGGAGGGCGTTGCGCTCTTCTGTGAAGTCGGTGAAGGTCTGGGGAATCACGAAGACCCGGAAGGTGCGTGAGGATTGATCCATAGCTTACCTACACGCTGGATTTGACGACCGTGTATCCCGGCCTTTTATCCGGGACATGTTAAAGCGTCTCTGCTCTTCTGTTAGTACGTCTGGCATACAAACACTGGCTTGCTTTGAATCTGTACCTCTTTTATGTTATCCTGCCGTTTAGTGTTTTATGCAACCGATCTGCACATACACTATCGGCGTTCAAAGCAAGAAGTCGTCACACGCATATCCCGTGATTCGGCTGCCGCGCGAATTCCGCAGGCTTGTCGGTGCTGCTGCTACAATCTTTGAGACAACGCATAACGGTAGGCTTGCCTTCTAGGTGGTTCCACACCGCGACCACAAAAGAAGGTCAGAAAGGGCAGCAATTCAAAACAGTCGCCTTGACATGGCGGAGGTCGCGGGCGGATTTCGTGGTTACGCGTGTGAAACGGCCAATCCAGCGTTATCTAGTTTTTAAAAAAAATNAGCTCGCTACGTCAATTTTAGTAGGTTCGCTTTATATATCACGGCATATCGTCGTTAAATAATGTGACGGAATCTGTTCTGGCGTTCTTCAAAAAAAACTGCGCAACACAGGAACCCCCTGCGGGTGTGGTATGTCGCTTGATAACGTAAAGAATAAAATATGGCAGGTGCTGATATAAAGTGACTTTAAAAGAGGGGGCGATGTGTCGCTAGTAAACAAGGTATACAAACGTAAGCGAGTTTAGAGGGTTGGACGAAAAAAGGGTTGGACAATCGTCTAACCGAAGTCCAAGCAGAAACTGCTAAAGACCTCGCGACCCACCCAACGAGGAGTCGCAGAAAGTGTCGCCCTCAGGCACCTCTTCGACACGACTTGACGCTTTTATGGCGCTTTTTACGCGTTACAGCTTGACCAACTTTTATATATAATCAAAACTAACTATAAGTTAGTGTTACGATCTATCAGACCGTGACAAGCTAAAAAACAGCAATGGACGAAGCAGAACTCCTAGATATTCTCGGCAATGAGAATCGCCGCAACATTTTAAAATTGCTGTCGCTGCGGCCATTTTACGTGACCGAGATATCAGAAAGACTGCAAGTTGCCCCTAAGGCGGTGATCAGTCACCTCAGTATGCTCGAGCGGGCAGGGATTATCCGGTTTTTTGTTGACGAGCGACGCCGGAAGTACTTCCACATCGCCGATAATCAGCAGCTCGAAATTCAAATCTCTCCGTTTAGCTATAGGGTCGAATCCGCTAACGCCGCGCAAAGCGAATCAACCGTTGCAGAGTTCCCAACCCCGATTGGCGATATACAAATCAAAACGAACAGTTTGGCCGACGTTGCCGAGACTCTCGATAGCTTAAGGAGAGCTAACCGGGAGTTGATGGGGGCACAGAGAAGGGTTCAAGAGCTGATCAATGAGGTCATGGAACGCGGTGCCAGGAAGATCGACGCAATATCGCGCGACTTTGTTGAATATGACATCCTTTCGATGCTGCTTACGGGGCCCAAGACTGCCGACCAGCTGTCTGCGGGGCTCGCTATACCTGGTCAAATACTCGTAGAGCGGCTGCATAACCTTGAAAAACAAGGGAAAATCAGACTAATAGGCGCCAGAACGTATTGGCTGGCGAGGTAAGGACAGCAGAAGCTCATAAACATATCAAGCACATAAAATAGGAGATAATCGAAAAATGACAGAAGAAGTAACGCTAAAGGTCGTTGAGGCGTATCATCGCGATGCTGGGAGGGGAATTGCCCGAATCGACATGGATACCATGAAACAACTCGGGCTTGTAAGCGGCGACATCATCGAGATAACGGGCCATAACCGAGCAGCCGCGATAGTGTGGCCTGCATATCCGGAAGATCGTGGCCTCGGCATTATCAGAATTGACGGCAACATTCGTGGAAACGCCCACGTGGGTATCGACGATAAAGTTGTCATTCGAAAAGCGAAATCGAATGCTGCGGTAAAGATCACTCTTGCACCAACCCAGCCGGTGCGCATCGTCGGCGGCGAAGAATATCTCATGAGATTCCTTGAAGGGCGCCCGGTACAGAAAGGGGAGATGCTTAGAGTTGAAATGCTGGGCAATCCGATTACCTTTGTTATTACCGCTACCCAGCCTGCAGGCATCGTTATAGCCGGGAAAAGCACGCAAGTAACGCTGAAAGAGAAACCTACTGCGGCAGCGGACCGTTCTATTTCTCACGTGACCTACGAGGATATCGGCGGTCTGCAACGAGAGCTCGGGATGGTACGAGAGCTGATCGAGCTGCCGTTGCGGCACCCTGAGATCTTTCAAAAGCTCGGCATTGACCCACCAAAAGGTGTCCTCCTCTACGGCCCTCCCGGAACCGGCAAAACACTCATGGCGAAAGCTGTTGCAAACGAAACGGACGCATATTTCATCAACATCAGCGGCCCAGAGATCATGAGCAAGTTTTACGGGGAGAGCGAACAGCACCTGCGCGAGCTCTTCAAGGAAGGGTCAGATAACGCCCCTGCTATCATCTTTATCGATGAGATTGACGCTATCGCGCCAAAACGAAGCGAAGTAACGGGGGAGGTCGAGCGTCGCGTCGTCGCCCAGCTGCTCTCGTTAATGGACGGTCTCGAAGCCCGAGGACAAGTCGTAGTTATTGCTGCGACCAATCGCCCGGAAGGGATCGACCCAGCCCTGCGGAGGCCCGGTCGATTCGACCGAGAAATTGAAATTGGCGTGCCCGATGCGGCCGGCCGGCTCCAAATACTCCAAGTGCACACCCGTGGCATGCCGATCGCGGACGACGTAAAGCTCGGAGACCTTGCTAGGACCACACATGGTTTTGTGGGTGCTGACCTCGCCGCCCTATCAAAGGAAGCAGCGATGCATGCACTCCGAAGAATTCTGCCTGAGATCGATCTTGAACAAGAGATCCCTCAAGAGGCGCTCGATAAGCTTCAGGTTAATGAAGTGGACTTCACAAACGTCCAGAAAAACATTGAACCTTCCGCGATGCGCGAGGTGTTCGTTGAAGCGCCGAATGTAAAATGGCAAGACGTCGGCGGCCTTGAGGCGGCAAAACAAGAGCTTATAGAGGCCGTTGAATGGCCGATAAAATTCGCGGACGCATTTAGCAGCATCAACACGAGGCCGCCAAAAGGGGTGTTGCTCTTCGGGCCTCCCGGGACGGGGAAGACGCTCCTTGCGCAGGCGGTCGCGACGGAAAGCGAAGCCAACTTTATTAGCATAAAGGGGCCTGAGCTGCTCAGCAAGTGGGTAGGCGA
>JGI24138J36424_10000024_pt1 | contig 34719 bp, 39 predicted proteins | sample BarGraNGADG00312_2_FD_36424 | JGI IMG/M metagenome (IMG submission 36424) | reverse complement strand
CATCGAATTAGAGATCGCTAAAAAAACAATAATTTTGTCAAAAGAAGACGTAACAATCTCGAAAAAAACAAAGCCTGGCCTGACAAAAAGTGAGAACCGCGNCCTTAGCGTCTTTTTAAACACCGAATTGACAGTCGAACTTCGCCGAGAATTGCTCGTTCGAGAGATTATCAGGAGGATACAAGTGATGCGTAAAGAGCTGGATTTAGCTTACATCGCTCGGATAAAGGTCGGTTACCGTTGCTCTAGCGAAGTCTCACAGGCCATTCAAGCATTTAAATCGTATGTCAAAGATGAGACGCTTTCAACGTCTATTGAAGAAGGGGAAGTTGCAGACGCTCAGCTTAGCAAAGAGTGGGTGATCGACGGCCATAGAGTCGCAATTTCACTTGCACAATAGCATATGGACCTGAGAAAGTGGGATGTTNTCTACCAACAGATAGTGCGTGATTTTGGATATGACTGCGCTAAAGATGAGCTTTCAGCTTTGATCTTATCCTATTTATTGACCTTAAAAGGAAATTTCGAGGAGACGCAAAGTAAACTCCGCCACATAATCAGACAACGCGAAGTTCTCGTTTGCGGTAAAGCGCCAACCTTAGTTGGGGATATNAAAAACGGCAAAATTGAGACTCGGGAGACGATCATAGCAGCTGATGGTGCTACCTCCGTGCTGTTGGCGCAAGGAGTCATCCCCCATATAATCGTATCCGATCTAGACGGAAGCATCAACGATCTAAAGCGAGCAAATGCGATGTGTGCGATCATGGTTATTCACGCACACGGAGACAACATCGACGCCATTAAAACGCATGTCCCGTCACTAAGCACCGTGATTGGGACGACGCAGGCAAAACCACTGAAGAACGTACTCAATGTAGGTGGTTTCACTGATGGAGATAGAGCGGTTTTTTTGGCGAAGGAGTTTGGGGCCCGCACGGTTAGCGCGATCGGATTTGATTTTTCCGATAACAAAGTCAGCCCCACAAAGAAGAAAAAGCTGCTGTGGGCAAAACAGTTGCTTGAGGGANCTGATGTGAACTTTAAATGAGCTTGTCAATCGCTCTTGCTGGTAAGCCAAATACTGGCAAATCAACCTTTTTTAAAGCTGCAACACTTATGAATGTTGAGATAGCGAACTATCCTTTTACGACTATAAGCGCCAATCGAGGCACGTCTTATGTGCGCGTACCTTGCCCGTGCACACAGCTTAAAGCTCGGTGTGGTCACTGCATGAACGGGGTGCGATTTGTCCCTATCGAGCTCGTTGATGTTGCGGGATTGGTTCCTGAGGCTCACAAAGGGCGTGGACTCGGCAACACTTTCCTCGACAACCTGCGTCAGTCGGAGGCGATCATAAACGTGATTGACGCATCAGGTGGAACTGACATAGAGGGCAACGTTCTCGGCGCACCCTCACACGATCCGTTGGAGGATATCACATTACTCGAAAGTGAGATTTCGTTGTGGATTACTGGCATCATCGAAAAGAATTGGCAAAGGCTCGCAAAGAAAGCGCAGCTCGAGCGCAACATCGCGTACGTGATCGCTACTCAGCTAGCGGGACTCAACATAGAGGCACGTCAAATCAAAAACGCAATGCAAAAGCAAGGACTTTTAGACACATCGCCAGAAAGCTGGGAGCGCGAAGATATAATTAATTTATCACAACAAATTAGAAAAATCGCAAAACCCATTGTGATAGCAGCAAACAAAAAAGATGTCGCATCATCAGACAACATTTCCCGCATCGCAGACGCATATGAAGATGTAGTAGCAACAAGTGGCGAAGCTGAACTTGCACTTAGACTTGCTCAACAGAAGGGACTCATAGTTTACGTCCCAGGTGATACTCATTTCGCGATAGTCACATCGCTTAATGAGCAACAAAAAACAGCGCTTGAGCGCTTAAAAAAGTTTGTTGGTGGGGAGGGTACCGGAGTCCAGAAGTGTCTAAACATGACGGTGTTCGACGTGCTTAGGTACATAGTTGTGTATCCAGTCGAAGACGAACACCGATGGTCAGATAAGCAAGGAAGAGTTTTACCAGACGCATTGTTAATGAAAGGAGGGGGGACTGCGAAAGACCTCGCGTTCAAAGTCCATTCTGATATCGGACACGGTTTTTTATACGCTATAGACGTACGCACAAAAAAGCGACTTGGTGAGCATCACGAATTACAAAATGGCGATATAATCAAGATAGTTTCGACTTCACGTGCAAAGTAGGAAAGATATATGTTCTATGATCTTCTTTTTTAAACAGCTCCCAATCGGAGCACTATTTTGATCCTAAGGAATGTGGCATGAATGCTGAACCGATCACTAGAGGATGAAAAATGAAATCGATGTATGGATTCATACGGGATGCATGGAAGATTCCCGAACGCAGTTATGTCAAAAGCCTCATGTGGCAGCGACTGCAAACGTGGCGGCGCGAACCGTCAGTTGTTCGTATCGAACGGCCAACGCGACTTGATCGAGCAAGAAGTTTAGGGTATAAAGCAAAACAAGGCGTCATTACCGCTCGAGTTAGAACATGGCGCGGGGGTAGAAGGAAACAGCGCCCACGCGGAGGCCGCAGAACAAAGCATCTCGGAGTGAATAGGCTGACCGCTCGAAAAAGCTCACAGCGCATTGCAGAGGAACGTGCTTCGCGTAAATTCCCGAACTTAGAGGTGTTAAACTCTTACTGGGTGGGACAAGACGGGAAATCGAAGTGGTATGAAATTATACTTGTTGATCCAAACCACCCTCGCATCCTTAGCGATCGAAGTTTTAACTGGATGGCGTCTTCACCGAGGCGCGCTTTGCGGGGCAAAACGAGTTCAGGTCGAAAAGGCCGTGGTCTGCGGAAAAAAGGCCGAGGCGCCGAAAAAACGGGGCCCTCNCTTGGCGCTCACGAACGAAGAGGAACATAAGCCCCTTCCTACGCNTTGATCTGCTTTTTTATCGTGAATGGCAACGACTAACCGCATCCGGCGAAAAAAAGCAATACACAGCATAACCTTCAACGTTTTTGTCCATGCCACTGAGGACGAAAGCAAGGTCCTTGCAGCGTTACGCTTGATCGTGCCAGAAAACGTACGAATTGATCGCCAACCGGTCACAGGTCACTTCGGAAACGCCATAGTCATTCTGAAAGCACGAACAGGACAAGCTCAAGCGATACGCCTAATTATTGACGCGATTAGAACTAAGCTTCCCAAACGGGAATTAATACAGTTGAGAGAGCAAATTCCTCAACATCTCAGCGAACGATGCACACTCGTGGTGAAATTCGACAAACAGGCAGCTGCACGAGGGGTCCTAGAGTTAGGGAAAGAGGACCCACTTGTTGTTCGAGCGAAGATAGCTGCATTTCCAGCTCGTTTAGGGATAGCGGCCGAGATTGCGCGCGATGTCTTGAACAATGCATGCATATGTTGATATAGGCGTTCACGCCTTTCCCGAAGGAGCAGATACGCCAAAACGGCTCAACCTCGCAGCTTACAGTCTCGGCTTTTCTCAAATCTTAGTAACAGCCCATTCGACGTATTGGTCTCAGTTTCCAGATTCGAGTTTACCCTCAGGAGTGGAAATTGTCGCGGCGACGGTTCGCGATTTACGTAAGAAAATTGCTTTTTTTAGAGATATATCGACAATCGTGAGCGTGCACGGTGGAGATGAGCGAATTAACAGGGCAGCGTGCAAGGACGATCGCGTCGATGTTCTTATGCACCCTGAAAGGGGGAAATACAGTGGCATAAATCAAGTAACGGCAAAACTCGCCGAGAAAAACGACGTCGCTCTAGGGTTGAGCTTGGACTATTTTTGGAAATCAGAAGAACTGCAGAGATCTCGCTTACTCGCTTTCCAGCGCAGAAACGTCTCATTGTGCAAGAAATTTGCAGTACAACTCATTATTACAAGCGATGCCTATTCACACTTAGACTTGCGAGCTCCGCGTCAACTTAAAGCGCTTGCAGGGCTTTTGCTTTTAAATGATTCGGAAGCCGACATTGCCTTGTCTAAAGCACCACTGAGCATTATGAAACGCAGACGGCAGAAAAAAGAGGCAAACTTATGAAGCCACTTTCGCCTACTTTGCGAGACGACTATCGCTACATTGCCTTCAGGCTTAACTTTGAAGATCCGATAAGAGCAAGGGATCTGCAAACAGAGATAGCACGAACCGCAAAAAGCCTTTTTGGAGATGTTGGCGTGAGTAAGCTGAACGTCAGAGTCGTCGCATTTGACGGGACAAAAGGACTTGTACGATGTAACATCCGATACGTTCCAGAATTACAAGTGGTATTAGCAAGCATAGGCAAAATCAAGAGCAATCGGGTATGCGTGACGACTATAGGCACTTCAGGAACGATAAAGGCTGCTATAGAAAAGTATTTACAAATTGAAGAGAAAACACGTCGTAATATATCTTCTTATGTGACAGTGCCTGTATCCGGGAAAGCAGTAAGGATATGCGGCGAGGAAATTGATATAGTTCCGGAAGATAGGAAAACTGTTGATCGCGCTGATGTCCAATTTATAGGCATCACGATCGACGATAACGAGAGGCTGATATAATGCAGATGGCACCACAAATGGGGTACGATAGAGCAATCACCGTTTTTTCCCCAGACGGTAGGCTATTTCAGGTAGAATATGCGCGCGAAGCTGTGAAACGGGGTACCACGTCTGTTGGAATAAAGGCAAAGGATGGCGTGGCCCTGCTCGTGGATAAACGTATCTCAAGTAGGCTCCTTGAGCCCCAATCCACCGAGAAGATCTTCCAGGTAGACGATCATATTGGCGCGGTGACATCTGGCCTCGTGGCGGATGCTCGAGCGTTGGTTGACCGTGCTCGAGTCGATGCGCAGATAAATCGTGTCGTGTATAATGAACCTATTGGCATTGAAACACTTGCGAAAAAAATTGCTGACCACAAACAAACATTCACGCAGTACGGCGGCGTCAGACCCTATGGAACCGCATTACTTATAGGTGGCATTGATGATTCGGGCCCGCGTCTTTTTGAAACAGACCCGAGCGGCGCCCTTTTGATGGTCAAGGCCACTGGAATCGGCTCGGGAAGAAACGCAGTTATGGAGTTTCTCGAAGAGAAGTACAACGAAGACATTGATATTGACAACGCCATAAGACTCGGGCTTGAAGCGCTCTACAAGGGAACTGAAGGCAAACTCACAGTCGACACCGCCGAAATCGCTGCAATAAACGCGAAAGATAACCGTTTTAGGAAGCTGGATGCGGATGAGCTCGAAGCGTACGTAAAGAGCGTACTTGATTCGATGCCAAAAGAGTGAAGATTTCAGGTTTTTGATGCCTTTTTAAGCGAACGGCACTGAGAGGAGTTCACAGATGGTATCTCTCGATAAAACAGTTGTCGCTCGATTTGTGAGAGGCGGGGAACACTTTGAAGTACTTGTAGACCCTGAAAATGCTTTATCAATGCGAGAAGGTCGTGATATTGACATGGATGCTGTTCTAGCGATTGAAGAGATTTTTAAGGACGCATCTAAAGGTGACAAAGCGTCTGATGACGGCCTTAAAAACGTATTTGGCACAACAGACCCCTCAGTGATTGCAAAACGCATAATTGTAGAAGGAGAGCTGCATCTTACCGCACAACAGAGGCGAAAGATCCAAGAGGACAAACGGAAGGAGCTTATAGCTACTATCGCTGCTAATGCAATAAATCCTCAAACGGGCTTGCCTCATCCACCACAGCGAATAGAAAAGGCTATTGAAGAAGCAAAAGTGAACGTAGACCCATTCAAAAGCGTCGATGAACTAGTAAACATTGCGTTAAAAGCAATCCGGCCGCTCATACCTATTAGGTTTGAAGAGGTAGATGTCGCTGTCAAGATACCAGCTCACCATGCTGCAAAATCACAAGGGGCCATTCAACGCTTTGGCAAAGTCATTAGACAAGAGTGGCAGCAGGACGGTGCGTGGATCGTTGTAGTCCGGTTTCCTGCAGGACTCCAAAACGATTTCTATGAGCTTGTGAATCGATTATCTAGAGGAGAAGCCGAAACGCGAATCATTACCCGGCAAGGACAAAAATGAGGAAAAAAGAAAAAGTCGACAAGACAATCGTCGTTCCAGGAGACCTACTTTCTGATGATGCCGCCAAAGCTGCGGAAGGAACCTACATCGAAGATGGGAGAGTTTACTCATTGATATACGGGCTAGCAGATGAAAGGGAGAAAATACGCGTAATTCCTCTTTCTGGAAAATACTTACCAACGAGTGGGGACGTAGTTATAGGAATGGTATCAGACATCAGCTTTTCAAATTGGAAAGTAGATATCAACTCACCCTACGAGGCACTTATGCATATCTCAGAATACCCGCGCCGCATTGAATCAAGCGAGATGGCGAAGATTATGCGTGTGGGTGACCTTGCGATCTTTAAGGTCGTAGATGTGGATCAGTCAATGAAAATAGAGCTTGCGCCCCGAGAAGGCCAATTGCGCATATTGCGAAGTGGCAGGGTGGTTGAGGTGCCATATTCAAAAGTCCCGCGGGTTATCGGACGGGCAGGATCAATGGTAAGCTTACTTAAGGATAAACTCGACGTCAATATTTTTGTTGGAAAAAATGGCCGGATTTGGATCAATGGAAAAGCAGCAGACGAAGAGCTAGCTATCAAAGCCATTAAACGGATTGAGCAAGAGGCCCATACGTCCGGACTTACAGATAGGATAACTAAATTTCTAGAGGAAGAAAAGCATGGAGTTTATGAAAAACGGTAAGAGAATAGACGATCGTCTTGCTAACGAGTTGCGTCCAGTCAAATTTGAAGTCGGCGTGCTCGAACGGGCTGATGGTTCATGTTACGTCGAACACGGTGGGAATAAGGTGATTGCCGCCGTTTACGGGCCGAGGGCAGTGCACCCAAGGCACTTGCAGGAAGCGAATCGCGCAATAATCAGGTACCGCTACAACATGGCCTCTTTTTCGGTGGAAGAGCGAAAAAGACCGGGTCCAGACCGAAGGAGTATAGAAATCTCAAAAGTGAGCAGAGAAGCGATAGATCCAGTTATAATCAAAGAGTTCTATCCAAGGTCTACAATTGACATTTTCGTGGAAATTCTACAGGCGGATGCTGGCACACGATCAGCTGGGATAAACGCGGCATCCGTCGCGTTAGCCGATGCAGGAGTACCGATGCGTGGTCTTATATCCTCGTGCGCTGTGGGCAAAGTAGATGACACTGTTGTTCTAGATCTCGTTAAGGAGGAGGACAATTACGGTCAAGCAGACATGCCAATCGCTATGGACGTACGGACGGGAGAAGTCACGCTTCTCCAAATGGATGGCCATCTAACATTGGAAGAATTTGAACAAGCGTTAGAACTAGCGAAAACCGGGTGTGCAAGCATAGCCGAAATGCAAAGAGAGGCCCTAATTCAAAAATACAGAGGAGAAGAAAATGAATGACGTTATTGCCGAGATAAGAAAAGATTACATTTACGGGCTTGCTAAAAGAAGTGAACGAGCAGACGGGCGCGCGTTCGATGAATATCGTCCAATTCAGGTAGAGGTTGGATTCATAGACAAAGCTGAAGGATCGGCAAGAGTCAGGATAGGAAACACGCAGGTTCTCGTCGGCGTCAAGCTGCAACCTGGGGAGCCTTTTGCCGACTCGCCTGAGACTGGAGTTATAATTACCAACGTTGAGCTCGTGCCACTAGCCTCTCCGTCCTTTGAACCTGGTCCGCCTAATGAAAAGGCGATAGAGCTTGCGCGCGTGGTAGATCGCGGCATTCGTGAATCGGGCGCTATTGACTTATCTCAACTGACCTTGCCAGACGGAAAAGTGTGGCTCATTTTTATTGACGTGCACGTCTTAGACTACGATGGGAACCTTATAGACGCCTCTGCATTAGGGGCACTTGCAGCGCTTATAAATGCAAAAATGCCGTCTGAGCGATACGGCTATGGGCCCGATNCAGCGCTTCCAATCAAAGAATATCCGATTGCCGTGACCGCCGTTGACCTTGACGGCGAGATTATGCTCGATCCATCATTGGATGAAGAAACCATCGCATCTTCTAGACTAACAGTTATATCTGGCCTAAAGGGTACTTTGGCAGGAATGCAAAAAAGCGGAACAGGCACACTTTCGGCAGATGAGATAGCTCGAGTCGTAAAGCTAGCAAGCAGTAAAGCGATGCAGATCAGAGATGATCTTTTTGGTGGTTCTACGAATGGCTAAAAAGAGCGCTCACAAGAAGGGAAGGAAGACTCGTTCTGCAGGCCGCTTCGGCCCGAGATATGGTCGCAAGATCCGCAAGCGAATTGCCGATGTGGAATCGGTGATGAACCAAGCGCATAAGTGTCCAGCGTGTGGGCGGAAGGCGGTTTCCCGAAAAGGAACGGGTATATGGACGTGCGCTAAATGCGACGCGACGTTTGCTGGCGGCGCTTATGTACCTGAGACCTCTGTTGGAAAAACAGTCGCACGCTCTATTCGCCGAGCGAGCGAGGAACAAGAACAGCTTTTGACGAGATCCGTGAGGTGATTTCACGGTTTATAAATGTATACGCTGTAAGCGCGAGGTCGAAATAGAATCTGAATACGGCGGTATCAGGTGTCCCTACTGCGGTCATCGCATATTGATAAAAGAGCGACCCACGATCATAAAAAAGGTGAAGGTGCTGTAGAAAAACGCCCTTGAAAGGCTCGCAATAGATCTCCGTAAAACAGGAAAGAGCAGTACTGTGAATAACATACAGAATCACAAAACAGTGAGTTCAACGTACCTCATGGACGCAAACAATATTGACTACCTGTACCGATCAATCACGCCTGAGCTAAAGACCATTGATGTAGCCGGAGGACGGGCGTCGGTCAGAGTCCACAAAACCCCTAAAAGGCTAGTTATCAACATTAAAGCCTCTGACATCACTTCGTGCAGAGCTGCAACTAATTCTTGGCTGAGGCTAGCGCTCATTGCTACTGATGTGGACGAACTTGTTGCCGATACGTTANAACAGAGCCCATACCTATNTCCATAAATTAAATTACTGAATGATACACTTAGAGGAGAAAGCTTAAATGAGTGCCGAATTACCACCGCAAATACAAAATCAAGTTGCACAATTGCAGCAACTTCAACAGCAAGCACAAGCGCTTGCCGTTCAACGAAGTCAACTCGAGCTCTCGCTAAACGAGGCTAACCAAACCCTAGCAGAGCTTGACAAGCTTGACGAAAAAGCGGTTATCTTCAAGACCGTTGGAACGATCCTCGTTCGTTCGAACAAGGACCAGGTTAAAGAGGAGCTTACTGAAAAAAAAGAAACGTTTGACGTGCGTCTGAAAAGCCTCCAAAGGCAAGAAGAACGCGTCCAAACGCGTTTCCAACAGCTACAACAGCAACTACAAAAAGCACTAGGCGGTGGAACCGTTCCACAGGGCGCGTAATTCAGCAATTTGTCTTCAAGGAGAGGCTATCTCACGTTGGCTTTGAATAGACCTCCTTTTCTTTTTGTTCGAACCTGTCCGGCCTAGCAACTCCAGCGTCACTCGATTCGCTTAATATCACGACGACGTCAGCGAGATTCTTTAGCGCTGTCGAGAAGCCAGGTTCTGCCCCGAAAATTATAGTCTCTTTGCCGTGCTCCATCGCTTTCGACAGGACCGGCTTAAAATCAGCATCACGGGTGACTATCGCGATAATATCGATATTAGGATTAAATATAAGCTCAGTAGCTTCAACTGCAAGTCGAACGTCTACGTCGCTTGAGCTGACTACTGGTTCAAATCCTTGGTTCTCGATTGCTTCTACAAGTTTCTCAGACGCATACTGATTAAGGTAGACTCTACCTACTTTGATGTCGCCAAATTCCTTCAAGGTGTTTCGTATTTCCTCAAGGTCAATCTGAAATTCCTTGCGCAGCATATTAGGCCCATCAACCAGCAGTCCAATACCCTTATGGGCTTTTTCTCTCCTGCTGATTATCGTCCGAATCTTGTATATATCTTTTATATGTGGAATATGTCGGGGCATAATTACAAAAACTCCTGCTATTGCAAAAATGGTACATACAAAATGAATTTACTGCGGCGTATTATATATCTTTTTCTTTATACTTTCAAAATGACCGTTTTAAACAAGATTAAAAGCCCTGCAGGTGTTTTTCATGATTATAGAGGCCGCATCTTCAAAGGTCATATCCCATATCCGCGATATGGCAACGACCGCATCTCCGACCAACGCAGGTTCGTTCCGACCCCGATGAGCTGCCTGATATGGGCTATCGGTTTCCACTAAGATTGCTTCTCGCGGAGCACCCTCCACAAGCTTCTGGTGGTGTGGCGATTTACAAACCCTAGTTGGAATTGAAATATAGTGTCCGCAGTCAACTATAGCATTAAGCAACTCGGCGTTGCCACCGTAGCAATGATATACTGCTTGGTCAACACTGTGTGCGAGCTTGAAAACGCGTTCTTCGGCATCTCGACTATGGATCACAAGCGGCAAGTTGAGCTCCTCGCTTAGTCGAATAAATATGCGAAACGTATCCTCTTGCTCCGCTCGTTGATGTTCCTCCGTAGCATGATAAAAGTCTAATCCCACTTCTCCAATCGCTATTGCAGAATCCGCATTGCGTCGAATGAATACTTCGACGTGTTTTTTTTCGTCTAAGTTTAGCGGGCTTAACCCATACGCTGCGTAAATGTTCTCATGCTGAAGCAAGTCTTTCGTTGCTTTATTCGATCTGAGACTAATACCCGAATTAATAATGGCGATCCGCGCATCTAACGCTCTGTTAATTACTGATTGACGATCTCGGTCAAACGCAGGCATATCGATGTGGCAGTGGGTGTCTAAAAGATGCCATCTCAAACTACGCACCGTCCCTTGCCTTTAGTCGGTTTATTGCGCTGATCATTGCTTCGACGGATGCAATTACGATGTCTCCTCTAGCTGCTCGGGCCGTCACGAAGTTGCCTTTCGAATCTTCAACACCTATGACGACGTCAGCGAGTGCATCGCTCCCCCCACTAATAGAGTCGATCCTAAACGTTCGTAATTGCACGTCAGTCCCTCCAAGGATGTCGTGAACTGCATTGATAGCGGCGTCGACAGGACCAATGCCGACTCGGGCCCCAATTTTTGTTTTACCCTCAACAATTGCTTTCACCGTTGCGGTTGGCGTAACGCGATTGCCAGTCATTACCGATAGTTCTTCAAGCAAGATTGTGGGTTTCAAAACTTGACTCGTCACGGCTTCTGCGATAGCATACAAGTCGACGTCCGTAACTCGCCGACCTTTGTCACCGATTTCTTTAACGCGGCCCATTATAANAACTAGCTCTTCTTCGCTAACGTCAAAGTGTGCATCTTTAAGCATCTGGCGCACCGCGTGCTTACCAGCGTGCTTACCTGCTACGAGTCTGCGGCGTTGGCCTACCATTTCTGGTGTCATAATTCCAGGTTCAAATGTATCTGTGCGTTCTATTACACCGCGCGAATGAATACCAGATTCGTGCGAGAATGCGTTTTCCCCTACAATTGGCATCGTGGGGGGCATGTTTATTCTGGTAAAACGTTCGACCAGTCGTGAGGTCTCTAGAAGGTACTGCGAGTTAATGTTCAACTTCGCCCCAAAAATACTTGACAAGCTCATTGCCGTTTGAGCGAGATCAGCATTCCCCGCTCTCTCACCAATGCCATTAATCGTTACTTGGACTTGATTGGCGCCTGCTTCGACTGCTGATAAGCTATTAGCAACTGCCAATCCGAAATCATTGTGGCAGTGTACGTCAATGGGGACTTTCACGGCTTTCCTGATCTCCTTAACAAAGTCAAACATCCGCGAAGGGGCCATAATTCCTACCGTGTCAGGTATGTTGATAATATCAGCTCGTGCAGATTCTACTCCTCGACAGATGTGTCGGAGGAAGTCCATTTCAGTCCTGGTAGCGTCCATTGCAGAAAAGAGGCACTTCGTCCCTTGATCGTGTACGTATTCAACTGCGTCAATTGACAAATCGTAAACTTCCTGTCTCGTTTTTTTCATTGAATATTTGAGCTGCACGTCTGACGTTGAGGCGAAAACGTGAATAAGTCCAACACCGGCACCTAAACACGCATCAATATCCGGTTTTACAACGCGTGCGAGACCGCACACAGTTGCTCGCAGACCCGCATCCACGATACCCTTCACCGCGTTGTATTCCCCTTTTGAGGAAATAGGAAACCCCGCTTCGATGACGTCGACGCCTAGCTTGTCTAGGGCTTTAGCGATGGTAAGCTTCTGGTCGTCAGTGAGCGAAACGTTCGGCGTTTGCTCTCCGTCACGTAGTGTTGTGTCAAAAAAAGTGATTATTTCTTTATTCATTCTCGAATTGACGAAGAAGACTATCCCTAAAATACATGCACGTACTTACAACAATTATTGAAGAGCTACCTATAAAACGCTTTCTTTAGGAGGCACGCGCACTTCAGCATTTTCAGCTTGCTTATCTAAAGTTTGAAATCAACGTTACTTTGATGCCAGTTTCTTAGGCAAAACGTCTTTGGATCCAACTTATTAATCGGACATTTTCTACAAAAATCACGTCGATAGTCACAGCGAGAACCCCTACCAAAAAAATCGCATCAAAAACACCGGCACCTCCAATCGATGCAAAAGCAAAGCCACTTGGATGGTAAGATAGGATATTACCGATACGAACTACATCTGCACCAAGCAGCACGCCCAACGAACCCGAGACGTAAGCAATTGGACCGACGCTTGCCCATTGCTTTTTGGCTAGCGCAATACCTACAATGCTGGCAGCAATTGCAATAGCGTAGATGTTCTGGATAATAACTCCTTCTCCTGCCAAATACCCCGAACTGAGGTAAGAGAAGATGGCAATGACGGAAACTCCAATGAGGCTTGCTCGAATAGGGCTTCTGTGATCGATAATCATCTTAAGCGAAATAAAGAACGGAATAAGGAAACCTGCCAAATCGAATCCAATGGCAAGTTCATTTCTTGGTCCAACAGTGAGGAAGTCCTGGAACAGCAGGACCCCAAGCGGCACGTCGATGATGCCAAAACCTAATGAACCTCGAAAATATAGCAATATTGAAGGAAATGAAGTAAGAAAAAGAACAGTTGAACCGATAAAGATCAAGAGTGCTTCTGACAATTTGAAGCCTACAGTTTCGAACCCGAACACAAGTAGCAAGAGTAGGAGAGAAGCGAGTAACAAAAAGTTGACTGATACAATAAGCATAGTTCGTTAATTAGAATCTGATTTAAAGAGTAGTGTAACATAGCTATATAGTAACATAGTGCCTTTGCGCATGTTATTTTCCTGCTGCTTTTTTTAACCAGAGATCTTAACCCAACAACGTTAGCTCAAAAAACCTTTCTGTAAACCGCTTAAATTGTGGCTGAAAACGGTTTTATGTCACGCCATTAAGACCCTCTTGATCAACTCTCTGAAAATCGCACTTGCCGTTTCCACCTCTCTAAGGTCTATCCATTCATCTGTAGTGTGCGCTTGCGCGATGTCGCCCGGTCCAAAGACGACGGTAGGTATTCCTGCCTCGTTAAAACGTGAAGCGTCAGTACTCGCATCCATCGTCACTACCTGCGGATTTTCTCCGATAAAACGTATAGATTCGTCTAAAAGCGTGATAATTTCATGATTTGACAAATAAAATGGTCGCGAAAAATTTTTCAGATCTTCTGCAAATTCGATTTTTGCTTCAGGTAGTTTTGCTTTGAGCATCTCTAGAACGCTAGATGCGTCATGAGGGGGCACATAGCGATAATCGACACCGATTCGGCATCGGTCAGGAACTATGTTAGGTGCGTCACCTCCAGTTATTGCGCTGACGGTCAAAGTCTCAGAGCCAAGCACTGGATGTTTTATTAGTCGCATTTCGTCGATAAGCACTACAAGCTTTGCCATTGCGACAATGGCATTCTTGCCGAGCTCTGGTTTGCTGGCGTGCGCTGATTTTCCGATGGTCTCAATATAAAAGGTCATGCGACCTTTATGTCCGTTTACTATCTTGAGATTAGTCGGCTCGCATACGACGCCGAAATCCGCTTCTACATAAGGTAAGATGTCTTGAGCCCCTTGACTTTTAAGCTCTTCATCGACAACTAAGGTCGTGAGCAACGTGCCTTTTAGCTTGCTTTGTTCGACACGAGCAATCGCATTGATGACTGCGGCGAGACCCCCTTTATCGTCAGCTGCCCCTCTCCCAAACAATCTCGTCCCTTTAATTTGGGGCGGAAAGAAAGGCGGCACGGTATCAAGGTGCCCGCACAACATTAGAGTAGGTCGTCCTCGGCCAAGTTTACCGATGAGGCTGTTACCAGAGCGCGTGATTTCCATTCCCAGATCCACGAGTTTATTTTCGAGAAAAATGCTAATTTCACGCTCGTTAGTGCTGGTACTTGGAATTTTCACCAACTCATACAGGAGTTCTGTGCTCGACATAAGACCATCCTACTGAAGGACAGATAGAACCTTGGCCTGTAGCACTTCGTTTACGAGTCTACCGTCCGCCTTGCCCCTGACTTGTTTCATGATGACACCCATTAACGGGCCTATAGCTCCTACGCCCCGTGCCTTAATGAGATCGAGTTGCGACTGAACGACTTCATCAACGATCGCTTTAAGCTCGCGCTCACTTAACATGATAAATCCCAGTTCTTTCGCGGCTTCATCAGCAGTTTTCGTATCACATTCAGCCAGCATTCGAAGAACCTCAGGCACGCCTTCTTTGGAGATAGCCTTACATCTCACGAGCTGGAAAACATCGAGGATGTGTTTACGCTTAAGTCTATCAACGGGCACGCCATCCCTCTTAAGTTCCGCGACGACTCCTTCTAGTGTGCGGACCACAAGTGTTGCAGCATCCTTCGTTTCGTCTTTTGTTATACCGCTGTCTTTCTCGCGCCAAAGTCCCATAACTTGTTCAAAAAGTCGATTGTTTTCAGACCGCGCGATTTGATGAGCCAATTCATCGTTTAAAAAGAAGTCACGCTTATATCGCTTCGTCCTATCTTCAAGCTTCTCTGGCAAGTGTAGCTTAACGCGTTCGATAACTTTTTTCGGGAGGGAGATTGGGGAGACGTCCGTCTCTGGGTACATGCGGGCGGCACCGGGTAGGGGTCGTAGGTATTCGGAGCACCCGTCATCCAAAGCGCGGCGCGTCTCTTCAGGCACGCCCTCAGTAGCTTCTCTCGCGCGCTCTATAACTGCAGATATTGCTTCAACACAAATCTTAGCACTCTCGTTAGCAAGTATGACAGCTGCGTCGCGTTCTTCAGCCTCTAGGAACTGCAGCAGAGCATCTTTTTCTTTGCTTGAGATTCCATAGCGTGGCAGCTCATCAGTGTGAAATATGCCTGCAACACCCTTCTTTTTTGCACGATCTGCGAATTCGGAACCTAATCGGCGACCCGGCTGTATCTCTTTTCCAACGAGGTCNGCAAAACCAGGAAGTAACACTCCCCAAACCCGTTTCTNCTTAAGGATTTTTGATCCAGTCCGGGTGAATAGCGAGGTGACTTCAATGGGGATTCCTACGCGCGCCCCTCGGGCTTGCAGCTCATCCCTGATCTTGAGTAAGTTAAGCTGCCTCGAGACTTCAAAGCGTACGATATCCTCAACTAATTCAAGCGCTTGCACGCCTTTGATTTCGACCCGCGCACCCCCTACAATGGATATATTTATATCCTGCCTGATCGTTCCCAGTCCTCGCTTAACAGCGCAAGCGCGCAAGATAGTTCCAAGTGTAANAGCGAGCTCTTTTACCATCTTAGGCGTCTTTAAATCAGGGGCAGTGCCGATTTCAACAAGAGGAATNCCGAGCCGATCAAGCGAATAGACGTCCTTNTCGACGATTTGCGCTGCTTCCTCCTCGACGGAAAGCGTGTCGATCCTAACAAGGCTGCTCCTGAGCGATACTTGGCCGTCTACTGCTAAAAGCGCCGTTCGTTGGAAGCCACTTGTATTCGACCCGTCGATTACCAGTTTCCGCATAGTATGGACTTGTTCGAACGGTTGCATCTGAAGCAACAGGGCTATTTGAAGTGCAATTTTGAGGGCTTCTAGGTTCATTTCCATCGGCGGCTCATCGTCATTTTCCACAAGGCCTGTGCTCGCATATGCTTTGTAAGTAAACCGCCTGGTGCCAATGCCCTCTTCCATTGCAGCTCGGTCAATTTCGCCCAATTCACTCTTGGAAGGGCGCAAGTAGCGATAAAACACATAAGTCGCATCTTTAGTGTCTTTCAACTCAGCCACACTACTGCAAAAAAGCTTTGANGTGGTGTTGAGTTGNTGATGGATCTCCAACCCGGCTTTCAGGCCAAGTTTCATATAGTCGTGATCCTTCACGGTAACTCCTCAAACACACGCCACGTCCTGCTCTCGTCAACAGTTATTTCGCCAGCAATGTTTGTTTTCATAAGCTGTCGAATCTCTTCGCGATCAGACGTCTGGCCAAGCACCCACATTAGTTTAACGAGTGCCGTTTCACTGAGCATATCGTCACCTTCAATTATCCCGGCTTTCAAGAGGTCACGACCGGTGTCGTAGACCCTATCGCACACAGTACCGTAGACACACTGAGAGGTCATCACAACCGGGATAGCTTCCGTTGCTTCTTTCACATATGGGACCCACTCACTCATAACGTGGCCTAAGCCTGTTCCTTCAATAACTAAGCCTTTGTATCCTTGCTCCAAATAGAAGTTCATAATGTTGGGATTTGCTCCCGGGAAGAATTTTATAAGAGCGCATTTTGGCTCGATCTTTGGACGAACGGAGAGTTCATAGCTACCCCGACCAATGCGATCAGTTAAAAATCGCAACGATCTTTCCTGATAATTAACGCGAGCCACCGGTTCAGCATTGACCGATCGAAACGCGTCGCGTCGTGATGTNTGCATCTTCTTCGTACGAGTTCCCAGATGAACGAGACATGTGTCATCCGATGCATCCTCATGCATTACTGTAAAAACGCCTGCAAGGTCACTTGTAGCTGCCACAGCTGCACAGGTCGCATTAACGACGTTGTCACTGCTCGGACGATCAGCCGATCTCTGCGAGCCGACGAGCATGACTGGCACAGGTACCTGCAACATGAATGATAAAGCTGCAGCGCTGTATCCTAAAGTGTCTGTCCCGTGCGTCACAAGCACCCCGTAAGCTCCTGCACGTACTTTATTATAAACGCATACGGCAAGCTCTGACCACAACTCTGGCTGCATGTTTTCGCTTAGAATGTTGTAGAGCACCATACCTTCGATGTCAGCGATTTCCGCTAATCCGGGAATTGCGTCGATTATGTCTTCAGCGTCGAACTGACTCGTTACCGCTCCTGTTCGGTAGTCAATTTTACTTGCGATGGTGCCTCCAGTCGAGATAATGCTCAAACGCGGCAACTCAGGACGCACGGGCCTAGGCAGTCTTTTAGCCGTTACAGGTGCTCCTTTTTCAACGAGCGAAATCTTTAGGCCCTCAGGTGCAAAACCGACGTTATAACCGCTGTCTAGCTTAATTACTACATAGGCGGTGGCACTCGGCATAAGCACGCCAAAAAACTCTTTTCCGTCTTTGACCACTTTGACGCGATCCCCATGTCGTATGTCGTCCATTTTAGACATCTGTATGGTGCAACAGGGCCTTCTCCACCATTTGCAGGGCGTTCTGTTGTAGCGAGAGGCGTCGTCGTTGAGATCGCAAACGCGTGCGTCGTGCTTTTATCATACGAGCTACCTCACTTGCTGCTGGCCCGCCCTTCACGTTCCTTTTAGCAATGTTATGACTGACGTCGAGAGCCTCTCTGACGTCACTAGCTGTCAAACCGAGGAGTGCCAAGGGCTTTCCAACATGTTTTTTTCCTACACTATCGATTGTATCAAAATCGCAGTTACCTATTCTCACGACTTCGCCAACAATGGTGTGTGCGGTTCGAAAGGGAACACTCGTCGTACGAACAATAGTGTCGGCCAGCTCGGTTGCCGTTGTGAAACCTACGGAACTCATATCAGCTAGCCTCTCTCTCTTAATGATAAGCGTTTGTAGAATAGCTTGAACAATCCAAGCACAGTCGATTGCGTCACTAATGGCTTCGTGCAAATGCGGCGTAATTTCCTGTAAGTCGAGATTATAGCTATATGGAAGCGCCTTGCAAATTACCAAGCTAGCCGTGAGTGCTCCGATAACCGTTCCCGTTTTTGCGCGCGTCAATTCAAGCGGGTCAGGGTTCTTCTTCTGTGGCATAATAGAGCTTGTCGAAGCAAACTTGTCATCCAGTTCCACATAGCCAAACTCGGACGTGCTCCAGAGTATGAGCTCTTCGGAAAGGCGGCTAAGTGTGATCATAAAATTTGAGGCAGTTGCTAGCACCTCTATGACAAAGTCGCGAGTGCTCACTGCATCCATCGAGTTCTCAATAATCCCGTCGAAACCGAGGGCTGATGCGGTCGAATCCCGATCGACCGGCCAGCCAGTAGAGGCAAAAGCTGCTGCTCCTAATGGCGATTTGTTTGTTCGATCATAGCAGTTCCCCAAACGTGCCAAGTCTCGCTCCAATGCATCATAATGTGCGAGCAGATGGTGCCCGAGCGTCGTAGGCTGAGCGTGCTGCAAATGTGTAAAGCCAGGCATTATGGTAGCTAGGTTTTCAGTAGACCGTTCTAATAGGGTGCTTTGCAGGGCAAGAATGGCATCCTTAAGTAAAAGCAACTCATCACGCACAGCCATGCGAATACACGCTGCAACCTCATCATTTCTCGAACGACCTAGGTGCAGCCAGCCAGCTTGCTCAGGCCCAACCTCATCCGTTAGCGCCGTTTCAATTGCAACATGGACATCGTCAACATCTTTCGGTAAAAATGCGTAACCGCGCTCATTTATGTTAAGCAATGATTGTTTAAGTGCGTTATAGGTTTTTTGTGAGATTATCTCCTGCTTATTGAGCATTCTCACATGCGCGAGATCGACGAGAATGTCATAACGAAAAAGCCACGCATCTGCGGCGATGGAGGTAATAAACCGTGATGCGCGCTCATCGAACTCCATTAGACGGCCCTTCCGAATGATGTTCTGCGTCATTACATTCTCAGACGAACGGACGGGTATTATGTATTTCGCTTGATAGCATTTAGAGAGGACTTTCCACTTCTAATTACAGTGAGCACGGTGCCATCGCGTTTGATCGTAGTAATGTTCGTCTGATGTGATGCGCGTAACGGATTCTTGTAGTTCGATGCAAAAGTTAATCTTTGAACTAAGCAGACTCTAACTTACAACACAACCACCTATTCGAATATGAAGAGCTTGGAAGGTAAAACCGTCATCGTAGGTGTCACAGGCAGTATCGCAGCAATAGAGACTATCAAGCTGATCCGCGAGCTCAGGCGCCGGGGCGCAATGGTGCACGTCGTTACAACGCCAGCAGCACGGCAAATACTACACCCAAATGCCTTGGAATACGCCTCACAGAACCCTGTGATCAATGAACTCACGGGAAAGGTTGAGCACGTCGCTTTTTTAGGGAAGGACGGTTCGGCAGACATGCTTTTAATTGCGCCTTGTACAGCAAATACGATAGGTAAGGTTGCACATGGCATTGACGATACTCCTGTAACGACGTGTGCGGTCATAGCCATAGGATCGGGCAAACCTGTCGTGATAGTTCCTGCAATGCACTTATCTATGTATTCTCAGCCACTTGTAAGAGAGAACATCAATCGCCTAGAAGAGCTAGTTCATTTCGTTTGGCCACGCCTCGAAGAAGATAGGGCAAAATTCGCCGATACACGCGAAATCTTGCTCACAATCGAGCGGCTCCTGTCCCAAGGGGATCTAGCAAAAAAGAAAGTGTTGATAACAAGCGGCGCGACGATAGAGGCCATAGACCCGATTCGCATTCTCACCACAAGAAGCTCAGGGCGAACTGGCAGGGAAATTGCTTATGAAGCTTTTAGAAGGGGAGCTGACGTTACTATCGTGCACAATAACACCGCACAGCTCGTAAATCAGATACGTGTGGAAAGTGCAGCGGAGATGAGCGAAGCAGTCCTCGTGGAGCTAGAGAAAGGATACGATATATTCATCAATACAGCGGCTATCTCCGACTTTACCGTTGATAAACACGATGAAAAGATTAGATCCGGTCAAGCGCTTCATCTCGAGTTGAGAAACGTCCCTAAGCTCACCGACATGGTTCGAGCGAAGTATCCACATCTTTTTATCGTCTGTTTTAAAGCGGAAACTAACACGACTCCTGATGAACTTATAGAATGTGCCCATTCAATTCCCGTGGATTTAGTGGTTGCAAACGACGTTACTGTGCGAGGTATGGGCACTAAAGACAACGAAATTTACATCGTAAATTCGCACGTCGAACGGTATGAAGGGGACAAAACTTATCTCGCTGTTAAGATTATCGATGCTGTTGTCCAGAGAATGAACCAGAAATGAAAGCGTTTTGTCCCTTTCATATTACAGGGTTTTTCGCATTGAAGTCTGACCAGAAAAATGTTTCCTCAATTGGGTGCGGCGTTGTTATTGCCGACGGCGCCGTGACTGAAGCCTCTGAAGGACACGGTAGCGTTTATATTAACCGAAAACAGGATTTAGCACCGACCACAAAAACAGTCGCAGCCTCGCTGTCTGATAAGATCGCCGATATTAGGACCGAGCTAGCGGGGCCGATGGGCTGCGGACTTGGGACTAGTGGCGCCGGAGCTTTAAGCACCGCCCTTGCCTTAAACGAACTTTGGGGACTTAAACGCAGCTTTAATGCCCTATGTGATATTGCACAAAGGGCAGAAATTACAAACAAAACTGGGGTTGGCGACGTAGTCGCCCAAGCAGTAGGGGGTATCGTCGTTCGTCAACAACACGCGGTTTTTCAAATTCCTACGCCCCCACTCGAGGTTTCTTATGTCGTCTTTGGTCCCCTCCCAACTCCGGAAATCTTGGCAGACCGAGACAAAATTACCGTTATAAACAAGTTTGGATCGGCTGCGTTACAGAAGCTTTTACAGAAGCCAACTTTTGACGAGTTTATGCGCTTGTCGAGACAATTTGCCTACGATACTGAGCTCATAAGTCCAAAAGCTCAAGATGCGATCGAAGCGGTTGAAACAAGCGGTGGACTTGCATCAATGGCAATGCTCGGAGACGCCGTTTATGCTATAGATCCTGGAAACGCGCTCTACGCGTTTGGAAAAGTTCGAAAGACAATGATATACAATCACGGCGCCCACCTTGTATTCTCGTCGTAAAAAAAATAGACATAACTCAGAAAAAGAAACTCAAGAGAAGGGCATCAGAACACTGACTGCAAAAACCAATCAAAAAGGTAGATGGAAGAACAACATATTCGTCAAGGCGCGCAGCGCAAACTTCTAACAATAATGCAGTTAATCCATCAATTCAGTCTATTTCGTAGTTCAACAAGCTAGGTTACTCTTCGACTACTTCAGCAAAAGCGAAGTTGCGCTTCACAGCCTTGATTTCAATCTTAACTTCGTCACCGATCTTGGTGTGTGGAATGAAAATCACGAAACCACTAATGCGAGCTATGCCATCGCCCTGTTTAGCAATATCTTCGATTTTAACGTCATATTGCTTTCCGACATCTACAGGAGCCGCCTTTGGTTTACTGTCATAACTCTTGTAGCCGCCGCCGAAATTGTTTCTAGTATTTGCTCTATACAATACGTCACCTCCTTTTTTTAGATAACTACCTGTATGCAGATATCATATATAGTTTCGCGCAAGATGTGCATNTTTTCCACATCAAAGACCAGTATACGGGTAAGGATGGTTGTGCGAACGGTGCAAAGCTGAACTGAAGGCTTGTTTTGCCAAAGCTCTGCTATGAAGCAGTGGCTGTCAGTTGCAGTAGAACCGTTGCCCTTATTCCAACAAATTAAAATAGTACTTCGTTCTTGGGAGAATCAGTTGGGAAAGGCATCCAAAGCCGTGTGTCTCGCACAGAGCGTGACTACCTCATTTTGGAGACACGCGGCGCCGCCCCCAACAGTATCCGTTAACAAGCGTAATTAGTGAGACGGCAATTCTGTGAGGAGTGCTATGCAGTCATATATTGTTCATCCTATTTAGAAAGACCCGCTGGTATCTCTGAACCACAACAGTTCGTGGCCACGATTGTTAAAAGATTTGAAGAGGGTCAAGGGTAGCGTAACTAGATACAGATGGTTGAGATAGCATTACCACAAGCGAGAAGAGCGCGTGAGCAACTAAATAATCGTACTTGCCACAAAACAATTACATCTTAGCTGCAAACGCTAAACTTTTAAGCTCCGTCTCTCACTAAACTAAAGATGAAATGTGAAGTAAACGATCTACGCTTCCAATACGAAATACGTGGCGAAGGAATGCCTGTATTGATGATCCACGGATTTGGCATTGACCGCCATGTTATGACCGGCTGTATGGAGCCTATCTTTGAAAGCCGTTCTGGATGGAAACGCATCTACTTCGACTTGCCGGGAATGGGCCGCACGCCGGCGCCTCACTGGTTAAACAATGCAGATCAGATGCTTGAAGCGGTCTTGGCTTTTGTAAATAAAGTCGTAGATTGTGACTCTTTCTTGGTTGCTGGTGAATCCTATGGGGCTTATCTAACTAGAGCAATCGTTAAATTGATACCTGAACGTCTCAAAGGTGCCCTTCTCATCTGCCCCGTCATTGTAGCTGATCGAGATAGACGCGAAGTACCAAGGAAACAGATATTCGTGAGAGACGAATCATTCCTAGCAGGTATCGAACATTCCGAGTGCAAAAACTTGTTTGAGCGCGTGCTCGTTGTGCAGGATCAAAAGCGCTGGAATCGATTTATACAGGACATCATTCCAGGGATGCGCACAAAAGATCGAGCGTTTCTCGCACAGTTTCAAAAGCATGGGTATAGCCTCTCCTTTGATGTAGACCAGCTTGAGCACTCCTTTGATCGACCGTCACTTATATTCTCTGGACGCCAAGATACCTCAGTTGGATATAGGGATTCACTCAAACTTGTCGAGAACTTCTCCCGCGGAACGTTCGCGATATTGGATAGAGCCGGGCACGGGCTTGAAGTCGAGCAGGAGACCGTTTTCAACTGCTTAGTCAATGAATGGCTCAATCGCGTAGAAGAAGACGATCGGCTTTTGTCTGGCTCATTGTGATTTGTTTATACCTTGTCGCCTCTTGGTGTCAGTTTTTTCTCCTTCAATCGCTTGTGTAGCGGATTTACGTGAGTGAAGCATCGTGAACAGAGCGCCAAAGCTCAAGAGGATAATGCGACAAATGCAAAGCGTCAAGCAAAATAAAAGCGACTTTGGGTTTTCCCTACCGGGAACAGGGCCAGCTTAGTAGGTCACTACAGAGCGTCAGCCCGCCGCAACAAATATACTTCGAGGTAGCCCATTGGGCGGGCCCTCGCTCTCCAGCATCAACATATACAAATATGGACGGTTGTATTTAATGCTCTTCTGCGCGGCATGAAAGTGTTTCTACGCGCGAATCCGACACAAAGTAGCTCTCAGCTAAACGTTCATAACAGGATCGGCAAAATCCAACAGTCACGTTATTGGGCCGAAGGATCTTGTTGCATAATCCCAAAAAGGTTTCCTTCTGTGTCGGCACAATAAGCGTGGTATCCAACCCCAGGGACGACCGACTTGGCTATAACAATGCACCCTCCTGCGCTGACTACCCTCTGTGTGAACTCATCGATAGAGGGAACGTCGATGGTATTAACTGTCGTTTCGTCTCTCATGCGCTGCCTGATCGCTCCGTTAATGCTGGTCTGGCCGCGATCATCAGTGCTGACAAGCCAGTAGTCAACTGGTCCTTCCCATTTGTTGATGCTCCAGCTAAAGACGCCCTCATAAACACAGATGCTCTCGTCGGATCGTCCGCGGAGATTTCAAAATGGATAATTTTAGGCATAGTTTCTCAATTAAAGTTGATAAGTAACTTCATAAATGTGTAGGTCTGGATTTTGAGAAAGTCATCCTTAGCTTCGCGGGGCCCCTCCCTAGTAAAGAACGAGATGTGAGCCTCAAGCGTGAGGCGGCGTAAATCGAGAAAAAAATGTCTTGGGCATTCGTGCGGTTTTTAATAGAGACCTTGAAGTAGGACGATGGGACTCGTAGGCATCATCAGTAGGCTGATACTATGGATGAACTGATACTTGGTTTAGTTGTTGGCTCTGTTGTTGCTTTGTGCCTTGGTATCATCCTTAAGACGGTGGGACAAAACAGGGAATGAAAAAAGCGAGACCCTAACTCAAGAATAACCGCAAACGAGCGATTGATAATCGTAGCGCTGTTTTTAATGGCCTTCGCTCTAATAGCCGGAGTCGGAGCTTTTGGAGCTTTTTAGTTCGTTGAACGTACACGCTAACCTTGATCTGTCGAATGCCATACAATTCGAGAAATGAGCTCTACAGTAAGCGTTAAGTGAACAACCGAACTCAGCTTATTGTGATTTGTCGTTGATGTACTCGAAAAGTGCTCAGTTACTAAAAGCTACTCATGTTGTCCCAACGTTCGATGAGCATTTCTTTCATCCAAGACAAGAAAAGGCAGATTCGTGACCGTGAACAATCTTCCAGGTACGTCCTTTCTTACAGAGCACAAGAGTCACACGTTTGCATCCAGGAATATTCGCGTAGGCATCCCATAATCGTGCGACACGAACTTCATAAANAGCATAAACGAGATTGGCATCATCTTCGCTATGCTCGACCAACGCATANGTCATGTAGCTGTAGTTAGACGTCGCATATTTAAGAGCGTCTTGGATCTCACGATAGCCTTTNCGGACTGCCCCGTGATCCGTTGAGACATACGTGAGATGNGCGCTCGATTCGTCCCACATGGACGCTGCCGCATCAGCATCTCCANCAATAAGCGCTTCGCCGTACAATTGAAGGATGGCTTCAACGCTTTCGCACTCATCGGCTGAAGGGTGCGCGTTGGATCCCTTTCCTTCCGTAATGACGTGCGNAACATCGCTCAAAGCGGGTCTATCGCGCGAGTTTTGCATTTCGACGAGCTCCAGCACTGTTTGCTTCATGTCAAGCAATCCTTTGTTGTCAGGATCAATTTTGAGCGCTTTTTCAACGGCGTCCCGTGCCGCCTGGTAGTTGTTGTTTTGGACTCCTCGTTGAAAATCGTCGACGTACTTGTAGATACGCTGCGAAATTGAGTCTTTTTTGAAGAGCTTCATGGCTAGCAGAGAGTGTCATGCCATCTGCGTAGTTATACTTTAACTTTACCGCAAACAAAAGCCTTTTTGCTTTTTAGTTGAGCGCTTGCTAGTGCTTGAGCTACGACAAAAAATATCCAAATTACACCAAAACTGTGCCAAAATTACGCCATTTTGCACCGTGGTAAGAGAGCCAAACAAAACTAAATCTTTGCATTAATGGAAGTGGGTCGTCTCTCTACGCAGTCGCCGCATAAGCAAGCGTCNTCTGAGTTGCTATAATTCGTGGTCGATCAATGCAAACGCATCGTTTATCACAATNATAATCATGAGCAGTTCGTAAGCTACAACAATCAGATTAAGTCACAGATGGATAGCTCACTCCGGAAAGTTCGCTTGTTTCGCGCGTGAGAGAAACTAGATCATGTACGTCCAGCCCGTGTACGTCCTCTTTACCCAACGCTCTTGAAATATCAGCAAGTTCTAACGTTGAGACTCGAATGAAATTTGCGAGCTTCTGAGCCCCCCTCTCGACGTTAAAACGTTTTATAAGCGCGGGGTCGTGAGTCGTCGTTCCGGTAGGACACTGGTTAGTCTCACAAATGCGATAGTACTCACATGACATTGCCCAAAGTGCAGACGTGGCAATATAGACGGCGTCGGCTCCGAGCGCTAAACATTTAGCGAAATCCCCTGATGTGCGCAATCCTCCAGCCGCGATGAGGTCGACATGCTCACGATATCCAATCTCGTCAAGATATCGGTGCGCTCGAGGCAGAAAGTTGATGATGGGAACCCCAAAATTGTCTCTAATGTGGCTTGGGGGGGCTCCACTCCCTCCCCCAAACCCGTCAACGACGATATAGTCAGGCTCAGCGTAGACAATAATGTCGAGGTCCTTCTCGACGTGTCCTGCGGCAAACTTGATGCCGATAGGCCGGCCTTCTGTGATATCTCGCAAGGTTTCGATTTTGTGTTTGAGATCTTCAGCGTTATGAATATCAGGGTGCCGAGCAGGACTTCGAGCGTCGCTGCTAACAGGAATGCCGCGCGTCTTAGCAATGAGCTCAGTAACTTTGTTGGCAGGAACTAGACTGCCAGTCCCAGGGTATGCTGATTGACTTAAACGAAACTCAACCATATCTGCTTGTTTGAGTCGCTCATTCCAGACGCCGAAGTGTCCGGTTGAATACTGCAGCGTAACATACTTTGCAAACTCGCGTTCTTCATCAAGCATCCCCCCTTCTCCAGTGTTTGTCGCTGTTCCCGCGAGCGTTGACGCCTTTGCGAGCGCGATTTTTTGTTCTCTGTTCAAGGCGCCAAAACTCATGCCAGAAATCATAATAGGTGTCTCGAGGTTAATTGGCTTCTTCGAGCTTTTTCCCACAGTGGTTGTAGTTTTGACGGGTTCTTCAGAGTTTAAAGGAAAGTGATACAGTTGTGCTGGAAGGAAATTGAGCATGTCCAAGCTTGCCGGGACACGCTTTAGTGATCCCATACCCTCTCTAAGTGACTTGTTGAGTGTTGCTGTTTTCTTTATGTCAAGAATTCTTTTGTAGTCAAAAGGGCGCTCGTAATATTCAATCTCACGCATAAAAACCTCCAGTTTAAACGCTTTTTATCACTGAAGCTGCGTAATATTTATTCATTTCTAAACTCCATAAACACAACAACAGTGAGCGGATCGCAAGATGGGGTTTTTGAATCAAGGCAGACATAATTGGCCTGCGGGATCTAGTCATGGCAACACGCGGCACAAGACAAAAACGGCTCGCTGAGAGCAGGCGTCAGCTTACAAAGCTTCTGGTGGTAGCAGCTCTGATTGAGTTTGGACTTCGAATCGATGACATTGATGTCGGTGAAGTCACGAAAGACGAGATCAACGAGGCAGCGGATCTTGCACGACATGGGTCGCTGCACGTGCCAAAAGTCTTAGTAAATGTCAAACAGTTAGATCGCTTTGAACGCTACGTACCGGCTTGGTCACGCCTATCAATTGAAACGTGCGTCTTAGATGTTCTTGATGAATTTGAAAGCGGTGAGATCATAGTCGGTTTGCCACAGNGCGAAGCTAAACGATGCATCGTTTTTCCGAGCGCGATTGAGCAGGAGTTTCGAGAGCTACAGCGATTTTCATCTCAAGCAGTGGGCGAGTAGTTGCGCTGAGAGAGCTTCGATGTCGATCTGAATACTATCAAAGTCTCAAAATGTTNGCNGCTCTACGTATTACGACGGTGCACGCACAAGTTGCCCAGCTTTGATTGCAGAAAGCTTTATCTCAATCGCACTCTTCGTAGCGAGCGTGCAGAAGACGATAACATTGGCGCTTTGCATAGTGCTGTGCTGTTGCTTCGTCAGTGGCTGCGTGGGTAATACGTCCAATCAGAATGGAAGCAGTCAAGGATCAAGTAGTTTGAAAGCGTCTGAAATCTCACTGAGTTCGGCATCTGCCGCGTTGGGTGAGCCAGTTTCGTCAAAAGCGGTCTTAAAGGATAGTAGCGGAAGTGCATTAAACGGCAAGGTCGTCGAATGGTTTATAGATGGAAGATCGGTAGGCAAAAGTCAAATGAAAAACGACGCTACAACGCTCAGCTTGACCGGAGAGTACATCGATAACTTGGGTCTGAAAACTCATCAGCTACAGGTGAATTTTTACGGCGACGCGACCTATAAGAGCAGCACGGCGACTTCCTTTCTAAATATTACAGCGACCGGTGCGTTTGGTGCAGTTTCAAACAATTCTGACGTTAACGCTTCTACAGAGCTCTAGCTACGATACCAAGTTTAGAGTAATGATGAGTTCATACGTTCATATCTGGNAAGAGCTCTGCTTCAATCAAGGAAATTTATAAAGCGCTACTGCAAAAGAAACGCATTCGGCGGAGGATAAAGCAGAAATTTATGTAATCAAGGCGCTTTTGATCAACCAACGGTGAAAAAAAAGCTGAAAAAACCTCGAGATCAATACACAGTCAAGCTACTAAGTGCCACACGGATAATCTCCGCGCNTCGTCGACCTTTAATCGATCTTAGTCTCGTTTACGTACCGGGAAAAGTTTGGATTCTTAAGGTCGATAATATCTAGGAAATTTTCAAAATCTTCTTCTTGTTCAAGCCCAAAGAGCTCGGTCTCAAAGGTCGATGCTTGACAGTTCATTTCTCGTAATAGACTTGTAGCTACTATTTAAACCTTTTCTTTAGCCCTGTAAACGAAAAAAAGGCGCAGAAGTCTCTACATCGACAAAGTCTGCATTGAAGCNGACCAACGTACTTCGTCTTGCTCCAATGGAAACCCTGCGATAGGAAATGAAAAGCAGCTCATACGTAGAGAAGCAGTTTAAAAGGTAGGAACAACAGTTTCCGACAAGCGTTTGTGCAGAGAGTTATATATGAAGCGCATAGGTCCTTGCTTAATGAACCCTGAGATTGATCTTAATCAACTGCTCGATGAATTTTTAAGCTTTGAAAAATATGTAGAGGATTCTAGACAGTTCGAAAGCGCGGTTGCCGCACCATCGCTCTCAGACGATAGGCTGCTTTTAGAGCGAGACTGGCAAAGATTTGTCATCTACAAGTACCATAAAGCGGGTGTGCGGGACGGTTTGCACGATGCAATGCGTGACGGATACATCTTACTGCTCGAAAGGCTCAAGGCGGTTGCTCAGCAAGCTGGTGTAGACGTCAGTGGGTCCGATAGCGAATAATCAAGATAAGTAGCTGCACTTTGTGATATTAGGAACGGGTTTAGTGCGTCGCTTTTTGTGAGCTTATTTAAGTGCTTGCTCGCGCTATCCCCAGTTTTGCTTCGGTTCCTTACGCTAGAATTGGCTTACAGCTAAATATGTAACGGTTCTATNACGTACAAGGATTTTCGACCGAGGCAAACCGAATGAATATAGAAAGAATTCACTTTAGCTTCAAGACNGTCGTTTCAGAAGCGAAAAGTAAGTTGAAGAGTCACGCGTCGCTGTTTTGTGCTGATCGTGGCTATTATGTCGATGATTTAACGCTTTTTTACGATGATACTGGGCTTATACCTGGAGTCCGCGTTGCGTTACAGCCTGCATTAAGCTACGATGAGCAGGCTCTAACAGAGCTCGAAGTGGCGCTCGAGGATGACCTAAATAATATCGTTTTCGACTATGCGTACAACACTCGGCATAAAATAAGTGCTGAGGATTCGATAACGGTTATGGCTATTCCGCATATTAACGAGTGTATGCCACAGCTTGTGACCGCGTCTCAAAATTAATGGCCTAAAGCGTGAAATCAAAAGCATACGTTGACCTATTCGGCGGCCTTATGAAATCAACGTTTTGACAAAATCTTTAATAGAATCTTTTAAATCATTAGTAGGAAGTAGGATAAAAAGGGAATATTATATGGTACCTATTGTTCTCGATACGGGAGATACCGTTTGGAGGCTGGTATAAACTGCACTCGTGATGTTGTTGACCGTCCCTGGGTTGACGCTGTTCTACGGCGACTTTGTGAAGAAAGAAACGGTCCTCAATACCTTTCTTATCTTTTTCGGCGTATGCATTTGTGAGTATCATTTGGCTATCTTATAATACGTGTGGAGAGGTCGTTCAGATTCGGACGGGAAAACGTGACCTCGACGCGATCTAAGCGTCTGCCGATAAAGGCAAGCTTTACATTTTNTAGATTTCACACCGCTTTTTTGATTTAAATGCATTTGCCAGCGTGGCAAGCTACGGGCATTTGAACGGTAAAAATGGTATACAAGGATTTTGCTACATAGTGATTAGCCGTCAAAGCATGTAGACTCTCTGCTACTTCGCAAGCACTTCAGTATCAAAGTTGCTTGATCGGTCAACAATATCAACTGGCTCGAGCACCCAAACGCCGTCGAGATCAACATAACGGGCCCGTAACTCGTCGAGAAACTTCTCGTAAAGGGGACCAGAGGTTTGAAATTCGCTGACACTGCAGACTATTTGATAGGCGGTTCGCTGCTCTTCGTTCACTGAGACGCAGAGGATCGATACTAAGCTACTTTCGTCCATGTGGTTGAGGAGCTCTTTGTTTAGTTGTTTTGCTTCAAGCTGCGCGAGAACGATAACGCTTGGCTTCGGTGCCTTTATAGCTTTAACGTTCGTTAGGCTAGTTTTTCCGTCAGCGGCAACGGTCACGAGCGTCTTTTCGGTGTCACTATCGTTGAGCAAACCCATTACGATATCAGAAAGATCCATATTAGTAGGGGGTGTGAAGAGGAGTTAACTGACACTAGTCGCGGTCCAATTCAGAAACGAATAGCACATTGTTACCACGTAATATAAGTTTTCCAAGCGGCACTCGCCTGTGGTTCCTACATTCCTCAGCTTCAGCAAGCGATATGTTCCAGTGAGGGTCATAACCTAAAAACGTCCCTTTGACCACTTGTGTCCCTTTCAAGCGTATGGAAACGTTCTTCCCTATATTGCGGGACAATACATCAAAAGGTCGTTTTGTTTGTGTCATACTTGTTCAAAACTGCTTGTCTTTTACTGGTTATGCCGGCTCATTCAGCCAACTACATCTCGGCGTTCATCTAGATAAAGGATATTGCTTATAAGAAATTTCACAATCTTTATCACATGAAGATAGGAGTATAACCTGTAATGCGCAAACTCTTAGCCGTCTTAGCAGTAATCTTAATTGTAAGTATTACATTAGGATGCTTAGATCGAGCGAGCGAGGGTCCCACGATCTCCCCTGCTGCTACTACCACGCTTAAGATGACCACTCCAGCTGTGGTAAACCGCGGCGAATACGCGGCGTTTGCATGCCAACTTAACATGACGCGTGGTTCTGGTTTGGATAACAAAGAGATCCGCTGGGCGATCGACAACGTTTACAAAGAGACCTCGCGAACCGTTTGGGGATTTGCAGCGCTTAACTTGACAATAAATCAGACCCAAGATCTGACAATCGGAAAGCATGTGATAACTGCTACCTTTGCTGGCGATTATGATTACGCCGGTTCGGATGTAACTGCGACGTTCTCGGTACAGAGGGCAGCTACGCCAACTCCGAGCACGGCAACCCCCCGTCCGGTGGATACAAAGGCGTCAATATCGATCAACGTCCCCTCCACAGTAAGCCGGGGTAATGCCTATCTTACCGGGACGTACTCAGGGATGGGGCGCAACCAGTACCTCTACGTTTTGGTTAAAGCTGCTGGGGTCAACGCGTGGAAGGTGCAGACCGCCCCCATAACGTATCTTAATGGAACGTATGGCGTCTATGTGAGCTTTGACACATCTGGCAATCAGGATCTGGTTGCGTTGATTACGACAAGCACGCTTAACTCGGGCAGCAGCGTAAATACACTCCCAAAGACGCTTGCAGAAAGTCGCGCATCAACGACAGTAAAATGAAGCCACATGCTGGTTGGAACGCTTAAGCACGTTTTTTTCCCCGAAGCAGTGTTTTCGGCTCTCACACAATTGGCTTTTACTGGAGATCCTTTTCTTTTAAATTACTATAGACATCACAAAATATAAGTAAAACCAGCGCGAGCATAGGACATCATTAATAGTGATATTTGTGTTGTTAGACCCTTTGAAGCTGAATAAAGGTGGTCTTCAAAAGAGGTGTATACATTGACAAACCAAGCGGAATACGGATGGACTGTAAAGACCGTGGGCGAACGAGAGATTATTGAGAAGCATTGGCCAGGCAACATGCCAGACTATGAGAAGGCGTGTGCTGAATTTCGTTTCGAAGACGTCGAAAAGGAGTTTACGTGGAATGAGACGAATCGAGTGAACGTCGCACACGAAGCAATCGACCGGCACGCTGAAGGATGGAGAAAGAACAAGGTTGCCCTCTACGCTGACGGTCCGGATGGTGCGCTCAAGTTCACGTTTCTAGATTTGAAGCTCCTCTCTAACAAATTTGCAAACGTGCTAAAAAGCCTTGGCATTTCGCGCGGCGACCGCGTCTTTACATACATGGGGCGATATCCCGAGCTCTACATTGCCGCGATTGGCACGATCAAGAACGGCTCCGTTTGGGGACCACTCTTCGGAGGATTCAGGGCAGAGGCAGTCATGGATCGGCTCGAAGACAGCGGTGCAAAGGTCTTGGTTACCACCCCTGACTTGAAGGAATCGAGCGTCGATGAGATCATCAAAAGCCTCCCTGACCTTAAGTACGTAATTGTCGCGAAATCTGGCGGTGTCGAACTGACCGGTGACCGCACGGTGAGCTTTGAAGAGGAGATGAAAGGCGCATCGAATAATCATCAAACGGAGTGGATGGACCGCGAAGACGCAGTGATGATGCACTACACGTCAGGAACGACAGGCAAGGCGAAGGGCGTCGTACACGTCCACAACGCGATGATCGGTCACTACATCACGACGCGGTATGTGCAGGACGTCACCGAATCTGACATCTATTGGTGCACGGCAGATCCCGGGTGGGTCACGGGCACCTCATACGCGTGCTGGGGCCCATGGTTGAATGGAACGTCGCAGCTTTCGTATAGCGGCCGGTTTGACTCCGCCACGTGGTACGGTCTCATTGATCAGTACCAGGTAACGATCTGGTATACCGCACCGACGGCGCTGCGGCTTCTCATGAAGGATGGCCTAGACGTCGCAAACAAGTTCGATTTCAGTAGCCTGCGGTACATAACGAGCGTCGGTGAGCCACTCAATCCTGAGGTCATACGTTGGGGGTTGAAGGCATTTAACATGCCCATCCACGACAACTGGTGGATGACTGAGACGGGTCAGATACTCATCGCAAATTATCCGTGTATGTCGATTCGCGAAGGCTCAATGGGGCGCCCGTTCCCAAGCATTACCGCGTCAATCGTTGATGACTCAGGAAAGGAGCTACCGGCGNACACGCCGGGAAACCTCGTCATAAAGCCGCCGTGGCCCGCAATGCTGCGTGCTATCTGGAGAGACGAGGAGAAGTACAAGAGCTACTTCGAGATTCCAGGATGGTACAAGACAGGGGATAGCGCTTTTCGCGACGAAGACGGTTACTTCTGGTTTATGGGTCGCGTCGACGACGTTATAAAGACATCAGGAGAACGTGTAGGTCCGTTTGAGGTTGAAAGCGCGCTTGTCGAACATCCAGCGGTCGCAGAAGCCGGTGTAATTGGGAAACCTGACGTGTTGCGTGGCGAGATTATCAAGGCGTTCGTGAGCCTTCGGACGGGACAGGTTCCGTCTGAAGAGCTAAAACAGGACATAGCACAGTTCGTCAAAAANCACTTGGCNGCGCACGCATTTCCGCGNGANATTGAATTTATGGAAAAGCTCCCGAAGACGCGAAGCGGAAAAATTATGCGCAGGGTGCTTAAAGCGCAAGAGCTTGGACTGCCGATGGGAGATCTTGCTTCACTCGATGAGGACTGAGCTCTTCCAGCTTTTCTTTTCTTATTTATAAGCTAAGCATTTTTCAAAAGGAGAGATCAGCTATTAATAGAAGATATATAGCTGCGTTGCTTGCGGTCCTGATGCTCTGGAACGTATTCATTGCCGGATGCACGTCTCCGACAACGACGTCGCCAACTCCATCAACAGAGAATTCAGGAGCGACGTCAACTGCACGGACTCGTGATGCATTCCTCGAGCAATATGTCATTTCGCTTGAGCGAGAGCTCAGGAACGATACCACCGTTTCTGCCTGGGTTGCTAGGTGGCAGAACGAATCAGCAGTCAGCATACAAACGCATTTTAGTAACGTAACGTCAGGCCAAGACCTAAACTGGAATGTTTCAGTCATTCGTTTTACATCGATTGACGACGCGACAAACTACGCGAATAGCAACACCACAGGACTTGTCACTACGAATTTGACGAAGGTGATTTCCATCCCATACAGAGCTTATGAACTTACGAAAGGGAGCGCACCGAATGTTTATCACGCGTGGATTAACTTTGAGATTCGAGATCGTCGATTGGACACAATGCAGCAGATCGATGATATAGTGATTATAGACTCGTGGCGAACAAGTTCGAGCTAGAAACAGGCCGATTAGCTCAACGTCGCTACCTTTAAGCTTTATCTTGGGTCTGCGAATGTTGCTTTCAGCCCCCTTGTAAGACTAAAAATGCAGCGTTGGGGGGGATTACGCGATTGTGTATCCCCTCTTTTTTATTCTCATATCCTTAAGTAGCTGCTGTGTTCTTTGGTGTACACAATATGGAGGAAGTTGAAACAAGTATCACTGAGTTTCGCATCCTGTTTCACGACCTTGAGCGTTTACAGCCTAAGTTTGTTGGAGTACACGAGCTGCTCAAGGACAGCATCCACCAGTCGGCCGATCTCAGCGACATATATTACGCTCCTTCTGACGTCTACGCTGAACTGGAAGCGACGCGGCTAGAAGCTGAAGGAACGCTCAGTACAATAAAGGCGATCCCGGCAGACTCTGTTGCGGTGCTCCATTGCAGCACATACGTGAAGCGCTTCGATTACGTAAAGGAAGAGCTAAACATCAAGTCGATCATATTGAGCAAAGGTTACGATATTGG
>JGI24138J36424_10000017_pt1 | contig 38281 bp, 42 predicted proteins | sample BarGraNGADG00312_2_FD_36424 | JGI IMG/M metagenome (IMG submission 36424) | reverse complement strand
GATTAACGGCCACCGTTCTTAAGGTGGTGTTGATAATCTTCTTGATAGCCGGGTTCACCATCGGGCTGAGCGCCTCGAGTGGTATGTTGGAACCAACCTTTTGACCTCTGTCGTTATGTAAATCGACTTTGTCTTCAAATTTTGGCATTCTATTCCTCCGCGGGGTTACTACCACACGAACAACTCTGTATGCTGTAAACCAGGACTGAAAAATCACTGAATACAACTTGATCGAAAAAAAGATAACAAGTTGTATGTTTCACCTAGCATGGAGCGTACCCCGGGTTTATCTACAAATCAATTTTATAGTTTATTAAGCTTGTGCTGATAAAAAGCGGATCGAAACAAAGAAATATTTTTTGCGAATATTTTTGGAAAAAACCCCGTCAAAAATTTTATTTTATTTTTTTTATAAAAATCCTGCAGCTACCGCTTTATAAGCGCAACGGCCCCAATCACTCAAAAGTTATATATGTAACCAATCTTATTCTCGCCTTTGCGTATGAAGGTATTAATAAGTCCCAAAGACGAATTTGAGGCGAAAGCGGCAGTCAATGGGGGCGCAGACATCATAGACGTTAAAAACCCCGATGAAGGATCACTCGGCGCCAACTTTCCGTGGGTAATACGACAGATTCGGAGCCTTGTGCCTCCCTCCATAGAGGTAAGCGCAACAATCGGTGATTTTCCGCATCTCCCTGGCTCTGCCTCGTTAGCTGCACTAGGCGCAGCTGTGTCTGGCGCTAATTACGTCAAAGTAGGACTGAAGGGGTCAAAAACACGAGACGAAGCAATTTTTTTAATGCAGCACGTAACGAGAACAGTGAAGGAATACGACATTAAAACCAAAGTCGTTCTCGCAGGTTACGCAGACTATCATAGAGCAGCGACTCTNGATCCCTTTCTGCTGCCTGAAGTTGCCCGCAGTGCTGACTGTGACGTCGTGATGGTCGATACATTCATCAAGGATGGAAAAAGCCTGTTTGATTTCATGGACGAAGCTGCTTGCAAGCGCTTTATCGATAAGGGGCACACAAAAGACTTGGACGTTGCCCTTGCAGGATCCATCAAACTGCCTGAGATTCCCATATTAAAACGCATAGGTGCTGACATCATCGGAATTCGAGGCGCAGCTTGTTCACACGGCGACCGTTTAACCGGAACGATACAGGTCGAAAATGTCAGGGCTCTAATGGACCTCGCGAGACAATCATGACGTCCCCTAAAAAAAGCTAGCTGACATCAGTATCGCCTAGAAAACTATTACGTTTCACGCTGCCATGTTTATGATATGAGTATAGACTACGCAGCTCTGTCAGACAAGCTCACGAGTGTTTTAGGCCTAAAAGGCTCACCCGTGGCGATCAAACTTATCCGAACGGAATCGAGCCTTCCAAAAGGGCTTAGTCACACAAATGAGGTGCTGCGCCATTGCGAAATGGTGCAGAAGGCGAGACGCGGTTTTAAATTCTACGCAACAGTCGAACAGCACGCATGCAAGGGCGGCGCCGGGATGCTCGGAGTAATCGATATACCAGAGAACATCAAATCCGGCGAATTTTACTACAAACTAGGAAGATTCTCTTCAATTGAACACGCGGCAGAGACCATGCAAGGTATTCCGCGCGTCGATTTCAAAAGCTATGCGACAGCTTACTCGCCACTCGCTGAGACCCCTTTTGACCCTGANGTGGTCGTGCTCGTTGTTACCCCCTCCCAAGCGATGATGATCGCGCAAGCGAACGTTTACGAATTACATTCGCGAAATACTGCCGATTTTTCGGGAATTCAATCGATATGTGGCGATGCAGTCGCTGCGCCCCTAATGAGAGGTACCGTAAACTTCACGCTCGGCTGCTCAGGTTCTCGAAAATACGCAAAGGTCAGCGAAGATGAACTGATCGTCGGCATTCCTATGAAGATCCTCCCCAAATTGGCTGACGCACTCCAAAAACTGACCTAACCGGCGTATTCGAGCTCAATCGCGCTAAGTTAGGTGAACTGCACCGTTAAATATCAAAAAAACAATTCGCACACACTAGTCGGAGGAATATCATGGAAGAGAACTTTGGGGTACTCGTGCTGGGTCACGGGAGCAAGCTAACTCATAACAAAAGTACCGTAGAAGCCGTGNCAAACATGCTAGCAGAGAAAATGACCGACGCAATCATAAAAACCGCATATCTCAATATGGATAGCCCAACCGTTGAGGAAGGGATCGAAAGTTTTGCTTCTACCGGCGTCAAAACGCTTTACGTGCTTCCGCTCTTTCTCGCTCACGGGACCCACACCTTAAAGGATATCCCTGAGATTCTCGGATTGACAGACGGCCAACGCCGAACCACGCATTCGTTCGACGATAGAAGTATCGAGGTTATCTATGCAGAGCCACTTGGCGTCGACCCCTGCATCGCTGATTTGGCGCTTAAAAGGCTTAACGAGGCTTAAATCCCTCATGGACTTTAGCGGCAAAAACGTAGCCGTTTTAGATACAATTCACGGCGCGCGCGAGATCTGCAAAAAACTGCGCGAAATTGGGGCAGCCGCAGTTGCGATTAATATTTATCACAACACGCCGACGCCTNACGNGATCGACTCCTTTGACGTGGTTATAACACCCGTTCACGCCCACACTGCGCTTGTAGCGCGCGCTGAAGCTTTGGATATCCCGGTGTTAACGCACCACCAAGCTGTGGGTCAGCTCGTACGACAATCTGGATTATTAAACGACGCTCTCGTGTTTGAAGTGACCGGTGTCAAAGGAAAGACGTCGACCGCAGCGCTTTTAAGTAACGCATACGCGGATCGAAAGTTGCTTACGCTAACGAGCCTCGGACTCGAAGTTTCTGAAAATGAGAGATATATCGCAAAGAAACGGCTGAGCATCACCCCCGCAAGCATATTGACTGCTATAGACCTTGCCAAGGAGTTTGACTTTGATCCAGAGGTGTACATCTTTGAGGTGTCGCTTGGTGGAACTGGACTTGCCGATATAAACGTCATTACGACGTTGTTGCCGGAGTACGACATTGCGCAACACACAAAGACTTCTACGTCAGCAAAATTAGAGATGACAACTAATGCTAAGGCGAGTTCGTGCCTGATCGCTCCAATTAAAGCAGCACCCCTCATAAAACAGAGCTACTGCCTCAATACCTTCGGCGATGATGAGGCAAACGTACGATACGAGAACAAAAGAAGCAATGAGGCGACGATAGCGTACTCTGATTTAGAGCGAATGGGTGGAAGCCTGACATCGGGGGAAATACACTTTACACTTTCCGGCTACTTTGACTTTAAGAGTTATGAAAACGCCCTATTGTGTTTTACGGCTGCAGCACTGTCGGCGAACCTTAGTCCTGAAACAATTAGCAGCCAGTTATCGTACTTCAAGGGAGTATTGGGGAGGATGTCAACCGCGAAATTCAACGGACGATTCCTCATCGATAACTCAAATTCTGGCCTCGACGAGCGATCCATTAAACGGGCAATAAAATTCGGACTTACATTCAAGAAAGCTGGGCATAAAATCGTCTTAATCATCGGCATGGAGGCAAACGTCTGCGAAGGATTACCTTCAGAGGTTCTCTTATCACTAACTGAAAGTGATATACTCGACGACGTCGTCTTCGTTAGCGATCAAGTACAAACTTTAAGGAAGGGTGTCGTCCAAACGAACAACTTAGAGAGTGCGCTACGTAAGGCTCTCGAGCTGACCAATGCCAGTGACGTCATTATTTCGTGTGTAAAAATGTGGAGGTAGCAAAAAGTGTCATCAAAAACGCGCGGAGCAGACACAATTGCTGAGCAGGTAATCCATCCTCGACCGAGCTCAATCGTCGCCGCGCTTTATACGCTAAGAGACCTGGAAGCCGATGTCGTGATCATACACGGACCATCAGGCTGTTGCTTCAAGCATAGCAGACTCCTCGAGGAGGACGGGATTCGCGTTATCACGACAGCAATGGATGAGACCAATTTCGTGTTCGGCGGCGACAAAATACTTGCAAGGGTGATTACGCGAGCAGTGGAGCTGTTCGATCCAAACCTTTTAGGCGTAATCGGCTCGTGTGCAAGCATGATAATTGGCGAAGATATCCATCAGGCTGTGCTAGACGCACTCCCCCCCTGCCCTGTAATAGAAGTTGAGATTCACGCTGGTTACCGAGACAATACTTATGGCGCCATCGCGACACTTGCCGCAGCGGTTCAAGCAGGGGTGATCGATCATGCTGAATATCAACGACAAAAAGAACTACTCGTCGAAGCGACCAATCTTGAAAAAATGGCTGGAGTGGCAAGCAAAGAGTACATCTCCCCTTCGCGCGGTGATATCAAATACGTTACTGCCAAGAAGTTGCTGGAGCTTTTAGAACAAAAAAAGAAAGGGCTTATCGTTTTAAATGCTAAAAAAGAAACCGCTTATCAATTTGTTGACGTTCTTGTCGCGCTCTCAACCGTTGCACACGATGTAGGTAATAAATACCTCAAAACTTTTGCCAATCTAGACGTTGACGTTGGATTACCGAGACTAAGAAAGCACGCAGAGAACATTTTAAACGACTTGGCAGCAAGCGACGTTTCAATCGACTACATCACAGGTGGATTGGACGAGTATCCCGTCACGGGGGTTCGTGCCGGACGCTTAATTGAAGAGCACTACAGCGACTATGACTTTGCAGTCCTGCTAGGCGTTCCGCACGCCGTTCCAATGAAGAGTTTAGGTCAAAAAACCATTTTTTCAGTCACCAATGGACCTCGACAAGTGGAGCCCCTAAAACAACTTGGTCACGCGCACGTAACGGTCGAGATAGACCTACATCCAAAGACGCTCGGTGTAAGTCACATCGTGCCGTCAGAACTTGGAGACACTTTACGTGCAGTGTTTTTAGAAGAGCGCGAAAGAACCACACAAACAGAGTGAAATCAAAGCGCCCCTGCTTTTTGCATCCCGCACCAATAGACAATGGAACAAACAGATAACAGCGTACCTCGAATACTTATCGCAGCTGACCGGAGCTCTGCGGGAAAAACGACGATTACAACAGGGCTCATGTCTGTTTTGTCCAAGGAAGGACACGTCGTCCAGCCGTTCAAAGTCGGATTAGACTATATAGACCCGAGCTATCACTCAGAGGTTACAGGACGCTTTTCCCGTAACCTCGACGGCTATTTAATGAACCGGCATTCGATCATTGAGGTATTCTACCACGCCATGCGCGGCGCCGATATTGGGATCATAGAAGGTGTAAGAGGTCTTTACGAAGGTTTGGAAAGCTTAAGTGACGTTGGAAGTACAGCGCAAATCGCTAAGATGCTCCACTGCCCGGTCATACTCATCATCGACGCACGAAGCATAACACGAAGCACAGCGGCTCTCGTTAAGGGTTATCGTTCATTTGATAGGCGAATTGACATAAGAGGGGTCATACTCAACAAAATTGGCAGCCTAACGCATGCAGCTAAGGCAAAAAAAGCTATTGAACATTACACCGGGATAGAAGTCATAGGACAGATCCCGCGCAAGGATTCGCTGCACCTGACGACGCGCCACTTGGGTCTCGTTCCTGCTTCTGAAGGGCTCAAAAGAGACGTTAATTTTAGAAAACAACTCGACAACATTGAGAACGCAATTCACAATATCGACGTTGACAAGGTACTTCAAATCGCAAAAAGCGCTGGTAAGCTGCCAAAAGTTAAGCCCAAGGCGTTTGTTTCTTCGAATAAAGAAGGTATTCCGCATAAGAGGGGCGTGCGTATTGGCGTCGCTTGCGATGAGGCTTTCAACTTTTACTACCGCGATTTATTCGATCTTTTAGCCCTCAATGGCACAAAAACCATCTCATTCAGTCCTTTGCATGATGAGACGATTCCTGACGTTGATGGTCTCTATATCGGTGGAGGGTACCCTGAGCTCTTTGCCGATGAACTGGAACGTAACTGTTCAATGCGCGATTCGATCGCGTCACACGCTCAAGAAGACTTGCCTGTGTTCGCAGAGTGCGGCGGCCTCATGTATCTGACCGAATCGTTGAAGTACGGCGGACGAAGCTCAAGGATGGTAGGCGTCATTCCCGCTAACGCCAATATGGTCAATAAGCGTGTAATTGGTTATGTTGCTGGTACAACTATTCGTGATAACGTCATTGGACGCAAAGGAACCAAGTTTCGAGGCCACGAATTTCACTATTCTGAACTTACCGATCTAGGTAGCAAGCCTAAATTTGCGTTTCAGCTTCAAAAAGGTGCGGGCATTTCAGACGGTTGCGATGGCGTACAAGTGGGACAAACCCTAGCCTCATTCACTCACTTACATCCACTCTCGTACCCCGATCTTGCTGCTCACTTCGCACGATCGTGCGCGAAGTTTACGGACCGAACAACTCACAGCAAGCGATCTCTCTAATAAATACCGTGTTAAACTCTGCTAAAGCACGAGGATCGGTAGCCGTAATTATACTCCCATCTCGCTCCACTGGTCTGCCCGAATAGTTTGCCCCTGCCTCCTGCAATTCTCGTCCAACGGTGGGGTGCGACGTCAACGTTTTATTCTTGACGATTCCAGCTGAAATGAGCACTTGTGGGCCGTGACAAACCGCGCCGATCTGCAATCCTNGCTTGTAGGCCTCTCTAACAACTTTTTGGACGTCCTGATCGGCTCTTATTTTTGACGGTGCTTTTCCTCCTGGTATGTAGAGGCCAGTAAAGCCGTTAGCGTTGACGTCGCGCACAAGCTCGTCGGGAATTACCGCCTCGTCGCCGTGTAGCCCTTTGAGCACGTCTTTCACGGTGCTCGCAACGGTTATTTCAGCGCCTTCTAGCAAAAGTGCGCCCGCAACGTCTCGAAACTCAGAGTCATCAAATTCTGACGCTAGCAAAATAAGGACACGTTTTCCCTCTAACCTCTTGATAATTGCCATAGAAGCCTGTTACTAACAGCTTAACAAAAAACTTGTCCACGCTTTGAACAACATTCTGCATTAAATTCGCGATTTAGCCACTGCGATAAAGTCCTCGATTTATGTCTGACTGATTGATGGCCGATATTTCAATCGGTTCGTCTTGTAGCTCTGCAAAAGCCCCTTTTTCCGGCCAGCAGGGCACCTCAATCTAAAGGGCCTTATGTATGGTTATTTTAGAGTACCAGCGCTTTGCATTACCCACTCAAGCCGCTATCTAATGGATTTCGGTAAAAATCAGACATCACCCTTTTTTATGACGACGTTGTAACTTATAGAGAGTTATTTCACGACGGTGGGTTATTCATGGAGTTTACGCATATTAAGAACGGCAAAGCACAGCAGGTGGATATCTCCAATAAACCGGTAGCTTCGAGGCGCGCTCTCGCTGAAGGGACTATTGAGCTCAAACCAGAAACAGTAGGAGCGATAAAACAAGGTTCGATAGAAAAAGGAAACGTACTAAACACAGCGACAGTTGCTGCTGTGCTTGCTGTCAAACAGACCTCGCAAATTATTCCGCTGTGTCATCCAATCCNTCTAACAAGCATCCAAGTGAACTATTCACTGCAAGACTCAACGATCAAGGCAACCGTTGAAGTTAAGTCTGAAGGGAAGACAGGAGTTGAAATGGAAGCGATAACTGGTGTAAGCGTGGCACTTTTAACGATATGGGATATGGTGAAAAGCATTGAAAAGGACGCCACTGGCAACTACCCCGTGACAAAGATTCGGGATATTCGCGTCTTAGAAAAGATCAAAGTCATAAAGTGAGTTTAACATCGGAGAGCGATCTATTTGCCTAGCGTAAGAAGAGTGTCAGGAAAGTTGGTGCAACTCTGTTGTACGTTTACGTTGTTGGTAAAGGTCGCAAATCTGACTAGCCTGCAAACAATCGGAGACTTGCTATGATAACCGCGTCAGCACAAGGTGCAGGCACCGTCATTAATGCTATCGCAACGCTCAAAGGTTCTGCATTTGCCATAAACCTAAAGACTTATTCTGAGGTTGAGATCGTTGACAATGGCATCAAATGCGAAATTGCTGACAATCCCACAGCAGATACCGCGCTTATAGTTGAATGTGCGCGCTTAGTGCTGAAACGATTTGCCCCAAATGTTGGTGCGCGGATTACGACGAGAAGCGAGATACCAATCGCAGGCGGACTAAAAAGCAGCAGCGCAGCAGCCAATGCAACGATGCTTGGACTCATTGAAGCGCTCGAAATAGAAATGGAGCCCATCGATATCGTTAAACTAGGCGTCCTTGCTGCGAGAAGAACGGGGGTAACGATCACTGGTGCTTTCGACGATGCGTGCGCGTCGTTTTTCGGCGGACTTGTAATTACCGACAATGAGCACGACTTGCTGTTAAAGCGCGTTGAGTGGAATGCCGACGTTCTGATCCTCGTGCCGCACGAAAAAGCATACTCCGCGAAAGCGGACGTAGCACGAGCAAAACTTCTCGCNCCGTGGGTTGATATAGCATTTGATCTAGCGAGCAATGGAGCCTTCGAAAAGGCAATGGTTTTAAACGGCGTGCTCTACTGCAACGCTTTTAGATTTAGTACGGAACCTATACTGTCCGCGTTGGCTGCCGGAGCAAAAGCTGCTACGCTGTCAGGAACGGGACCGTCATATATAGCGCTCGTCGACCGCGCGTCTGCACAACCGGTAAAAAAAGAGTGGGAGCAGCTTGAAGGACTCATCATTGAAACGAAAACGTCAAACAAGGGAGCGACGACAAAAGCACTTTAAAGATTTACTTGCTCACAAGCCAACATTCTTCTAATGCGAGGAACATATACTCAAGCTAGATGATAGAAGAGGTGCGAAGTAAAATAGAAGCGATCGACGCGGACATCGTCGAATTAATAGCACAAAGAACAGACTTAGCTTCGCAGGTGTTGCACGCAAAAAGAGCGGACGGTTTCACTAAGATCAACGACGAGAAGCAAAACGAGCGAGTGCTCAGCAGGGCAGTTGACCTTGCTACCGAGCGAAATATAGATGCTGGTTCAGTGAAAGCAATTTTTGAGATTCTTATTGCGATGAACTTGGAAATGCAGCACGGCCTGAGTGGGGAAGGCAACCTGCCGTAGCCCTAGCAGCCCTATGCGAAGACAACCCGCGCCAATATGATCTATCAGAATAACGGGATATCCGTCAGTTTTGACGACGGGGCTAAATTTAGACTGGATCCGCGGACGTACTCACCCAACGAAATTAATTTAGTCTCACACGGACACTCCGATCACTTACCAACACGCTGCAACGGCAAAAGCATCGTGATGTCGGAAGTCACACAAAAGTTGCTGAAATTCAGAAAAAACGCCACCGCCGATATATTAAGTCACGGGTCAGTAAGCGCGCTTGACGCGGGTCACGTTATTGGATCGCACATGTTTTTGCTGGAAGGCAATACCACTGTGCTCTACACAGGCGACTTTTGCACCAAAGAGAAGTTCTTTTCGCACGGCGCACAGCCCGTCAATGTCGACGTTTTGGTTATCGAGTCCACATTCGGAAGCGAACAGTATGTTTTTCCAGAAACAACAAAAATCGCCGAGCAAATTCAAGAATGTGTCACTTCATGTATAGAGCACGATGAATCGGTGATCGTTCTTGCCTACCCTTTTGGAAAGGCGCAAGAGCTTACACATATCCTTCGAGATTATGTTCCATTTGTTGATAGCAGCATTTTCAAGATTAATGAAGAGCTGGAGAATTTTGGCTATAAGTTTCACCACCAGCTATTCAACGCTTCATCCGTTAAAGAATCACGAGAGCCTTTTGTATTCATTTCGAGCGGGAGCGCAAAGCAGCATGGAGATCTTAACGAACTGCCGTGTGAAAAAAAGCGCACAATTGCAGTTTCAGGGTGGGCGATTAATCGTGGTTTCAAATACTACCGGGGCGTAGACCACGCATTTGCATTGTCAGACCACGCTGATTTTCAAGACCTTTTGACCTTTATTGACCGCTGCAACCCAGAGCTCGTCTATACGTGTCACGGCAATGCAAAGCGGTTTGCGCGTCTTGTTCGCGATCGCCTCGGCATTGAAGCTATGCCGCTCGAAAAAGGCCAACAATTTTTATCTAACTATGTTTAAAACGTCCCCTGCCAACAAAACAGCAGCTCGGCAAAGATGTGAAAAAGCACATCTGACGAGTATATATAACAAAAGCCGTCAATTTATATTGGAGATGAAAGATGTCGGATACCAACGTTAACCAAACGAAGATACTAGATTATCTAAAAAAAGGGGTTACACGAGGTAAACAATTCTTTAAAAGCAAATCTATCGCGCGAGAGCTTGGTTTAAGTACCAATGAAGTCGGTACAAACATAAGCATGTTAGTCGACAACTCCGAAGATATCGTTATTGAGAAATGGAGCTATAGTCACGGGACGACGTGGCGCGTGTATACCGCAAAAGAAGCTTAATGACTGTCTTTTTTTAAAAAAAGCTTCGGTGAGCCATTGACTTCGATCTTAGTCGTAAATAACTTCGGCCAATTTGCCCACCTGATTCATCGCGCTGTTCGTGATCTCGACGTTGATTGCGAGCTCGTGAAAAACACNCTCGACGTTGACGAATTATTAAGACGAGACCCAGACGGTTTGATTTTGAGCGGTGGTCCGAGCATGGATCGCATCGGAAACTGCAAGCTTTACGTCAGAGAGACAAACTTGCCTATCTTAGGNATTTGTTTAGGCCATCAGCTAATNGCCGAAACTTTTGGTGGCACCGTCAGTAAAGGCGTCTCAGGCGGATACGCGCACGTCACTGTAGAAATCATCGAACAAGATGATATTCTCATCGACATGGGGCCAATAATTAAGACGTGGGCATCACACGCAGACGAAGTAAATCGCTTGCCGAAAGATTTTACGATACTTGCGCGTTCTGAGATTTGTGAAGTGGAAGCAATGAAAAACCGCGACAAGCCTATTTATGGCGTTCAGTGGCATCCTGAAGTAGCGCATACTGAAGAGGGAAACACTCTTCTACTAAACTTCATCAAAATCTGCGAGGAACGTTAACGCTTCTCTTTTGGCGCAGAGAAGTCGATTCGAATAGCGCCCTTGGGACAGCTTCCAATGCACGTCGTACAGCCTAGGCAGAATCTGGAATCCTTAACGACGCATTTTCTCTTGCCGTCAATGACGGCAACACCGTAGATTCGCTCGCCCTTTGGACAAACCTTAGCACATTTTCCGACGCCATCGCACTTTTCCTGATCAATGATAATATGAGGCATCTCAACTACCGTTTCCGCAGAATTACTCGGCAATCTCGCCGACCGGCAGTTCACTTACAAAATCTTCCTTATTAAAATGGAGCGCCAACTCACGCGAAGCAGACTCCAACGAATCGGCAGCGTGCACCAAGTTTCTCACCTGCTCAAGGCAAAAGTCCCCGCGCAGACTCCCTGGCATCGCTTCAATCGGATTTGTGGACCCGACAAGTTGACGAACCGCTCGCACTGCGTTGAATCCCTCTACAGCCATTATGATAATTGGTCCAGAGGTGACGTAGTAAACTAAATGGTCGTAAAATGGCTTGCCCATGTGTTCAACATAGTGTTTTTTGGCCGTCTCAATATCTAAATTCTTGAATTTCAGGGCTCGAAGTTCCAGGCCTTTCTCCTCTAGCCGCGAAATGATCTCGCCAATAAGCCCCCTTTTAACCCCATCTGGCTTAATCATCACGAAAGTAGATTCAATGTGATCTTCAGACTCCATTTAGGCCCCCTCACGCTTTCTTGCGCGCTGATCGACCGGATTCTGTCCAAGCAACTCTTCGCGCAAGACGACCAAGCTTGAAGTTCTTCTCACATTTAGATGAGCAAAAATTGTGTACCGTCCCATCTCGCTTTACGAACATCTTGCCGGTGCCAAGTTCGATGGAGCTGCCGCAGAAGACGCACGTTCGCTTTTCCATCATCTCACCGTGTCATTAGTTTCTTGGCTTCGTGTGCCGTTTCGCGAAGCATAAGTATGTCTCCGATTTGTACGGGGCCTACACAATTTCGCGTTATTATCCTTCCCTTGTTTAGGCCTTCGAGGACGCGGCACTTCACCTGTTTCGCCTCTCCGTGCATTCCAGTGTTTCCCACTATTTCGATTATCTCTGCAGGGGTTGCGTCGTTATATTCTGCCACCGTCTATCCTCCACGATTGGTACTACAAGGCTAGCCTGAGCGAATCGTTTTAAGTTGCTCGACGACTTCGTCGACGAGAGCTTTACTCTTCCCAGCATCGATGATTGCAGCTGCTGCTGAGCCAACGTCAAGTCCTGCCGCAGCTCCGAGATCGATCTGTCGTTTTACATACAAGTACGATATCCCTTTCTCGTCGCAAAGTGGGGGAATGTGTGCTACGATTTCTTCAGGTTGGACGTCTACACTAATTAATACGAGTTGGACTATTCCTCGCTCGATCGCTTTCGTGACTTCGTTCGTACCCTTCTTTATTTTCCCGGTATCGCGGGCGCTCTCTAACGCTTCTAAGGACTTGTTTTCGATCTCATCTGGAATATCAAACTTCACAAACATTGGTTTTGCCATACTCACATACCTCTTTCAGGATCCGAATGCAATAGCGAATCCTGTCATCATTCATCGATATAGGTGCTCTAATAGGAACTTAAAAAGCCGTATCGACCAAGCTTATTCTCGTCAATAGCCGCTTGCGATGTCCTGTTGGTGTCTTCAGTTTATATGGTTAGCTATAAATGCTTTTTCGATAGCGCGTTTCAACCGCAGAACTCATTGGCTTCGTTAAGGCTATCTCATCGTGATTACACCCTGCTTATTTCAGAATATCCAGATGGCAGGAACTTAGCCACCTCATCCACAGCAATGATTCTTCTTAAGCTCTTCTTTTGATCTTCTGGTGTTGTAGCGAGAAGCTCTCTTAAAATCATCTTTGCTAGATCACTTTGGTTGTATTTTCCAGGCTCGATGACTAGAAAGCGGGGAGCAACATTTGCTATGGCAGAGACCGGCCCTCCAACGATTTTTTCGTCGTGGACGCCAATGGCGAGTCGGGCTGCTGATTCCAGATAATGCCGCTCACCCCGAATAACAAAAGCTCCTTTAGGCACGTGTTCTCCAGATTCAGGGGTTTTCGACACTTGTTTGGGATATACCCAGTAGCAACGACCAGAACTGAGGCCTTGTTTCCAAATCGAGGAATAAGAAACAGCGAATTGTGCAGCCTCGCTTAAGGTTGCTTCTGATAGTTCCTTGCCTTGAGATTTCACGATCACAGCTGGTGCGCCGTAAACGTCAGCGTGAAGAAAGACATCGCGTGGTTCTAGATACTTCTTCACCAATTCCTCATTCGTATCTGCATCCCTACCCCCGATTACCAAAAACCCCTCTGTGGAAAAAAACCAACGATAGCGCTCGTACCAGCGAGGCTTCTTTTTCTTGGCACGACGCTTTTCAGGGCCCTGTTTTAACTCAAGTCCTTGTTCTTCGTTCATTTTTGTCAATGAACGATCCAACGCGCGTTCCGCACCCTCAGCCTTTGCTTTCATCACTTTTGCCTTGTGGTAGTACTTCTGAGCGTTTTGCGGGACATCTTCATCAACAACGATGTCGATCAAAACCCCATTAACTTCCATGGTAATTGTTCCCGTACTTTGATCGACCTGCTTGAAGAATGAGAGAGAGCTTAGCTCACTACTGACTTCGGCCCAAGTTTTTAATCTCCGCGCCTCTCTTACCGTTTTAATTACTCGATCGATCTCGTGATACTTTTCGAACAGCAAATCTCCTTTCGACTTATACTCGCGTTCTTGATTCTTGAACTGTTGAATTGCCTCCTTTTGCCTATCGACAATCTTTTGAATTCGCGTGTAGGTTGCAGGAGTGGTTGTTAATTCGTCAATTTTCAGCCTGTAATATTCGTCGAGTGCTTGGTTGAAACTTGGAAAAAAGCGTTTTTCACATCTGTCGAACTGTGCCATCTCAAATGGAAGGACGTCGATAGGCGCTGATTCACTTTTAAATACGATGTGCGGGCTCAACGTGTTCGATCGCAATGGTTCAAAAACTGCTCTCAACGCAGCAAAAAGCCGTTGAACCTCTTCTTGGGTGAGCTGTGCGCTTTTTTTTTCGACTCCAGCTCTCAAACATACTTCTTCAGCGTACAAACCCCCCATATTGAAACGCGTCGCGAGCGTTCTAACAACATCGCGTGAAATAGAGGTTAGGGCCGCTTCAAATTCATTGTAAGGCAGGTCAACGGGACTTAGTTGCGTCGAAGGATACTCGTAAAGTTGACCTCGTATGACCTGTCGCGAAGCTGACCTCATGCCTCGCAATGGCAAAATTATGCGCTTAGATTCGTCAGTAAGGATGACGTTCCCTTTTGAAAAGAGCTCACATATCAAGTAGCGTTCATCGTCGCTCCGCACAAAACGTATTTCGACAACGCGGTCAAAATCAAACTGCTCAATTGTGCTGATCCGCCCGCCCTTGAGTTCTTTTCTGAGCAGCATCGGAAAGCTTGGCGGAAGGGCGGGTGCTGCAGCGGGAGCGTTCGTGAGGTGTAACCGCTTCCCCGCCTCAATTATGAGGTCACGTTTCCCAGTTTTTGTCACAAGTTTTAAACGAAGTTCTACAGGCGTGAGTTGATACGCCTTTTCTAGCTTTGCTCCGATAAGGCTATCAAATTCTGGCAACAACGCTGCCACGTCTACGCTCGTCATTACCGTCTTCAAACGATCGTCCCTCATCTCGCTGCTCGTCAGCTAATTAGACTGAAACCTATCACGCGTCGTTTGACAGAAACATAAAACCTCCATTTTGCAGAAAGTCTCTGTCTAACATATCTACGGTCTTTTTACAATATTAATTAAAGCGCTGGTTTACGTTTGACTTTAACGAGTCTAATTTTACAGTTGTGAAGCCGCAAAACATATAAGCACAATTGAATGTTAGTTGATGTCGAAGCATGGCAAAAACCAAAGGAAAACGCGCCCCTAAAACTGAAAAAAAAGATGCCTCGCGAAAGGCTGAAAAAAAGGGCTTGGCAAAAACCGATGAAAAGCAAGAGCCAGGCAGACAAGTAAAGCATGTCGAAGGCATCAAAAAGACGGCACTTTCATCGATACTCGGTATTGCCGGGGGAGTGGCTTCGTTCTATCTGCCTGCTTATAGCTTTTTCATCCTTGTTGTAATTGTGTACAGTCAAAGGATTATTCTGCCTCGTATCGGTATTGACGTTAAAGAATATCGCGCGACGGACTGGTTTTTCCTTGCGTTCATGACCGTCGCGTTCTGGTTTGTCAGCTGGACGGTATTGCTCAATCCAGCATGACCAAGCTAACACGAGCACATTCCGATGAGAATAGCAGTGCTGAAAAAAGACAGCTGTCGCAGTAAGAAATGCGGTACAGAGTGTCTACGTTTTTGTCCTCCTGTCAGAACAGGCGACGAAACGATCGTTATCGGAGCAAATGGTAAACCCGTCATTTCAGAAGAGCTTTGTGTCGGGTGCGGAATCTGTATAAAAAAATGTCCATTCGGTGCAATAACAATAGTCAGTTTACCTGCAGAACTTGAGAAACCGACCCATCGTTACGGCGTTAATGGTTTTGCTTTATACGGACTCGCCATTCCACGCGGTGGCCGCGTCACAGGTATCTTAGGGCCAAATGGCATCGGTAAAACAACTATAATCAATATCTTGACCGGTGAGACTAAACCTAACTTTGGCCGAGACAACGTTAGAGAGGAGGATGTTCTTGCGTACTACGCAGGCACCGACGTACACGATTATTTGAAGAATGTTTATGACGGCAAAATCAAAACTGCCAGCAAGCCTCAGTACGTTGACCTCATACCTCGCGCATACACTGGTAAGGTCATCGATCTTATAGAAAAAGCCGACGAACGTGGGATACGGAGCACGCTGTTCAATCAACTTGAGCTGGATAACGTCGAAGAGCGGGAGGTACGACATTTAAGCGGAGGTGAATTACAACGCCTCGCTATTGCAGCTACCATCGCTCGCGACGCCGATTTCTACTTTTTCGACGAACTGACACCCTACCTCGATATATATCAACGTGTTAACGTTGCACACACAATTAGAGAGCTTGCCAAGCGAAAGACAGTGCTCGTCGTCGAGCACGATCTCGCCATACTTGATTTGCTCGCAGATGTTGTGCATGTTGCTTACGGCGAGCCAGGAACTTATGGCGTTATTACAAATCCAAAAGCGGTTAGAGTAGGGATAAATGAGTATCTCACAGGGTATCTTCGAGAAGAGAATGTTCGAATTAGAGCAGAGGCGATTAAGTTTGAGCTCCATGCCCCGCGTCTTGACATAGATACGCGCACCTTAGCACACGTCGAACACCTAAAGAAGAGTTACAATTCGTTCAAGTTCGAAGCAGCCAGTGGAGACCTTACGAAAGGTGTGATCGGCATTATGGGCGCAAACGGTACTGGGAAAACAACGTTCGTCAAGTTACTCGCAGGCGTTATCAAACCTGACGAAGGCAGTGTCGACGTAGAGGTAAAGACCTCTTACAAGCCGCAGTACTTGACCGGAAACGACAACGCAGACGAAAGCGTCGGCTCGCTTCTAGCTTCGATTACAGACTCATATGATTCAAGCTATTACCGAACCGAAATCCTAAGACCATTGCAACTGGAACGTATATTAGACAGGTCACTCGAGAAACTGAGCGGGGGCGAGCTCCAGCGGGTGGCCATCGCTGCTTGCCTCAGCCGCAGCGCTGACCTTTTTATGCTTGATGAGCCGAGCGCACACCTCGATGTAGAACAAAGGGCGTTAGCTACTAGTCTTATCAGGCGTTTCACCGAAAATAAGAAGGTGGGTACGCTTCTCGTTGACCATGATATCTATATGATTGACCTCGCCAGTGAGCGATTAATGGTTTTTACAGGGAAACCTGGCGCAAACGGAACAGCTGAAGGTCCTTTTGATATGCACATCGGAATGAATCGCTTTTTGAAACACATAGGAATAACTTTCAGGCGGGATGAAGACAGCCACCGCCCACGAGTGAATAAAATAGGTTCCAAGAAGGATCGGAAACAACGCGATGAGGGAGAGTACTACTATCCAGAGCAATAGCCCACCTTCTCTAGAGGTTTCGTAAGGATATGGCGTTTCCAAATGACCTATACGATTTGAGCTCGACTGCAGGCATCTTGTTGAGAATTTTGCTCTTTGGAGCTGTCACCATCATCACAGCACAGGTGATTGAGACATTACTCGAACGATACTTGCGACAAGCTTCGATACGGTTAAAAGTTAGCCCCACAAAGTATCTCGTGCTTCGGCGGCTCATTGTTGCTGCGGTCTACGTAACGGGCGTTATCATTCTCATCTATTCAACCCCGCAGCTGCAATCGCTCTCCATCGCCATTTTTGCAAGCGTCAGCATTATCGGTATCATTATCGGTATTGCTGCTCAGAGCACTATTTCAAATGTCATCGCAGGCATAGCAATTGTCATATTCAAGCCCTTTGGCGTTGGCGATTTTGTGACCGTACGCGGCGAATCGGGTTTTGTAGAGGACATCACCTTTAGACATACGGTCATTCGTCTTCTCGATGCTCACATGATCATGCCGAATTCAGCGATTACTAGCGAGGTGGTGTATAACCACTCAGATCACAATATAGCAGCCCGCGTAGACGTTCGCGTTTCTTACGACTCGGATTTACGCTTAACAAAACAAATTATCCAACAAGAAGCGCAGAAATCCGCTGAGGTTGAGCAAGACACGATTGAAGTTTTTTTATTAAAAACTGATGAACAAGGGGTTACGTTTTCGCTTATATTTAGATTGGAGGGTTCACCATTTGACTCCGTAAGCCGTCTTAAAGAGAAAATCGTTCTTCGACTTTTGAGCGAAAACGTGACTCTGAAGTAATCACGAAGACCTAGCTACTAAACGTCTGCGTTAAAAATCCATCAGATCGCGTGCAGAAACAAACAAAAATTTCTCTCTTACTGAAGCAGCAAAAAAATAACGACTGCCGCTAAGGCACCAGCAACAGTTGCGAGCAAATTTACTGAGCTGTTCGTTAAGTAATGTCTCCGCTCTAATACCGCCCCCAAAACGCTGTCGACGTTAGCCCCGAAAAAGCCACCTAGGATGACAGGAACCATCGTGTTGAATGCTCCGACTCCAAGTAAGATCGCTATGATTGCTATTGCTCCAGCTCCTGCTACCGCGGAGTACTCGCCCAGCATAGTGATGCCCCCGTCAGTGCCGTGCGTTACTAGCCTCAGATCAGTAATCAATCGCGGCAGCTTCCTGTAGGTCTGTCCAATTTCACTCGCTAAGGTATCACCAGTAGCCGTCGCTACTGCACCGATAAATGCAATGANTAGGAGAGCGTTGCCTGTGATCCCGAAAGCAATGGCGCAAACTAGAGCTATAAGTCCGTTTCCGAAGACATTCCGATATCCCCTCGCGCCGCCCCCTTCTTGCGCAATGCCAATAGCACGTTTGTAATCGTACTTGTATTTTGTAAAGATCCCACCAATGACGAAAAATGAGAGGATAAGCACGAACCACCGAAAGTCCGTAAATGAAACGATCAAGAAACCCATTAAGATGCCGCTGAGAACGCCTGAAACGTCCGCCAGTCGGACCCTCCCAAGAACATACCCTAAAAAGATCATGAAAAGCAACGTTAAAAGAAGTCGTAGCACCGGCACTGAGTAATCGAAACCGACGAAAAGCCACATAGCTAAGCCAATGCTGAGCGGGACGACTACATTCTCCTCTATTTCATGCAAAATAGTCCTCAACAGCGCCCCCACGAGTGCGCCAATCATAGCAACGAAAAGCAAAAAGTCGGCTGAAGTACTAACGTTCGTAAAAGACGCAGCCGCCCCTCCGACCAGAAAACCGAAGAAGCCTCCAGATAACACGAAGATCAGGCTGCTTGTGAAGCTACCATAAGACTCAAACAAAACGGCAAGAACTTCTGCTAACGTTACAATTATAATAACGTTGCTGACTATATACAACGGTAAGCCTGATACCACACTAAAGATGCAAAGCGCAGTCAAAGACAGTGTGAGGGCCAGCGGTTTTATAAGCACTTCGCTTTTTCGGTCAGCAACAGTTGCCAGCAACATGAACACATGCATCTTGGGGTTTATGAGCGCTATAAGCAAAGACAAAAACAAAAAGAGAAAAAGCGAGCCCGTGCTCCCTAAAAAAGGGACAACCAAGGCAACCAAACCAAAACTCGCGCGAACTATCAGCCTACGTGCTGTAACCACATTCACGCTAATCCCGTTCTAGTTCAAGCTCGAAGTACTTTACGTTTACGACAGCTCCAGTTGCTAAATAGGCTAAAAGGCAAGACTAAACGATACATGATTTCAAACCTGTACGAACGAAGGCTTCTCAATCAGATTCAAGAAGTACCGCGACACGTTGCGCTCGTCGTCGCTGAAAAAGACCTCAATACTGTTGAAGCGTATAAAAAGTTAGGTGCCTTCACGTCATGGTGCCGCGACATTGGGATAAGTCGCGTTACAGTTTACATAAACATGCTACGTCTAGGAGAGGAAGTCAACCAAAAGTTGCGATCACAGATAATCCAACGAATATCGGATAATCTTCAATCTTCATCAGTTGCAGCTACCATCTATTCTCCAGACGCCAAAGACCCCACAAGCAGCGATCCAGCCCCTGATGTGAGTTTCTCAATTGGGTATGGTGGAAAGAAAGAGCTTGTCAATGCTATTCGATCGATAGCACAGAAGGTCAAGGATAAGGAGCTACGAGCTAATGAAATATCTGAAGAAACTGTAAGTTCACATCTTATATTCAAAGAGGAGCCTGAACTGGTAATACGAACGGGTGAGAATAGGCTGACTGATTTTTTGATATGGCAAGCTGTTTACTCAGAACTATACTTCACTGAAGTGAACTGGGCAAATTTCCGGAGAATGGATTTGTTAAGGGCTATACGCGACTATCAGAAAAGAAAACAGCGGCACGGTCTCTGATCATAAATAAATACTCCTAAATACGCGCGATTGTGCTTCAGACGGATGACAAAGCTTGAGCGGCAAGCCGTTTGAGCGTTCAACACACCAACGACACATTCAGTTCAAAGTAATCAAATGAATATCGCAATTAAACTGCTTACTTCAACTAAATTCACAATCGCCATAATCGCCGTGATTATCATCTTAGCAGCTGTCAGCACAGTGTACCCTGGGGGCGACGCAATTTTTGGGTCCTGGCTTTTCCTTTTCTTCATTGGACTGCTTGCATTATCAACCGCAAGTTGCAGCTTGACAAGGATCCTCCCCTTATGGCACGCCGTTACGCATCCCACGTTAGAAGTCGACGATCAATTTATACAAAAGCTTCCATACCACGCAAATCTCACGNGAGTTGCGGTTTCACAATTCAAAGCCCATCTAAGAGGATACAAATGGTACGAATCGATTAGTTCCGAAACCACTTTCATATTTGCACAAAAAGGAAGAATTGGCAGATTCGGACCCCATATCGCGCACTTTGGCGTGTTAATTCTCTTGTTGGGAGTCGTTATCGGAGCGGCTTATGGTCAAACAAACCCCTACAGCGATAAGATTATGGTGATTCCAGTTGGTGGTTCACAGCAAATTGATGGCTTCGCTCTGCGACTCGATGGCTTTAACGTGAGCTATTATGATAACGGTGCTGTGCGGGAATACCGAGCGACTGTCACAATAATAGATGGCAATCAAGTGCAAACTCGCGACATTACTATAAATGGGCCAATAAATTACAAAGGGCTGACTTTCTTGCTATACGGTTATGATTCTAATGGGGTGTTAGAATCTGGAAANGCAAACTGGGTTGCATTTCAAATAAAAAACGATGCTGGAATTGCCCTAGTTTGGACAGGGGCTGCAGTTACGCTTATTGGAATAATGTTGTCTCTTTATGTGTCACATAAGAGGATTTGGATAAAATTGTATAAAGAGCATATTACACTTGGAGCGATAAGCAACAAAAACTCAGCGCGATTTNTAAGAGAGATTGATAATTTGTGTGCAAAGCTCGAGGATCATTCTTAAGCCCTAAGATCGGATTAAAAAAAAAGAAATGATGTTTCGTTGAACTGAAAAACGACCTATGGACATCGCAACTCTTGAACATTTAGGATTCGAAATTGCACTTGGTGTTTACCTCATATCATCAATCCTTTTTATCCTCTACTTGTCAACAAAAAAACGACGCCTTGCAGATATGGGATTTACCCTTATAGGCTTCGGATTCGCGTTTCAAACCCTTGCACTTATAACAAGATGGTTTTATGCGGGCCACCCGCCGTGGGTGAACACCTATGAAGTCATGTCGTTTTTTGCGTGGACCATTGTAGGTGCATATCTCGCACTTAACGTCAGAACTGACTATAAAAGTACCGGAACACTCGTCGCGCCGCTCGCGTTCGCTACGCTTGGCTTCGCCTCATTACAGCCTTCAAACCCGACACCCCTCATCCCTGCACTTCAGAGCGTCTGGCTGCTTATACACGTCCCCATCGTCGTGGTATCTTATTGCGCTCTCTTTATCGCGTTCGTGGCAAGCATTCTCTATTTATTTAAAGATAAACAGCTGAAAGAGCGACGTCCTTTGGAGGACAACAGTCTGCCGAGAAAAAGGGCCGCGAACGCCACGCATGCAATTTCGCAGGAAACTACAAGCGTTCTTGATAAGTTAAGTTTAGACCAGTTGGATGACCTAGCGTACAGAAGCGTCGCAGTTGGATTTCCCCTCCTCACTATTGGAATTGTAACCGGAGCGATATGGGCTGAAGCTGCCTGGGGAAGCTACTGGAGCTGGGATCCAAAAGAGACGTGGTCGCTGATCACGTGGTTTGTCTTTTTGATCTATTTGCACGCAAAAACGCAGAATTGGAGTNCTTCGCTTGCAGCTTACATCGCTTCGTTTGGATTTATTTCCGTTATTTGCACATTTTTGGGCGTAGGGTATGTCCTTCCATTTCTCGAAACCTATGTGAGTGTCAGCACGGGGTTGCATGGTTATACCGGAGGCGGCGACGTCGCGGGCACCGTGTTATTCTGTGGGATCGTAGGCTTTGTACTCTTATTGCTCTTCGTGACGCGTAAAAGGCCACCACGCGTAAGCGAAGCGCCGTTAGCTGAACCCAAAACCGAAGCTANCCAAGTTAGTTAGTCACAGAGCGTCTTTTTGTTCAATAATTCGATGTCTTCAAAGTCGTTGATGTTAACAAAAGTGCATAATTCCGGGTCGATGGCACGAATCTCTTCTTTTTGCACGTAGTTAGCCTGCAACTGGTCAACAACGTACATAATCGCACCTTTACGCCTTCGAATTGCCGCTTTCGCAGCGCGAATCGTCGTCTCGCGCCGATACACCGCGTGCAAGGGTTCCAGCGGATAAGGAATAGCCACGTCATATCCCACGGCCTTCCGAAAAAGCAAGTCTACGACGTCTGCTTTTATAAAAGGCATATCACAAGCTGCAACGAACGAATATTCAAAACTAGACGCTTTTAGTCCGCTGCAAATGCCTGCCACAGGACCAAAGCCTTGGACCTCATCTCGAACAATCCTGACTCCAGCGAGGTGTAACTTCTTCTGCTGCTCCTCGTCTCGGGCGACAACAACTATCTCATCAACACAACCAGACAGTGTTTCGACAATATGGTTCAGTATAGGTTCCCCACGCAGCTTAAGCAATGCCTTTTCTACATAATTCAGTCTGGAACCCTTGCCTCCCGCCAGGACTATAGCAGTTCTCATTAATCGTTTTGAGCTTTAATTCCAGGGACAAAATCTCGGAGAATCTCTTTAACCTCTTCGTGCGTTATAACGCAGGCTCTTCTTGATAGGTTGAAGACCTCTTCAACTTCGACTTTGCCTATCTCGTTAAGAAACAGAAAAGCGCGCTGAACAATATTGACCCTGCGTTCCTGCTCTCGCTTTTGATAAGTACGTACAGCTCTTAGAAGGTCAATTCTTCGAAACTCTGGCCAATAAGGGGCACAGAAATAGGAACAACACTCGTTTCCGCTCGCCTGCCAAGGCAGAAAGTTGGACGTACGTTCTTCACCACCTGACCTGATTATAAGGTCAACGTCAGCGAGTGCATTGTTGCTGTAAAAAAGCTCTGCAAGGACGTTTTCATCAATTTCATCAACAGTTATTACATTGTTTTCTACTAACTTTGCGATGGAGCGCAAAACGTCCACGATCTCCTTTCTTCCCCCGTAGGCCAAAGCGAAGTTTAAGGAGTGTTTTTCGAATAGACGGGTGGCTTCTTCGACACGCTCTACTGACCGAAGGACGCCGTCTGGCAACAAACTCCGGTCNCCGATCATTCGAACTCGAACCTNCTTTTTGTAAATTTGTTCTTCGTTGTACAAATCCGCAAATCTCTGTTCGATTAGTAAAAACAANGACTCGAGCTCTTGCTCGGGCCGCCCGCTGTTTTCAGTTGAAAATGAATAGAGCGTCAGTTCCTTTATTCCAAGATCCAGACACCACCATAAAACCCGCTCCGTCGTCAACGCCCCGTAAACGTGGCCATGTGCCCGGGGTTCACCAATCTTGTCTGCATATCGTCGGTTACCATCTTGTATGATAGCTACGTGTTTCGGAATGGGTGCAGCCTTTACTTCTCTGACCAAAAGCCGTTCGTAAGCTTTATATAAGGAATTATGAGCGTTTTGTCTGATCCACGACATAAAGCCCCTAAAACACGATTTCCTTAGTTAGAGGGATAATCCCTTGTTCTTCGGTGAGGAGCGACCGAACGACTTCTTTGTAGGAGTCCTTCAAAGAATAGACGTTATGATTCTTGGTAACGTCTATCCTAAATATCCCCAACCGAGTATTCATAAGCCCTACCATTGCGGAAACTCCGCGATAACTCACTTCGTAGCCGCTATCTTTCAATTGTTGGTACACCTCTTCAGTCGTAAAGATATGCTTTTTAAGAAACAGTTCGAGCACCGCCCGTCGTACTCCTAGCCCATCTCTTTCAAGATAATTCTTCAAGCGGTCCTCTACATTTCGGTCATTCAGCTCAATCACATCCGAGGCGATAATAAATCACCAACGAGGTATTTACGTTTTCTGTTTAAANCAATCGCCTAATGGGGTGATTTCTACCACCATACCATCTGGATACGTCTCAACGACGCGCGCTTTCTGTTTTAGCTGTGGGTATTTTTTCACTAGCTGCAATGCCAATTGCCAGGAAGTAATAAACTCTCCGTTTACAACCGCATATTCCTTGCTCGAAATGCCTTTAAGGTGCTCGAAACTCGGCACAGTTTCCAACACGCCGAAAACGAGGGTTCCGTCGTCGGTCACTTCGTCGAATGGCCGAGCTAAACGTCGCGCTTTACGCTTTAGTCGCTCTCTGAGCTGAATCCTGTCTTTTGACGATGAAGAACAGAAATAAACCGGCAGCTCATCGCTATCAATCTCTGAGGCAATCTCTCGGCTGCCGAGAGCTGCATAACCTGATTTGATCTGAACAAACCCTCTTGCGATCATAGCATCATAGTTTGTCTCTGAAAATTCAAGTTCGTTAAGATTGAGGAATCCGCCAATCCCCTTAAGAGCTTCGATAATCGCAGGGACAGGTTTAATCGCTGGAATCTCAACTCCTGCATGCAGGCCAAGTTTCCCAGCATATTCGAGCGCTTCGCAATAGCGAGATGACGAGAAGTCATCCCACTCTTCTATCGGGGGATGAAGTCTTATTTCATCCAACCCAGCGCAAGCTAGCACGTCGAGAGTGCGCTCAGAGGGGGCAAAAGAACTGTAAAGATGGATGTGATGCGCTGATCCGAACTCACTTTTAAGAAGCATGATATAATGTTGAACTCGATCGAGTTTCAACAAAGGTTCCCCTCCCGTGATACCCGTGCCAAGGGCTTCCATTGACCGTGCTTCTTCTAAAATATCAACATCGTTTCTTACAAGTCGCTCGTTAGCATATGCGACGTCTTTTCCCTTCCTAGTGTCAGACAAAGGGCAATAGTAACAGCCCCTGTGACATAAACCGGTGACAAAAAGTACCATCTTAGCGCCAAGCTGACATAACTCGCATCCTTTGCTATGTCCGATCCCCATTGCACTCAGCCCATCGTTAACGATTTCAACTCATCAGATTCGTTGGTCAATAATTTGACATAGAATCCAAACGTAACACTTTGATGCCATACGTGTCCTCTCATTACGTAAAAACTTAAGTATGATCGTGTTAACGGCTTTATAACTCCGGTCTATAGACACGACTTAAACAAAAGCAGCTTGGACTTGATTGGAGGCTGCAATTTGAAAAAGATTCCAATAGACGAAATACTCGAAATCAAACAAAAAAGCTTCGAAGCCGCATGGAANTATGGGGGCGAATTGCTCAATGATAGAAGCATCTATGACTTACACCGGATTGCTGACGTAGCCTCGCCGGGACAGCCGCATGCGCTAAACGAACTCATCGAAAGGATGCGACAACGTCTNCTNCAGCTAGGCTTCGACGAGATAATTAATGAGACCATTTTTCCACAAGAGGACGTTCTGAAACAATGGGGGCCGACCGGTTACGCCATACTCGATCGCTGCTACTATCTAGCAGCCCTACCGCGACCCGACGTCGGTTTGAGTTCGCAGAAACAAGCAGCGATAAGGAGCTTTAATATCGCCCTGCCTCCTGAAAAAGTGGCCGCGCTTCAGCTGACGCTTCATAAACTTAAGACAGGTGAACTCGAAAGCGACGAGTTAATCAGAGAGATTGGAAAAGAGTTGGATATCGCCGATGACTGTGCAGTAGAGGTCTTCGAAAAGGTGTTTGACGAGTTTAAAGACTTGAAACCGATCCCTTCTAATCTTACGCTTCGATCGCATATGACTGCTGCTTGGTTCGACACACTCGCCACTATCCAAAAAAACACCCACGTTCCAGTAAAATTGTTCTCAATTGGCCCTCGTTACAGAAGAGAGCAACGCGAGGATGCAACGCATCTTCGTGTGCACGATTCCGCTTCATGTGTTGTGATGGACGAGNATGTATCCATCGACCTTGGGAAATGGATANTACAGGAGTTCTTACGGCCTTTCGGATTTGAAGATTTTCAATTCAGACAAGTTGCCACTGGCACCGACACCTACTATGCCCCTGGCAAGCACTTTGAAGCTTTCGCATTTCACCCCGATTTTGAAGAAGTCACAAACGAAGACGCTGGATGGCTCGAAGTAGCCGATTTCGGACTATATAGCCCGCTTACACTCGCNAACTATGGTATCGAATTCCCCGTGGTCAACTGCGGCATTGGTGTTGAAAGGATCGCCATGCTCATGCACGGATACAAAGACATTAGGACGCTTGTGTATCCACAGTTTTATGAAGAATTCGTTTTGACCGACGATCAGCTTATCAACCTCATCACGCTGAAAAAAACCCCGACAACCCCGCAAGGAAAAGAGATCCAACNCGCAATCATCAATATATGTAAAACCCACGGCGCCGATAAGAGTCCTGTTGAATTTCTAGCTTGGGAAGGAGAACTGCTAGACAAGTTCGTACGCATCAGCGTGGCAGAGCCCGAAGAAAACACTAAGCTTTGCGGACCGGCTTTCCTTAATGAGGTTTTCGTCAAAGATGGGAGTATTATAGGGGCTATAAAGCCCAAAGGCGTTTCGACGGGTATTACGTATATCGAAGCTTTCGCAGCTGAAGCTGCATATGCGATCGAGCAAGCCTTAAAAATGGGCAAAAACAAGCTCGAAGTACGAGTACGAATAGCTCGATCACCCAACGACATTAACCTAAATTTAGACCCGGTCGCGACGAGATATATAACAAGCCACAACAAACGGATTGACTTGCGTGGCCCAGTTTTCACAACGGTCCGTATGCAAGCTGCTTAAGTTGACCGGCCTAGTTCATCAATTCGTCTAGCTCGGACTTACATACAGACAGCTAGAGTTGATAAAGAACAGACATCGAACCTCCTCTAAAGCGCGCCCATAGTGTGCTTGTCTGCTCTTTTCGTGTGTAGGCACCGTAGCTTCTTCAAAGGTTGAAAAAAAAGGCAACTCACCATCAATTCATGAGTTCATATTTTCACTTCTACATGGACCGTATAAACATCTTCTTATAATAGCAACTCAATATTGATAGGCATATCAATACTGGTGTTGAAAGTTCTATGAAAGATCCGCTTCTTGAGCTAGCGCTTATTAACGCGGCACGGCAACCAATTCAACTGTCAGCAGTAGAATTTGCAAAAAGACTCCGAACGAGTCCTATGACCGCTTCGAGACGACTCAAAGAGCTTGAAGATGGAGGATTGATTGCTCGAACGCTCGCAGGAAGGTCTCAAGCGATTGTCATTACAAATAAGGGATCCAACACACTAAAGGAGCAATATTTAGCTTATAAATCAATTTTTGAAGCAAAACAAGCGATCGAATTGGAAGGGACCATCGTATCAGGTTTAGGAGAGGGTAGGTACTACCTTTCGATACGTGGCTACACCAAACAATTTGAAGAACTGCTCGGCTNCACCCCNTATCCAGGCACGTTAAACATTAAGTTAGATAATAAAAGCGCCTCCGCTCGAGTGAGATTAAACAACCTAACGCCAATCAATATCTCAAGCTTCAAGACTAGCAACCGAACTTATGGCGGTATCAAAGCCTATGTGGCTTCGATTGGGGGGATCGACGGTGCAATAATCGTCCCTGACCGCACCCATTATCATAACGATATAATCGAGACTATTGCTCCTGTTTCAATCAAAGAAACCCTCAAAATTGATAATGGGGATTCGATTAAGGTAGTGGTGATATGACCGTAACAGAGGCTATTAGAGCCGTAAAGAAGGGAGAAATGGTACTAATTTACGACTCGGAAGACAGAGAGGGCGAAACGGATATGGTGATCCCGGCCATCTCAACGACGCCTAAACAGGTGGCGAGAATGCGCATCGAAGCCGGAGGGCTCATCTGCGTCGCCATTTCTCCGAAAGCTGCTGAAAAACTATGTTTGCCCTTTATGGTAGACATCTTAAAATTCGTAAGTTCTAATGGATGCGATTTAAAGCTTAATTCAGTCTGCGAGAAGCCTGGCGATCTTACTTATGATAAGCAATCCTCCTTTTCGATCGCTGTGAATCATAGAAACGTCGGGACCGGAATAACTGACATAGATCGCGCATTGACGATAACCCAGCTTGGGAAAGCCGTCGAAGAAATAACACAGTTCCATAAATTTGACTTCGGTGAAGCTTTTCGCTCGCCAGGTCACGTTCCGTTGCTTCGAGCAGCTCAAGGACTAATTTCAGAGCGTAAAGGACAAACAGAGCTCTCTATAGCCTTAGCTGAAATGGCTGAAATTACACCGGCAATGGCCATGTGTGAAATGCTTGACGCACGAAGCGGCAAAGCCCTAACTAAGCAAGATTCGATAAAGTTTGCTAAGAGAAATGGACTCGATTTCGTGACGGGGCAGGAAATAGCCGACGCTTATGAGCTCTTAGGTTAACATACTTCTACGCGTAGCATCTAGCGCCTCTAACGGTTTTTATTCGCCTAGACCTTAACAATAGCTACATTGAATCAATAGCAATTGCAGTAGGAATTCTCTTCATTCTTTTAATCTCTATGTAAGACAGCAACGACAATAGTCACAACGTTACTTAACAAGAACTTGAGCGTTCCTAAACGATCTTAAAACAAGCCGAAGATATAGGGACCGACGAGCAAAATCAAAAAGGAAGCGAGTATTACCACCCCTAAAGTTGTCACCAGAACGCTCGTAACACGCTCTTGATCTTCGGTGTTTCGAAGGAGTTTTTCAGCTAGCGACTTGAAGAGCTCCCTAAAGATGTGTCCACCATCCAAAGGAACTGCAGGGAGACAATTAAAGAGCCCAACCCAGAAGTTGATCCAGCCGACCCAAAGAAGGGTATTAGCTATCCAAAAAAAGGCGGGCCCAAGTGAAGCCCCCCACCCTGCTGGCTGGTAAAGGTGAGCGATATCTCCGGTGAAGCCACCGAAGAGAAAAGGCAGGGCGGCAAGAACGGCCCATCCCTGGAAGCTGTTAAGGTTAGATGGGACTGACTTCAAGAAACCTAGAAGGTCCGACGCGGACCTCCCTTGAATGCCAAGGAAACCTTTGTCATAGTTTGGGTTTTTGTCTAGAACAACGACAAAAGTTCTCGAAACCCCTTGATCTGAAGCTATTATGTTAATTGTCTGTCCTTGGTAAGTCGCATTCATAAACGTTTGAAATTCGTCCGTATTAGAGATCTTGACGCTATCGATTTGATTAACTACCATTCCCGGCCGTAAACCTGCTTTTTCCGCAGGAGACCCCGACACGACGCCTGCAATACCTAATCCGTCGACTGACGTGATAGAGGATAGAACAGGCCCAAAGAACAACAAAAATGCTATTAATGCAACCGCGAAATTTGCCGTAATACCTGCACTGAATACCCGCAGCCGCTCTGGTCGTGTCGCAATTTTGTCGCCCGGTTTGGCGTCCGTTCCTAACAACTGCGATTCATCAGGCTCTGCAAAAGCACCGATGGGCACGAGCGCGATTAAAAGACCTAATGATTTTACTTTTATATCTGCGACTCTGCTTAGAATCCCGTGCGACAGTTCGTGAACCACGAGCGTGACTATTAAGCCGATGAGTCCCCACGTCAACGGAATGAACTGGTTTATCCCCGGTATTAACAGCACGTTTTGCGGTGCATTCAGAGCGGTGGGCGCGGGCTGCGTAACTAGTAATCTGTAGTCACCTATCAGTAGTATCGCAAGCATAAAGAACATACCAAAAACGGTTAGGGGGATTCCAATGTCCGCGAAGACCCGCCAGAACTTTTTTGGATTTGCGAGCTTGTCTAACAGACGCAACCCGCGTGTGGTTCTTAGCATTAGAAGCGGGCCGTAAGCGCTAATGCCATATCGTTCAAGAGTACCTCGACTGTTCAAAAAAATGACAAAAAGCCAATAAACAGCGAAGATAACTAATGCAAGAGTTAAATAATCCAACTGGCTTTCACCGCAAATGGTAACATGATGTACTCTGACATATACGTAACTGCATCAAATTTAGAAGAGGCAACGCTTATAGCGCGCGCAATAATTGAAGAAAAATTAGGGGCTTGCGCGAATATACATCCTATCAAGTCATTGTATAGCTGGCAAGGAACCATCGAAGAGGACGAGGAGTACGCATTGTCGATAAAAACTAAAACTGAGTTAGTTGACAAGGTAACTGCCAGAGTAAAGGAGCTCCACAGCTACGAAACCCCGTGCATTATATCCTTCACAATAGCGTCTGGATGGCCGCCGTATCTTGATTGGATTTGCGAAGAGACGCTTTGACGGNTGAAGTNAGGATNCCCTACACCGGCACATCTACAGCAGGGGTATGTCTGCAATCTCTCGTTGCTGGAAAGATCCAAGATTGGCCTCCGTGGACGCAAGGTTCCGAGCGGCTAAAAGCTTAAAATGCTAAACTGGTGACACTGAAGGATGGTGGGGATGGAAGAAACACGCATTCACTGGGCAGATGTGATAGCACGTNCCGCTGAAGGGCAGCAAGTAATAGCCACCGGAATTACCCCCTCCGGCAACATCCACGTCGGCAACATGCGGGAAGTAGTCACCGCTGACGCAATATTTAGGGCAATTAAGGAACGCAATGCTGCTCGCCTTATATACGTGGCTGATACTTTTGACCCGCTGCGTACGGTATACCCGTTCTTGCCCGCAGCGTATAAGAAATACGTGGGCATGCCGTTGTCTGAGATACCTGATCCATTTGGCTGTTGTGCAAGCTACGCGGAGCACTACCTAATACCTTTCTCGGANTCGCTGAGTCAACTGGACATTGATCTTGAAGTGTACCNCGCAGACCAGATGTACAAAAAAGGCCAGTATACGGAGGCGACGAAAGTCGCCCTTGAACAACGCGACGCGATTGCTGAGATAATTGAGACTGTTTCAAAGAGAGAGCTACCGACTTGGTGGAGTCCATTCAACCCACTTTGTGAGCAATGCCAGAGAATCAGTGCCGCACGTATTGTAGAGCACATAGCCGCGCGNAATTCTGTCAAGTACATATGCCAATGTGGCGCAGAAGGAACGGCAGATTATTCTAAAGGGCAGGGCAAACTTGCGTGGCGGGTCGATTGGCCAGCACGATGGAAGATTTTAGGCGTCACTATTGAACCCTTTGGCAAAGATCACGCGGTTGCGGGAGGGTCATATGATACGGGTCAACGNATCTCAAGGGAAGTATATGGATANACCCCCCCAACTCCAGTCCCATATGGTCATATACATCTCAAGGGACGCGGTAAAATGTCAAGCTCTAAAGGCGTTACAATCACCATCAGCGAAATGCTTGAGAGTGCGCCTGCCGATGTGTTGCGTTACATGATAATTAAAACGAAGCCTGAAAAGCTCATCGATTTCGATCCCGGCTTGGGGCTCCTCACGCTTGTTGATGAATTTGACCACGGCTCAGGCCGCGCTTTTGAACTCTCACGAATTTCTGAACAAAGATGCGACGTTCCGTTCAAACACATGGTAACCGCAATTCAAATCGCAAATAGTTGCGACGAACTTGTCCATGTTCTTCAACGAAGCGGTTATGAAACAACAGACATGAGCGCACTTAAAAAAAGGGCGCGCAACGTCAGAAACTGGCTCGATCGTTTTGCTCCTGAATTCGTCAAGTTTCAAGTCCAAAGTTCTCTTCCCGTGCAAGTCAAAACGCTTAACAGCGGGCAAAGGAAAGCATTAGCAAAGCTTGCAATAGCGCTTGAGACTAATAGCAGCGATCCTGAGTGGTTACATAACGAGGTCTATACAATAAGTGAAGAAGTTGGGATCGACTCGAAAGACGCGTTCAAAGCAATATATATATCGCTGCTCGCAAAAACATCTGGACCTCGGGCAGGCTGGTTTTTGACCTCATTGAATCCCAAATTCGTGATCGCACGTTTCAAAGATGCTGCTATCGACGTTCATTAAAACCGTACCCGTGTCGCTAAACAGCATCGAAAGCTTGTTCAATATCCGCTTTAATGTCCGCAACGTCTTCAAGCCCTACTGACACCCGTATGAGGTTTTCCGTGATCCCAAGCTTTTCCCTCTCGTTCTTCGGCACTACTGCGTGAGTCATTAGACCTGGATGCTCGACCAATGTCGCTGGATCACCAAGACTTACGGCGACTTTGCAAAGCTTGAGGTTGTTCAAAAACCTGATAGCATCGTCCACACCTCCGTGAATCTCAAAAGCTAGCATCCCCCCATAACCAGACATTTGTGCATCTAGATCAGGATTCATTTTGAGGTTTCCATCAAATTTAGGGTATAAAACCCGCTTGACGAGCTTCTGTGCTTTCAGAAAAGTAGCAAGTTCGGTCGCATTCTGGGTATGTCGCTCCATTCTTAGGGCAAGGGTACGTAGCCCACGCAAAATTAGAAAAGCGTTAAAAGGGCTAAGCGCGGCGCCAACATCACGTAAAACCCCTTTTCTTAAATTGTCTGCATCCTCATAAGATGCGACGACTACCCCCCCTAGCGCGTCGCCGTGTCCGTTCAAGTATTTCGTCGCACTATACACCACGACGTCAGCCCCAAATTCGAGGGGTTTTTGATAGTAAGGGGTTAGAAATGTGTTATCAACAATTGTTTTAGCGCCATTTTCCGACGCGACTGCAGCGACCTTTCGTATATCCACAAGCTTCAACGTTGGATTTGCCGGGGTTTCAAAAAAAACAACCTTTGTGTTGTCTCTTACGGCTTCAGCTACACACTCAGGATCAGACGTGTCAACAAAACTCACTTCAAACCCCAGACGTGGCGCTCCTTTGGTTAGGAGCTCATACGTACTGCCGTAAAGCACCCTATCAGCAATTAGATGATCGCCACATTTGAGTAGCGTCAGCAAGATTGCCGAAATCGCTGCCATCCCCGAAGCAAAGCTAACGGCAGCGTCACCCCCTTCAAGAGCAGCCATTTTTAGCTCAAGTGCTGTAAGCGTAGGATTTGAAATCCGGGAGTAAACATATTTCCCATGTGGAATTCCCGATGGCAGTAGCTCGTCGATCACAAAGCTAGACGTTTGATAGATGGGCGACGTAAGCCCTGCAACATCGGGATATGCACGTTCGCCTGCGTGCACTAATTTAGTGTTAATTCCATATTCAAAGGTCACGAGCTCGCCTTTTAGTGTTAATTCCATATTCAAAGGTCACGAGCTCGCCTTCATATCAATGGCTTCGGCTGTTTTTCTTCTGGTAGCACTGGCAATTTCATAGTGTTAACGAGAATAGGTGTCGTTACTTCCTTAGCCCTTTCGAGCAACAACTCTTTTCCTTTTTGCGACAAGGCGAAAAGTGGCACGCCGGTGCCAACTTGGGCGAGTGCTTTGCCGCTGACGGCTTCTCTTACGAAGCGAGAAGCGCATCCCGTGGTAATATCCACCGTATCGACAAAATCGCGCGCGACCTCCTCTGTCATTCCAGTGACGTGAACGCCGATGACGATGACGTCGGCGCCTGTCTCTCGCTCGATTTCACGACATTGTCGACTATCCTCTAACGTCGCGACTGTTACAGCTACGCGTTTATACCCCATCTCTAAAGCGCGAGCGACGCCCAATGGCTGGTTAATAACGGCCTTGCTACCATCAAGCAGAGTCCCGCCTTTTTTCTCAACTCGATTCTTCAACTTTGGAATTAGGGTTGTCTCTATTACGCCTGAAATCCGAGCACCTATTCCTTGAGCTAGGTTCGGGTTGGAAGTGATGACGGTTCCGACACCTTCACAGACAGTGACGGCTGCATCAATGAGGCCTCGCCGAAGTCCAGTCATCATTACTTCGGATGCGCCAAACCCAACGAAGACTTCCATCTCGATGGCCCGCTCACCAGTGCACATGCCAAAATCGCGAATTCGAAATTCAATGTTCTCTTTCACGATTTCCCGATTGATCCCTTCAATTCCACGCGCTTTTACAAAAATTGGACAACGTTCGATTAGTGGCTCCCCCACTTCTACCACGTGCCCATCTTCAACTACGACGTAGGCCTTTCCTAACGCTTCCAAGACGTGTCTATCCTTCATCGTCCACCTCTTTGATGATTAGCGAATAACAATTTAAATTATTGCACTTTGGGCATTGTATGTCTTTATTTATTGCGCTTCACTTGCGCTGCTTGCTCCGCTCACATAGCCGACCACTAACGGCACATCTTGGTTGTTGTCCTCAAAGTAGGCCCATTTTTCGACGTGGATAGGATGGTCGGAGGTCACCAGGATCAACGTAGGCCTGCACAAGCCGCGACAGATCCGCTCTAAATTCTCGTCAATCGTTCGTGAAGAGAAAACGAGATCATCCCATCCTTTCGCGTAATGATGAGCACAATTGTCAATCGCCCGCAGATGTATCATAAGAAGTCTTATTCCTTCCAAACTGAACGCCTTAAGTGCCAGATCGGTTATCCTTCGGTCGTAGTCAATGATTCCGTGAAGGTTTTCTACGCCTATGGCGAGATCGACTCGATTGAACATCGCCTTCGCCCCCAGCAACTCTATCACTATTCCGGATTTGATTCCATTGTCGCTTGCGATCTCAAGAATCGATTTCACCGGAGTATAGAAGGTATCAGCCTCTTCATAGAGTCGGTGATGCTCTGGGGTATAGCCAGTCAGGATAGTGCCGATGTTTGGTGTCGTTATCCTCGGAGCCAACGAACCAATCTCAAAAAAGAGGCCCTCTTCAGACAGAGCGCGAAACTGCGCCAGAGCTCCGTTTAATTTCTTGTAAAGCGAGGCACCGACTCCGTCGACTACTATTAGCAGTATTTGGTCAATGTTCTTGTCCTCGCAGTACACGCGGATCTCTTCAATCTCGCACCCGTCTTTGTCGGGGATCTCGAATCCCAGCAACGAGCTGATTGTTGGAGCGATATCCAGCTGGGTGTACTTCATTTTTTCACTTTATTCGATGCCGCGCTCTCGAATATATCAAACTATCGGATGGGTACTCGGGAACCGTCGCGCATTCTCGGGCGAATCTTTGTTGAGCGCTCGCTGGATCGGTCCTGAATACCGCTGCATGACGACCCGGCAAGAAACTCTTTCAACTCTCCCTAGACGAAGCACGAATGGCTCGGCCCTCCCTATTTTACCGTTAGCCGCTTCGTAAAATCGTTTATGCCCTGCTTTGTAAAGAAAGGGCCCGTATTTATATAATGTTAGCATGCTTACCTCGATTACACCGCTCGCACCGTCGTATGCTGTGCCAGCTAATGGTTGCGTTCCTTGATCGTCCTTAAAAAAGAAAGCAGGGGGGATGACATGGATGTTTCATTTAGCAACCAAATACAGAACGCTCTAAGGGTAGCACCGTACACATTTCTGTCGCAAGCGTACTAAATCACGCTTAACCTCGTGTCCTGCGCTCAACCTAATTGCTGACCTCTCCAACCTTTTAGTTTGAGCATACAGCCTCTGTAAGGCGGGAACCCGTTATTTATGAAAAAGTTCGAAGCCTGCCTTTTTGGATGTGTGTGACTTGTAATCAATTAGACTTTATTGTAGTGGTGGACAAAAGGAAAAAAAGGGAATGGAGCACGAAACTATAGATTATCGGTTGTGTACGAGTTTGATTGATTTGCTCTGAAGCTTCCCAAACTCGGTCAAACATCGCTAAGTCCGCAATATATCGAGCGAATGATGCATTCGACATCTATATGGCAATCGCGCTACCTAAGTAAACTATTCTTTCGTTTGTCCTCATGATCGCAACAAGCATCTCTCGGCGATCGACGATGACCTGCCGTCCAAATTGAGGAGAGGAATCCAAGCGGTCGTCAAATAGTGGAAAACCTTCAAATGGGGGGTAAAAGACCTTCAAACAGGGGTACAAACAGCCAAACATGGTTTTTTACAGGTAGAAATGCCTTTACTATACCGCTCGCTTTCTGAGGCGGTATGCCGATGCGCACGCACACATCCTTCTTTTTCGCTTTAATGACCTTCTTGTTAATCCGTGCGATCTCAAAGGTCGACAGAAACGAACCCACAATCGTAATGCTCCGTCTGGCCCGGTCCACCATCTTCATCATCTTCGCCGAATGCTATCGAAACCCCGCACAAAGAGCGCGTTTACTGCTTCTTTTTCGATCTGTCGGTCATATAACAAGGTCAAATTGTTTGAACACTGACCTAGCTCGGCACAAAAGAGGGTCCTTCGTTGTTCGATGGCTTCCTTCGGGTAGCGAGGCGTGCAGGACTGTAGGATCTTGCGCAGATTGCCTTCAATATCTGGCAGTCGATGATACACAGACTGTGAATAGCAACTAACAGTCAATAATCGTCTAAGCGCGATTTTTTGACTTTTTAACGGCGAAGTCACTTCGTTTGGTTAAGGTAGACACTTATCCGTACAAACNGGTATACAAGCTGTGTGCGAGGCCTGTGCTTGGCTGATGGCGAGATGGCAAGGGTATATTTTTGCTGCAAGTCTGAAACAATTATAATAACAGGCGCACATTATACGTTTTCGAGGTGTCGGTGTAACGATGAAAACACTCGGAATAAACAGCAGTCCCCGCAGGAAGAACAGCCGAACCTTGAAACTCGTTCAGGCCGTTCTTGACGGCGCGCGAACGCAGGGAGCAGAGATCGAGCTGGTCGACATCTGCGCATTAGATATCAATTATTGTATGGGATGCGAGGTGTGTTTCGCAAAAGGCGAGTGCGTTCGAGCGGATGATCTCAATGAATTAGTGAACAAGATGCTCAGCGCCGACGGTATCGTGCTCGGGTCGCCTGTGTACATGCACGGCGTAACCGCGCAACTTAAGACGGTGATCGACCGTCTAGCTGACGCAATCCATTGTCAACTACTTTCGGGTAAATATGGATGTGCTGTGACCACGTCCGGTAGTTCTGCTGATGCACACGTGCTCGACTACATGAACCATTTCCTGAATGAACTAGGCGTCATAACGGTAGGGAAGGTCGGTGTTGCCCTTGACAGGAATCCCGCTGCGCTTGATCGAGCTATTAACAAGGCTTTCAAACTCGGAATGACGCTGGCAGAATCGATCCTAACAAAGCGAGCTTATCCGGCGCAGGAGAAGGAGATTGCACAGAGAAGAGCGGTCTTCGCGCAAGTGATCGAGAAAAATAAGGTGGAAAGGGCTCATCAGTACAAGTATTGGATGGAGAAAGGCTGGATGTGATTGCCAGGTGCTGATACTGCGAAGCTCTCGCCTGGCAGCACATACTCACCTAAGTTTCGGTCCATTTCGTCGCCCACATTATATTTCATTTCATTCGCGTTGACCGCAACGTAGGCGCGTGTTTCGCTATCTATGTGCGTTTTTCGTCTATCAACAGCTCTTTTAGCGATTATTCGATCCCCACAACTTACGGTGAATTTCGCAAAGCTCCTCAGGATTGTCCTCGAGGCACAGCGATGGCTTAAAACAACCCACAACCAATTGCTTTGTCAGTTTTTCGGATCGACGCTTACGAGTCTTTTTCAGTCTCCGTGACCGCTCTGATGCAATCGATATCGTCCAGAATTAGGTCGGCCTCTTGGTGAACGGCCTGCATTAGAATACCTCTTTGCCAACGACGTCAACGCTTTCTTCCCAAATCGGGATCTCCCAGAGGTCATAACGCGGCCTTCCCAAGTCTCTGCTTAACTCGATAATCTCCGCGGTAGAGCCTAGACCGTCCCCAGCCCGCACGAGCATCAGCCTCATCTGGCTACAAAACTCCCTGAGTACATCTTCACAAGAGACGCTGTGATGACGCCCCTAACATTCTTAAACGTGCCCGACATCGCTCTCGCGTGAGCCTTCAACCCGCAGGGCAGCCTGTTTTAAAGCGTCATACGCTGGAAGCCCTTTGCCTGAGAGATAATTGATTAGTGCACCTCCGCCTAAACTAACATAAGAAAAACTGGTCTCGTCGATTCCAAGCTCGCGTATGGCCGAGAGCATGTGGCCACCCCCAACAAGTGAGAATGCCCTAGAAGAGCCGATTGCTTCCAGAAGTGCCTTGGTTCCGATCGCAAACTCAGGAACCTCATAGACACCTGCGGGGCCCTTCGTTACCACGGTCTTTGATTTGCTTATGATGGACTCATAAGCGGTTATCGTATTTTTGCCTATATCAGCAACGATTCCAGATCCTGGCAGGTTCTGCACGCTAACCTCAGTCCGCTTTCCTTCGTCGTTATAGGCAA